>Ga0210407_10000301_pt1 | contig 59186 bp, 71 predicted proteins | sample IncBWC27MmetaG_FD_150860 | JGI IMG/M metagenome (GOLD analysis project Ga0210407, IMG submission 150860) | Forest soil microbial communities from Barre Woods Harvard Forest LTER site, Petersham, Massachusetts, United States - Inc-BW-C-27-M | ecosystem: Environmental > Terrestrial > Soil >...
CAGAAAATGTTCGCTCGTCTCCCCGAAGGCATCGATGGTGAGTTGATTTACGGCGACCCAGGCCACAAGGATTGCTATCGAACTACCACAAGCATTGTAATGTCCCACGACAAGCAGGCCGCAGGCGTGAAATTTTATGCGTTCGATATCTTCGAACAGCAACCATTCTCTGTTCGCACTCAGGATACCTATACCCTAGTGTTCGACCTGGACGATGAAAACGTCGAACAGGTTCACCAGAAAGATATTTTCAACGAGGAACAACTTTTGGAGTACGAGGCAACGGCGCTCGAAGCCGGACACGAGGGCGTCATGGTACGTTCACTGAATGGTCCATATAAACAGGGACGTTCCTCACTTCGCGAGGGATATCTTTTGAAGCTGAAACGCTTCAAGGATGCCGAAGCGAAAATTGTAGGATTTTATGAAGAACAAGAAAATACAAACGAAGCAAAAACAAACGAACTTGGACGTACTTATCGCTCGTCTGCCAAAGAGGGAATGGTTGGTAAGGGCAATCTTGGAGGCTTCGAAGTCCAAGACCTGGTTACGGGAATTGATTTTCAAATCGGAGGCGGATTCGATGCTTCGATGCGAAAAGAATTCTGGAAAGACCGAAAGAAACTAATCGGCAAAATCGTAAAGTATAAATATTTTCCATCGGGCTCGAAAACCAAACCGCGATTTCCAGTTTGGATTGGATGGAGAGACCCTATCGATTTATGAGAACAGATTCAGAAAATAAAGAGTACAGGAGACGGGTATCGAAAGGGCTCTGCACTAATCACAGAGACATAATGGCAGTTCCTGGAAAGACGATGTGTGCAACGTGTCTCTCTAGAATAAAAGCAGGGCAGATACGTCGGGTTAAGGCTGGACTATGCAGGGTTCACGCTTTCAAGAAAGCTGTTCTCGGAAAGACTAACTGTTGTGAATGTCTTTTAAGAAAAAGATTAGAATTTCTCAGAAAAGACGGCGTGTCGGAAAAAGAAATTCAAAGAGCAGAGCGTCAGCTTCAGAAAAATAAAGGTCGGTGTGAAGTTTGCAAAGCCGAAGTTTCTTTTGGTAATAAGGATTTCTGCTTAGACCACGATAGGAAGACAAAGAAATTTCGAGGCATACTCTGTGGAAGATGTAATATGGCGCTAGGCTTTGTTCGAGATTCTATCAAAATACTAAAGGCTTTAATTAAGTATCTAAAACAGGAGAGTAAATGAAACAATATTTGGGAATATCCCGAGACCATTCGGGTAGTATGTCAGGGCTACAACGCGCAGCCATGAATGATTACAATCAGAGCATCCAGGCGGTTAAGGATGCTTCCAGGGTGAACGACATCGATACGATTGTCTCCGTGGTTCGCCACGAGGGCAAGCTTGTTCGCGAAGTCGTAAACTCCAACGTGAACCAGTTGAAAGAATTGTCAACGTATGAGACTCCGGGATGGGATACACCATTATTCGACTCCGTAGCCGATTTAATCGACCTCCTACAAAGTGCGCCGGATATCGGTAAGCCTGGTGTCACGTTCCTAGTCATGGCCATCACAGACGGTCAGAACAATGCTGGCAAAACTACCGGAGCCCAGCTAGGACGCAGAATTCAACAGCTACAATCCACAGACCATTGGACGTTCGTATTCCGTGTGCCTCGTGGATATTCTAGAGCACTCGAACAACTCGGCATCCCAGGCGGCAACATTCAAGAATGGGACCAGACCGAACGCGGGATGCGCGAGAGCACGGTCCAAACCGTATCCGCTTGGGATACGTATTATCGTGGAGTCAAGAGCGGCGTCACCTCAACAAAATCATTCTATGCTAATATGGGCGGCGTCTCTTCGTATGAAGTGGCGTCCAAGGCAGAAAATATTTCCCGAGAGGTTACGATTTATCCTGTGACTGCACGTGGAGAAATTTGTAATGTCGTCTCCCAGAAGACCCACCGCCCTTACGAAAAGGGCACAGCATTCTATCAATTAACCAAGACCGAAAAAGCAGTCCAGAGCTACAAGATAATTGCCGTAAGAAATAAAGTTACGGGGAGTGTCTATGCTGGTTCTGGCGCTCGACAAATTCTAGGTCTTCCTACGTCGAGCACAATTCGCTTAGTGCCGGGTAATCACGGGGAGTGGGATATCTACATTCAGTCCACGAGCAGCAATCGAATCCTTTTGCCGGGTACTACAGTGTTGTACTGGCCGAACTGGAACAATCAGCAAGCGTACTAAGAGTTAAAATCTGAATAGAAAAGAGAAAATATGGGATTTATATTATTCATGCTAATGTTGTTATCGCTCGGTGGTTCTGGCGCATGGTTCGCTCTCGGAAGAAAGACAACCATCACTAAGAGTAATCGAGGAGATATATCAGAAATCAATTTTGCAATCAAACCGTTGCGATTGGCCCCCGGTATTGTCGCAGCAGTCTTTTTCTTCACGTTGTTTCTAAGTTATACGACGGTTGATGCGGGCAATATAGGAATCGTCAAACGCTTTGGTAACCCGGTCGGGGAACTTAAACCAGGACTACATTTCATCCGCCCATTCGCGGATTCGGTTACGCCCATCACCGTACAGACCCGTGTCGTTAAGCCAAACGAAACAGCTAGCTCAAAGGACCTTCAGGCGGTATACGTTGAGGTTACCCTGGCATATCATGTTGACCCAAGTTTTGCTACAGCCATTCTAGTCAATTTAAATGACGATGCAGAAGGCCGCGTAATTACTCCGGCTATCTTGGAATCGATCAAAGCAGAAACTGCCTTGTTTGATGTTCGGGAATTGGTAACGAGTCGAGCCAGGGTTCGAGACGGCATTGAAAACCGCGTCAAGGAACGCTTACTACCGTATCATATCGTTGCCGAAACTACGTCGATTACCAACTTTAAATTTTCGGACGAGTATGAAAAGTCCATCGAAGCCAAACAGGTTGCCGAACAAAATGCCGAAAAGGCCAAGAACGATTTGACTCGTATTCAGGTCCAGGCTGAACAACAGATTGCCCAGGCAAAGGGTGAGGCGGAAGCACTCCGCGCTCAGAAGGAACAAATCACGCCAGAACTGCTTCAACTTCGAACCATCGAAATGATGAAAGAAAAGTGGAACGGCGTCCTACCTGAAAACTATTATGGCGGGGCCGCGCCCCTTCCGATGATGGAAGTATTGAAGGGCACCTCTAGAAAATAAGTTGAAATAGCACTTGACAAATAACCAGAATCTGCTATACTGTAGTTCCTCGATGCCTAGGGTGACGGATACGTTCTAGCCGTCACCTTAGCTTGGGAGAAAAGGACAACATGAAAGAAATAGGAGTAGCGGTACTTGCTCTGATTGGTTTCTTAGTTTTGCTTATCGGTTTTAGTTTCTTATTTGCGTATCCAACGATGTGGCTCGTGAACTGGCTGTTCTCTAGCACACTTCTAACTTTCGTGTTTGCTACCGCAAAGATAACAGTTTGGCAGGCATGGGCCTTGAACGTTCTTTTCGGAGCCTGGTTCAAATCTACATCGACCACGAGCACAAAGTGAAGACCCTGAAATTAATCCTAATTGAAGTTATCATCCTGGTAATATTCGGGATGGTTGGAGCGGCCTTATGAGTGGTTATTATTCAAATGACGACTCTTTCGCGACTGCGGCGTTGACGGGCACTCAAAACAGACCGCATGAAATTACCCTTGTAGGAGGGACCATTCTTCGCGACAACAGAAAAGTTTTGGTTAAGGCGAATACAAGAACGCGAGCGATAAAAGTTGGTTGTACCTGGGTTAGTAGAGAAGCCTTATTAAAAATTTGTGAATGGTCCACGACTTGTAACGTCGGAGACGAAAAAGTTTTACAAGAGGGACTAGAATGAGAACACAATGGAAGATTTTAATCGCGGTCGGACTTGGAATTTTCGTAGCCTATCTTTGTACTATCTGCCAGGCTTCGACCAGGCCAACCAGCCAGATGCTCACAAACGAATTCACGTTTTACAATAACAAATATTTCGGTGCCATGCCCGAGGTCGTGACCATTCAATATGGCAACCTAACCGAAGACGACAGCATGGGCAAGACCTACAAGATGGACAACGGTAGCTATCTTATCGTAATCGACCAAAAGACAAACCCAATTTTGAAAACCGCAGACGGAACGCTGATTCACGAAATGTGCCACATTAAATTGAATAGTATCCGAGACCTAACTTTTACGTCGAAAGAGTTAGAAGATCACGGACCATCATTCCAAGCCTGCATGCTCGACAAGGCATCGCAGGGCGCATTCAAGGACATCTGGTAATGTTCTTTTGTGAATCATGCCGGGTAAAGAATAAGTGGCCTAAAAATCTTGGCTGGCCCCATATGGGACTCTCACAAGGAAGTTGCGAGATATGCAAAGCTTGGGGTGTGAACCATGATGTGCCATCGTCAGTGCTTACGCCGGATTCAGAAAAGCCAGCGTACCAGAAACAAATGGAAAAGATTGTCGAGGAAGAATTCAGAAGGAAGGCAGAGGATTTAATTATCGCTAGACAATTCGGTCCTCATGCTGGTAAGATGGATATCGAATTGACGAGCCAGTTGCAGCAAATTCGAATCCGGAAGAACGGAAAAATAAACTGGCAGGCCACGTATAACATGATGCTGTTGGCGCAACAAGGACACTACGAAGACGAAATTCGAAAGAGAGACAGGAGATAATATGGAAAATCAAACGGCAGGGCAGAGCGTACCAGAAACAAAATTCGGGTTCACGGTCGGACAACGTGTCTACATACCGCGAACAGGCCAGAAGGGTGTCGTAACTGGCTTCAGCAGTGAATTCGGTGATGATTTTGTTCGCGTGAAGCGAGACGGAGTGACGAGTGAGATGAAAGACGGCGGCGGATGGTTCCCAGAAAGTTTGACATGGGAACCGCCAGTTCAAACACCAGCGCCTACTAACCCGGAAACCAAGTTTGGGTTTACGGTCGGCCAGCGCGTCGTGATTGCCGGACACTATCGCGGTGTCATAACCGGATTCACAGATCACTACGTGAAAGTGCACCGCGACGGCTGGAACATAGGCCAAGATTTTAGCCAGTGGTATCCTTCGAGTGTGAAGTTAGAGGCGGGCTCGCCAGTCGCGCCTACGGCAGCATCGACACCAGCGCCGTTGCCGAACCTGCGTGAAAAAGCGTACGATGTTGCCAAGCGTATCGCCAAGAAACTCGGCCAAGAACAGCACCGCGTCACTGCGGATAACGTACAATCCGAACTAGCGAGACTAGGATACACCTCGGTGGACCTAGGAAACGCTGCGGGAAACTTATTCCGTGGAAAGAATTGGAAGCATAGCGGATACGTTACAACGGCTCGCCCAACTGGACGCGGCAGAAAAATTTCGGTGTGGGAGTACATGGGTGCAGTAGCCAAGCCTGCACTCGGACCAGTTACGCCACTGCTCCCAGGCTCGAAGTATATCGTAGAAACAAAAACATTCAATAGCTGGAAGCGCTCTTTAAATTCTACAGTCAACGGAGAACGCCTCGACGTACACGAGTTTGACACATTCGAAGAGGCGAACAAGGAAGCGATACGCCAGGAAACAACATCTGGTAGAGCGTACCGTGCGGTAGAATATCGCAAACCTCCGGTTATTACGCCCGCGCCTCATCAACCGATAGTTACGGTTACACCTATCCTGACACCCGCAATACCGCAAATCGAAGTTACTGCGGGTAGTGTCAGGGTTGGAGACCTGGTTGCAATCGGTCCAAGAGTCCAAACGGCATTATTGAAAAGTGCCGGGAATCCTGACGGCGTCAGCATCGGAGAACGCGGAGAGGTTATCGGAATTTATTCGACGGCTCCATACCCGGTCGAGATAAAGACTTCCGCAAGGGGCAAGGACGTATACAAGTATCACGAATTGGTTCATGTATGAAAACAGAAGAACAAAGAATCTATGTAGCCGTCGCCGGGACGATTCAGGTCCCGGCCTCGATTATTACCCATACCCCGAAAGAGGGTACCAAGATAATTCATATCGGGGACCATCGCAAGGGTGTGAAGACGGTCGTGCAGCCAGCGGGCCGTCAGATTGCGCAGGCGTGCCACGTCGTGAGCAAGCTGCGCATTCAGAAGAGAATGTGGGAGGGCTCTGACGCTACCGGGGTACCGTTGTTTAATGGTATCACAACGATTATCCTTCAGGCCCGAGACTCGGCTGAAATGGGACACGTGTTTCTTCTTTTGTCTAAGAGGAAACTTAATCCAGTAATGTTCTCAGATAACAATCCGGAATACGGGTTAGGGGATTGGCCTACAGCCATCGCGGTATTTGCAACTAGGAAACAAGTCAATGGTATCATGGACTATCTACCACTATGGAGCGGACAATGATAATACGAACATCAGGAACAGAAAGATTCGACCTCTTAAAAGATGAAATGGTCGAACGATCAAAATTCGCAGGAGTTTATTTCTTGCTTCGAAGGGACCTTAGATTTGCTCTCATAAATAAACAACGCACTGTTCACTATTCTAGGCTCGGGCAAGCGAGTGAAACACGCACACTCGGCTGGATTGGACATGGCGTCACACAGCGCCACAAAAAATACATTTCAATCGGTTGCATGCGATTCGTTGGTGAGAACCGAACGAAATTAATCCGATGGGCTAAGGGGGTAAAGTGAGCGCATACGAACAGGACTATGCAGCCGGATTTCAGGCTGCGAAAGCATTCGGGTCAAAACTAGAAGAACCGCGAGTAGTAAGGGCTCCTCGCACAGAAGCAGGCGGAAATGTAACGACCGAACTTATCTCCATCAAAGAGGCCGAACGTCGTCTAATGAATATGCGGGACACAATATGGGAATTAACAAAGCATTCTTGGAGCGAGGCGCTAGAAGAGGCAGCTAGAACAGTTGAACACTCAGCAGGATATAGTGCAATGGAACTAGCCGCCAAGATTCGAGCCATTAAATGAGATTTGACGTACAAACCACAATGCGAGGTCCGGACGATGAGCCCGAAGAGCCGGAGGATATCATCGATCAATTCTTGGATTGGCTGCGAGCAATTTTAGGAGGATGAATGTTCACTACTGCACAAAAGCGAGAGATAGCAGAAAAGGTACAAAGAGCCTTGCGCGAAACCGGAAACCTAGAACTCCCTCAAGGTGAAATTGTCTTTCACTTACACGTCGTCGGAGCAGACCCGACATGGTCCTGGGCGGATATTCTAAACAATGGGGCAGTTCTACCGCAACCGGGAGAACCAAAACCGAGAGAATATAAACATTTTTTAGCCTGCAACGGCGACAGGCGCTATCCGGCTGGCGAGCCTGGGCATTGCTGCTCGTGTTTCAATGGATATCACACAGCCATGAGAGGAGGCCAGCATGGATGAGTTGAGAGAGCGGCTGAATAAATTAGTCAATGCTTGGCGCGATGAAGATTGCAGCCACGCTTGGGCGAAACTGCACGCGAAACGAGCTGAACCAGCAGAGCTTATCTGCGCAGAAGAAGTAGCTGCCATTCTGGCCCAGTCCGTCCCGGCAGAGGGGGCGCAGGCGTCGGGAGAATAAGTAATAACCGCAAAGAACTTGTCGCTGAAATTGATGGGAAGGGAGGAAGTAGAATACGTTCGATAATTTGCCCTCGCTGCTTACTTAGCTTCCCTAACGAAGAAGCGTATAGGAAACATTACAAGGAAGACCATGGGAAAGGACGAGGCCAGCATGGATGAGTTGAGAGACGCGAAACAACGGGTAGCTCTAGCTGAGTCAGTGATGAAGCTGCCATATATAAAAGCCACAAGGAACGCATCTACCGGGCAAGAGCGGTTCGTTGCAAGGGACGACGTGATTACTGCTATTCACGAATACGCCAAGCAGTGCCGTGAATCAGCCCAACAAGATTCTCTGCCGGGTAGCATCCCGCGTCAGAGCGTAGGCGACGCACAGCCATCAGGACATGCTTCACCGATGGTTGCGGGAGAGACATGTACAGGGGCTAAAAATCCTGACCGCTGCTCTCCCGAGTCGTCGCCGAGCGCGCCCGTCCCGGCAGAGGGGGCGCAGGCGAGCTTCGGCGACTGGTGGGAGAACTACGGGAAGCATTTTAACGATAGGGAAATACTGGCGGTTAAGGCATTTGAGGCAGGCCGAGCCGCCCGATTGTTTATTAAAAATAGTCCTTGACATTCAAGATAATCTTACGTTATACTTAGAACATGAAAAGCCAATCACAAGTTAAGCGCATCGAGAATCAGACGGCAGGGCTGACTTTCGCAGCCCAGGCCGCAAAATTCTTAGAAAAGGGCGCAAACCGCAAAAAGAAACCGATGCGCCAGAACACCTTGAAGACCTACAAGTCTCAAATTGAGACGCACCTCTTGCCATTACTCGGGCCAGTTCTCTTGGAAGATATTGCAAACAAAGCAGTTAAGTCAGTTATCGAGAAGCTGGGAGCGGAGAAACTTTCTCCTGCTACAATCAACCTTAACTTGAACATAATAAAGCAGATAATGGCCTCTGCAACCAACGATGAGGGCGACGAACTTTTCCCGCGTAAGTGGAATTCTGAACATATCGATGCTCCGATGATCGAGGACCAGAAACAGCCCACGGTTACGTCAGAGGCGGTCCAGGACGCGATATCTAAGGCAGAGCCGATTGACAAGGCTCTGTACGCGGTTCTCGCTTCTACAGGGCTGCGTATCGCTGAGGCGCTGGCTTTGAGAAGCGGACTAGACGACGGAGTCGGCTCATTCTGGGCATTCGGCTCCAAGTTTATTATTCGCCAACAGCGCAACGGAAATATTCTTGGACCAGTCAAAACAAAGGCAGGCAATCGCGAGGTAGATATTTCTCCGGAGCTAGACCATTTTCTCCAATGCATAGTAGCAGTTCCGGATGATGGCGGATTAATTTTCCCGGAGTCTGAGGCAACGTACCGCGTACGATTGGAAAAGAATGGCATCCAGGGCGGTTTTCATTGCTTCCGTCGCTTTCGAGCAACACATCTAGATAGCGAGGGCGTACCGAATGGACTCCAACGATTCTGGACCGGGCACACATCCGGGGACGTTCACGAGGGCTACATTAAATCCGGTGAGAAAATTCAACTCAGAAAAGATTGGGCCGCGAAGGCCGGACTCGGATTTAAATTGGGGGCGGTATGAATGAACTAAGGATAATCCTATGGTTCATATTTCTCTTCGCGACCATAGCCGGATGCTGCGGAATTATTGTAAAGGCATTTGAAGACCCGTGGATTCTGTTTCCATTCGCTGTGGCTGGCTGCGGATTCGTAACATATCTTATTGCAAAGGCGGACTTATGAAATTCTACACGTGCAAGTGCGGTCGTAAAAACGAATTCGGTGTTTGGGTTGCAGCGCATTGGAATGACCAGGTTGTGCACTCCTGCGACTGCGGACGCAAGAATTCGATTCTCAGAGGTAGAGTCGTGAAATGGGGAAAGGTCGAAAATGAAAAACAAAAGCCAGCGCTGTGCAGCTTGCCCAAAGCAACTATCTCCAACGGACACGAGGATTAAAATCGGAAAGTACACTTACTGCGAGAATTGCGGAGAAGAAAAGAAAATTCTTGAATCTTCGACCGCGTCCTTCCCGTGCGGGAAAGAAAGGCAACAATGAAAAGACTGCTCGATAGAATTTACATAATCCATCGAGCCCGCTGGGGCGTATTATTTCACTTGACTTCTATGTGGATTGGCGTACACTACTCAAAAGAGAAGAAAAGAGTTTGCATCAACTTTCCGTTTCCGATGCTTACGCTGTGGTTTATCGAAAAGGATGGGACACGCCCATGATAATTAAGAAAACGATGCCTTGCGGGCATAAAGTTGAGATAGAGGATACCGGAATAGGCACAATAAGAGTCGTAATAAGTACAAACCAAGGACCAGTTGGCCTAGGAGTGCGAATATTGCCGGATAAGACAAGTGCCCTTATCCGGGTTAATTCGAACGGACTCCCAATGATTCGTGAGATTCTGGATGAACTCGACCCTCAGCCCTGGCCGTACCGATTTTTGAATTCAATCCGAAAAAGGTGGTACTCATGAGACTAAACATGGCAAAGCGTCAAGAACGAAATGGAGTTAAATTCTTCTATGTCACGAGTGACAGCGAGGTTGACAAGACGTACATCGTTGTCAAGGTGGACTCTAAGTACTTCTGTCAGTGCTCAGACTTTTTCGCTCGCAAACTTCCTCATCTAGGAACCAACACGTTTTCTCTGTGCAAGCACGGTCAGTTCGCAAGAACCGAGGAATTTACTCAAAAAGCACCAAAGAGATTTCAAATTTGGACGGTACCGGGTCCGCATTTCTTTGTCCACTTCCAAAGTTCTATCGCTAACTACAAAACTTTCTCCGTGCGCTCGGCGGCTCAGAAAGTAATCGACAGAGAAATTTCACCGGAGAGACGTGCCGGGTACCAGGTGAAGGAAGTTGACTAAATATACCCGAGGCGCGTTTGCGTTCACATGCATGGCGGCGGCTGTTCTTATAGCTGTCGCCTGCTATATCATTTCACAAATCTTTCACTGAGGAGGCCAGCATGAAGCTAGGACTAGCATATAAGAATTTTGCAGCATATCAAGGCATCAGCCATATCGGCCTCGGCGTATCCGCACAAAAGACTGCGGAATATCTCAACAAACGTGGATACGATGCCGTAGTCATCCCAGCCAAGCATAATGTTGATGTGGTGGACGCCATCCGTAAATACGACTTCACTCACATGGTAATCATGGCTCCCTGGTTAAGTGGGCTAGACGTGGACTCGATGGTCCGCCATTTCAAGAAGGTGAAATTCGCCATTATCTCACACTCAAATATTGGATTCTTGCAGGCGGACCCTGGTGCATTAAAACTATTCCGCCAATACGATTTGATAGCAGAGGAAGTTGATAACCTGATAGTCGGGGGTAACTCCGTGACATTCTCGGAATGGTTTGCTTCAGCCTATCAGACGGACACCATTCTTTTGCCTAACTTATATGAGGTGGACCATGTAGAAGGTCACCCCTGGTCCGGCACCTCATTGAGGATAGGGGCCTTCGGTGCCATCCGGCCACAAAAGAATGTTGTAACAGCCGCCGCATCCGCCATGCTGCTAGCTAGGTATTTCAGGATACCGATAGAATTCAATGTAAGCACGGGCCGTGAAGACGGCGGCGGAAGCGTAGTTCTGAACGCTGTTCGTCAGATGATGTTTAATGTCCCAGGCGTGGAACTTGTCGAGAGACACTGGTCTGACCGAAGAGACTTTAGGCGCATCATTCATGAAATGGATATTCTGTTCCAAGTCTCTTACACAGAATCCTTTAATATGGTAACAGCGGATGGAATTGAAGAGGGCGTTCCCTCAGTCACTTCGGACGCAATCACGTGGGTACCGGAGCACTGGAAAGCACAATCCGACAACGTATTCAACATAGCTGCCAAGGCCAAAAGATTGCTCGAAAATCGAGACAAAGAAATTATTCACGGGAGAGCAGCGCTTAACAGACACAATGATTGGGCGTTCAAATTCTGGCAAGAATTTCTAGGAGAGTAAATGGAAAATATCAAACTAAGTCCGACGCGTGAAGACTTTGACAATGCTGTAATTGAGGAAGTCACCGACACCATCTGTGCCTGTATAAATAAAGGCTTACCGAAAAGCATAACTGAAATGACCAAGCTTCTCCTTATTTCAACCTGCGAACTAGTCGGTCGCAGATTATATGGGCCTCGCCCAGGAGTGGACTAATGGAACAAATTATAAAGGAAGCCAGCGACCGTGTTCTCCTAAGAGGCTGGACACTTGTACTGACTCCGGAAGAAGTTTTAATCACTATCGAGTACGTGAAAAAACTGATCGAGTCTAGGCCGAAGTCTCCTGCGGTCGCCTGCAAGGTTGTGCCTATCGATAAGAGGCCATCGTGCAAGTCAGGTGAGCCGTCCTGGCCGAGTGCACAAGTATTACCACAGAATTATAGTAATCCTGCTCCGTCCTACAGCGAACAGCTACAGGAAGAACTCGAACCATTGCCGAACGCTGGCCTGAGGCACGCGTGCTAAAGAAAATTGACAGAATTCTCGAAGAGAGGATTCGCCTTCTTAACTATTACAGCGCCGGAGCATCCAGTCTTGCGTCTCATATGTACTGGCTCGGTCGAATTGACGAGGTCGAACTCATACGGAGGAAGTTATGGAAGCGGGCATTAAAGGTATGAGAAAGCCTACAGTTATCACAGCGCCATTCGCGACACCCGAGGACGTTGCCCGTATCCACGGCAAGTCACAAGTCCCGTATTTCTTCGATGAAATACTTACGATTATGGAACAAGCCTACGGATTTTTAACGAAGAAACAATTCCGAGAACTCGAAGACAAGATTAAGTTTGAGATTGCTTTCCACAGAAGGCGTGCTCCGAAGCCAAAGCATTAAGTCTAGCCTGTGCCGCCGCATGGCATTGTGCGCCGAAATTGAATGGCTCGAAGTCTCCGGTATATCTATTACTCGGACTCACGGTCGGGAGCATCCTCCTCAACCCGGCTATCCTCTGCTCGATATTCCCCTCGTTGGCCCATCCCGTATACCGATTATAAGCCTGGAAGCCTATATGGGCGCACTTAGGCACCTCCGGGTAGATAACCCTATACCCGCCGTGTTTGGCTATCCTGCGCACCAGGCCGTCGTCTAAAGTGGATACCTCGTCCATCCTGCCAAAATGTTTCTCGTAATATGCCTCTCGATTCAAAAACAGTTCCTCATTGATGTGCGGGACGATTAGTCCAAGCTTTTCACGTTTGAAGCACGAGCCTGGGTTTTGATACTGGTCGTACTTAGGAAGGCGAGCCAGCTTTCGCCCGCATGAGGCTAGGTAGTCTCCGGAATTCTGAGCCTGGTAGTGCCAGGTAAAATAATCCGGATAAATCAGGATGTCTTCCTCGATTAGAAACACGTATTCCGCAGAAGTTTCATAACCTTGTTTTAATGCGTTTAGGATATTCCACATGCCGGACGGCACTTGGATATGAGGCGGGGCGTGAGAAATTGTTGCCTCGGGGAAGTATGTGTCTCGAACAAACACCACCTCCCTGAGGACATCTTCCGTTGTGTTGTCTAGAAAAATACGAACATCTAGATCAGATGCGGCATGTTTCTTTAATTGCTCCAGACTCAGCGCTAACATCTCTGGTCTTTTCAGAGTCGGCATCACGACGGTACTTTTCTGGGTCGAAGTCTCCGAACATGTTGTTCCATTTTTCATCTGAGATTCCTTCTGCTGGAGGAAATTGGGCTCGTGCTGCACCGCGAGCTAGCTTATCTCCTGCTCCTGCTGCATTCATATAACCTCCCTTTAGGAATTTTGAATTCCTTTTTGAAACTCCTCGTACCAATCCTTCGGCTCGGACTCCTCCGCTTCCTCGGGCTCTGCTTCGCTAGCTTGAACTTCCGGAGGCAACTCAGCCTCTTCTTCCGCATCTAGCACCGGAGGCGGGTTACCAAGGTATGCGTAGTCCAAATAATTTTCTCTAGTCAAAGGTACGCCGTTTTTCTTCATAAATTCGACAGTATGATTAATCATTTGGCCCCCTTCATAGCCTGGATTCCGGCATTAGTAGCATTATCCCCTATTTTCGGGGTAATGTCAAGTGTTTTCTTCGGGGTCTTTGCTGTCTGTCCGGCACGCTTTTCTACCGCAGCATCCGTGACCTGCTGACGGGCTTCCTTTATAGAAATCTTTCCGTCGGACACCTTCTTCATGATTCCCTTGGCTTCTTTCTGAAAATCAGCATCCTTAATTTCTGACGGGAATAGCTCTCGAATCTTTTCCCATGTTACGGACTGCATTTCACGAGCCTTGACACCTCGTTCCGCTGCCGCCTGTCTGTACGCTTCAGCATACAACGGATATGAGCCGTGCACTCCTGATTGGGCAGACTTTCCCGCGCCACCGAAATTATTTCCGACTTCCTTAGACTGACCGGAGAATGGCTGCATATGCGCAGCCGCAACCGCATGCGTATCAATCGTTACATCATCCGGATGAGTCGGGTCGATAATGTTGTTATAGAAGTTACGAACCTTGTGTTCACCTCCAAGCTGTTCCGAGATATTCGCACGACTTCCGTCCTGCAAGATAGATGCAGCACGAGCGATAGGTTCCATGCTGCCCCATGCAACCGAAGACTTCGAACCATCTTGATTGGTTACGTCTTCCAAAGGATTACCTGTTCCAGGGTCAATCTTCGGATAATTTCTAGGATTGTTAACTTCATCATACAAACGAATCCACACACCCTTTTCGTACGGGTCCGTCAAGTCTGAATATTTTTGTCCAGCAACCTTGTTTACAACACCTTCTAGATTGTCTGCATTCTTCAACTTTCTGTCGTATGCTCCCTGTTTTCTCTTAATAACTACAGGGTCCTTTTCCCCAGATACCTTGAATGCAGCCATCTTCTTTTCAGCGTCTGCCCTAGCCTTATCGACTAATCCCTGGCCGAACTGAGTCATCTTCGGTGTTCCTGTTTCCTCGCCGTGATTGAAGTGAACATCCTGGACACGCTTTGCCAAACTGGCATTCATGTCCCAATCTTTCTGAGGGGATAGTGAAGCATAGACTCCCGCAGCCTGCCTAGGCTCGATGTTGTTTGCAGCAGCGTCATCGTGCGCTTTCTTATTTACAGACTCATACCACTTTGCATTCTGAGTCCTCTTCGCAGGTTCAACCGAATCCCATAAGTGTAAAAGATTATCCTTCGCTTGAGTTGTAAAACTGTCCAGTATTTGCGCAGCATTCATTCCTTTCTTGAACTTGAATCCCGGATACTTGCTGACCACATCCGCCAACTTTTGTTGTATCCTTGGGTCCATGTCAACGGCCTTTCGTCCGATAGTCAACGGCTCTTCACCCATGTGGTCTTCGGGAGTGAATTTAGCAGTCGCCTTCGCTGTCGGAACACGAGTCGATACACGGTCGGGCCTTAGATTTGTCTTGAATGGCTCGGCCTTGCCCGCAGCAAACGCCGCTCTAGACTTTTCAATCTGAGCCCTGACATTTTCAGGAGTAATATCCTTCTCATTTCTAATTCCTAGAGTTGAGCCAGTCTGAGGGTCGTGGAAATTATGAATCTTTCCGAACTCTCCGAAATCAGATACGCCGCCAGGCACACCACCACCCGCCTTTATCGCAGCATCATGCTCCGGGTTTCCGGTACTGCGTTCTGGCGGAACAGTCCTAGCTGTTTCTGGAGTTAGGGCTGCGGTTGCGCGACGTTGGTATTCATCTGCGTTGGCTCTTGGACGGTTGACTTCTTGAAGTGCTGGTCGATTAACTGGCTGGCCTTGGCCTTCTGCTCCGGCGACCACGTTTTCACGTCCGACTCCAGCTTCTGTAGCATTTGGTCCGTTGTTAGCTTCATATTCTTGCATTCTCCTAGCATGTTCTGCTGCCATCTGTTTGAATCTTTCATCGCTGTAATGATACTGACTTGATAGCCCTTTCTCTCTGAAAGGCGCGTTCTCGTCTATCATAGCACGAGTTACCGGATGTTGCAACTTTGTTTTTGCTAGATCGATAGCAGTGTTTGCTATCTGAGTAACTTCTTCCGGCGTCTTGCCCATGCGTCGAAGTATGCTCTCCACACGCCCACGATCACCAGGGAACTTAGGGTTATTGTTATCGTTTGTATCTCTCGGAACGTTATTCAAAGCCTCGTCCGCAGCAATACCGCCCATAAACATTTCAATAAGCTTTGGTAATTTATCGCCTAACTTCTCCGGCGTGAATCGACCGTTCTCATCTAACAAATCGTTTGCTTTTAGGTCCCATTTTACAGCAGCACGAGTAATATAAGCACGACCGTGTGAACCGCGTACATCAGGATGAGTATGAGAAAGCATTCCCTCGGATTCCATACCAGCCGCATTACCAACAAAGAAATGTCCTAGCTCATGGTGAATAGTCTCAAGCGGTAGTTTTCTTCCCTGAGATTCAGGAAACTTTCCCAGCTTACCTGTAGGCGCAACATATGGTCCTATAGGCTCCGGTCTCGGCAAAGTCTGAACAATCGTCGCTTCAGAACCAGGGTACTTCTTCACCGCAGCCGCTAGAGCTTTCTTAGTTGATAGAGCAGGAATAGTTTCTGTTACCTCCTCACCACCGGGCTTAGTGATTGCTACCTCATGAGGCTGAGGAAGTGCATGCTGTAATTCTTCTGTTAGAAAATGTTCTTCTGGTCCCTCTTCCCCACCGCCAGCGCCTCCTAGTCTGCGCAAGCGTTCCATTTCTGGCTCTTCACCCTCTTCTCTTTCCTTGGCCTGACGTTCGTATTCCACAGCTTCAGGATTTAACTCTCCGACGGTAGGCCCTCCCCCTCCACCTTCTGTGCGGTTTGCGAACTCATTGCCTTGGCGGGGCTTGAGATTTGTCCTGTTGACCCCTTCATTAGTTCCTTCTCCGGCTCCTCTAGCAGCGGTTCCGCCCTCTCCGGCAGTTCGTACTGCTTCCTTAGGTTCACCCTTAGTTGCGCCTTTTCCTCCGGCTTCATTGCCTGGAGCGACTTCCTTACCTGCTTCCCCAGGTCGTGCTTCGATATTAGTCTCGGCATTTCCACCACCCCTTGCGTGTCTTACTTCCTGCACAGCCTTACCGACTGTTTCAGCACTCATATGAGTGTCCTTGTCTAGTCCGGCTTCTCTATGCTCGGTGTATCTCTTCATTATGTCTAGAACGCCTGGACTTGTGAATAGCTCACGGGCTTTCATTTCCGCAGCCTTCATTATCATTCCGGCTTCTGCCGGAGTGAATCCAGCGTCTTTAACAATCTTTCTAGCTATCTCCAAATCATCCGCAGGATTCTCGTGCAGCGGAACGCCATGAGCCAACTCTTCCGCGACCACGCCAGCGTGAAGAATTTCCAATATTTCCGGAATCTTATCTACCTTCACCTTGCCGTCTTCGTCCATGAAGTTCGGCTTTTCCCAACGTGCTTCGGCCAAAGAACCATCGTCAATCATATCGTGATGATGGTTGATTATGTCTCCCGTTCCGTGACCGTGCTCATCAACCATAATCTGATGAGCTAACTCATGCATACCAACTCTCTGCGGCGTGTATCCCATCTCAGCAAATCTCGCTGGGACAGGTAGATGGTCCGTAGTCTCGAACGGAGGGTGAGTAACTGTAACTAGTCCAGCCGCAGCATCCTCTTTCTTCTTTGCTTCGGCTTCCTCGGCTGCTTTCTGTTGTGCTTCAGCCAATTTCTGCGCAGCTTCTTGCGCTGCGGTCTCACCAGCTACTTGCTGTTTTGCCAAATGTTGATTATATTTTGTTAGAAGAGTCTTTTCCGCAGGCTGAAGTGGTATCCCTTGCTTCTGTTTTTCAGTCATATCTACGAGAAATCTTCCTTCTAAATCATCGTAGTGTGTTTTTCCTAACGTCTCTCCATAATGGGCTGCTAGGTCTGCATAAAATGCATGATTCACAGGAACTGGTGGAACAGGTGCCGCAGTTGCCAGGGCAGCAGGAGCAGACCCCGTTGAGGGTCCAATCGTTCCGCCTCCAGCACTAAATGCTGGAGGTACATTAGGCGGATTCGGATTTACGTTTGCCGTAGGTACTCGCTCTGGTTCGGTTGCTGTTGCGCCTAAATTCTTTCCGGCAATATCCGCAGCACGTTGAACATTAAAATTCGGATTTGTACCCTTATCTGACAGATAGTGACCTAGAATTCCTGCGGCTCCCATAGCCGCACCAGCAGGATGCACTAATCCGAACGCCATAGACAATATCGCACTTGGAAGACCAACCTTATCTGTGACTGACTTCCATAGACTAGGTTCGCCCAAATCTTCGGCTCTCTTTTGAGCCTTACCAATCTGGTCTCTAACGTCAATCAAATCTTTTTCTTTGCTGCGCCACTCCTGAACGCCCTTAACGCCGCGCTTTTCGTAGCCTTCATCGATCTTACTTCGTAGTTCATCAGCAAGCTCTAGTGCGCCAGCCTGGTAGGCATTTCTTTTTACGCCCAAACCTGGTTGAGCCTCATCATTAAGGCCACGACGAACATTTTCTGCTTCGAATAGATTCGGTTCCAATAAATGCTCGCCGTTGCGACTCTGGAGAACACGCTCAAGAAGTTTCTTCTTTGCCTCTGGAACAGCTTCATCTGGAAACTTTCCTTTGTTGGCAGCAAAAAATTTATCCAACCTCTCGCTCAAATCTCTCATAAGATTGGGAGCAACTGGCACACTTGAATCTGTTGTCGCACCAGCCTCTTTTTGAAGTGCCTGTTCATGATTTTGAATATGAGAGTCTACCGCATCTGCAAATCCTTTCGGGTCTTCGATAGGTTTCGGACTGTTGTTAAGAATTGACTGTAAATCATCCGACACATTAGCTATTTTTGCCTTATATGCCGTATAACCTTTCGCTCCCGGCTTAGAAATATTCTTAACTACGGTATTAAAATCATTACTGATGCCGAACTGGCCAGCAACTGCATTTGCAACCGCACTAGTTCCAGCGCTTATCTTACTTCCAACACCACCTATAGCACCTGTAATCTTATTTGCCACGGCTCTATCCGTAGCAGAAGCAAACGGCATTTCATTACCCGTAGCGTGCAAGCCCGCAACATAACTCATAGCCCCGCTTAGAACAGCATGGGTCAACTGATACTGCGCTTCGACAGCATCGCCGCTATCGTATGCTTTCATAAAGTCTTCAGAATGCTTATACGCAGAACCGATTGCACCCGCGCTGAACCCGGCGCTAAGAAGTTTGTTGGCTACAGCTAAAGCTTTGGGTGATTTAACAAGTCCCATTCCACCTGTACCGATCATAATAGCTACGTTGTTCGGACTAGTTAAACTTTGCGCAGCTTCTACCGTCGCTTTCAAAATAGGATGTTCTTTCTTGTCGATGAACTGACCTGCATCTACGAGTGGGTGGTCTCCGATTGAAGATATTGTAGGATACGCAGCTTGGTATTCTTCACTAGCCATACCGTGAAAATTGGGGTTGTATTGCTGAATTTCCTTCTCCAAAGGACTTCCAGGAATAACGTGTGGAGCATTTCCTTTCCATATCTCACTCAAGCCTTTACGAATATCTCCGTGTGCTATGTCTGAAAATCCTAAAGCTTCTTGTCCCTGGTCCGGTGTAGGTCCTTGTGCTAATGCTGTGTCCGGCCCGTAAACAGCTTTCTTGAGTGCATTTGCAATCACTGCATATCCACCCGAACCGTATGCGTCAGCTGGAGGAATGACCGGAGCATTCGGAGTAACTTCGGCAGCACCCCAAGGGTCTTGTTGCGCAGCATCAACTGGCTTTGAATAAGGGCCAGTTACAACATTTTCAGCTACGCCCCAAGGGTCTTGCTGAACTGGTTGCGGTATCTGTGTTGCTTGCGTTGCCATTTATTTTGTAGCTCCAGGAGGCGGTTGAACCTGAATCGGGTTACCGTTTCCGTCTAATGTCCAATACTGTCCATTATTAAATCTAGTCGTATGCCCTGGCTTCAACTGTTGCTTCGCAGCATCTGGAAGTTGAACCGCAGCCTTTACTCCCTGCTGTCCCTTCTGAACAATTGCATCTGCATCTTTCTCGGCTTGTTGCTGCGCAATCTTCTCTTGTGTCGGAGGAGCCCATTTTGAATTGTTGAATAAGCTATCTCCAACATTGAATCTCTTCAGAACACCCATAGTATTCGGACTCAAGTTAAGATGGTTAGCGGCATCCATAGTTTCTTTTGTTACCAAGCCAGGAACATTCACACCGCCAGAAGAACGAGCATAACGGTCGTTAATTCCTTGTAGACGAACGGCTCCAGTTGCTCCAATATTCTTAAACAATGTTTCTAACTGATTCGGAGTCGCAGCCGGGTCAAACAACTTGTCGTACATAGACTTTTCGTCTGCGGTCAACGCGTGCTTAGACATCAACTGTTCAAACTCTTGCTTAACCGGAAGCAATGAAGCTGCAATATCCGTTGCCTCGGTTCCGTATCCGTGAGTCTGTAACCAATTTATCCCCTTATCTAGTACTTGGGCCTTACGAAGATTACTTGCACCCTCGATAACATCCTGTGCTAGGCTAGCATGCTTCAACACATTGTTATACATAGCAATACTTGCGCCATCTTCACCTGTACTAATATTTTTATATGCCTGTTGCATATTCTTATAATTCCCTTCCGACCATTTTCCTTTCGTCAACTGCGTAATTATTCCTAACGCAGTTTCACGGTCCATCTGACCGGATTTCGCAGTTGTACGAGGCGGAAAAGTAGAATCAAAATCAGCATCCCCTGGCCCGAATGCCACAGCGTACAAAGATGCTTGAAGATTTGGAGAGTACTTCGAGATTAACTTCTGACTGTCCTGTGGTAATGCAGCAATATTCTGCTTCATCCAATCTGTCATTGTTACATTCGCACCGCCCGCTCCTTGCTGCGCAATTTCTAGCCTCTTCGCAATTTCTGTTTCGCGGTCGTGGCGCATAGTTTCCCATTCTTTTGCACCACCATAGATATCCATAACTGGTGTTTGGATTCCTTGGCCGTACTTCTTGACCATAGCTGGGTCTTTTTGCATGTGCGCGAGAGCTAGGAATGGATCGTTGCCTGCTTTTCCTAAAGCAATGCCCCAATCCGGTTGAATTTTATCCATCGCTTTATCTCTAGCAAGCTTTTGCTCGTTAGTGAAATCCTTTAACTCACTCTCTACGCGAGAAGAATCCGCAGCACGTTGAGTTACTTCGTTATTCAGCGCCTGCTGGTTCAACCATGCAGCTTGAGTATCATCCATTATCACTTTTCCGTCTTTATCCGGTTTCAAATCAGCCTTCGGGTAAAATTTATTGATACGGTCGATAGTTTCTTTGTCTAAAGTAGCTGAACCTGTTGACGGAACAGCAGAATACAAAGTACGCATAATCTCATTTCCATCCGCATCTTTCTGCCCGGTCGGAACGCGACTCGTACCGCTTACAATGCTAGGAGGAACCTTTGTTCCATCTGGCAAAGTTGTTCCATGCGGATTGAACGTTCCGTCTTTTATTTTCTTATCCATTTCCTCAGATGTTATGTCCTTAAATATTGGTTGTCTACCAAATTTTCCCGTTGTTAGCGAATTGAAAAATTTCGCATCAGAGTCTACAACCCCCTGCGCTGCCTCATCTTTTAGTTTGTGCGTTAATTGCTCTTGGTATAACTTTTGAACTTGAGTATGCGCTGCCAAAGCTGTTTTATATACATGTTCATCTTGCGCAGCACTAGCTTCTGCCTTCTCTTTAACTTGCTGCCTACGATTCTCTTCTTGTTCCTTTCGCTCTCCTGCTTCTCGTTGACTTCTAGCACCTAGCGTACGAGAGATGCCGACCATCGCCCCGCCCAACTTTCCACTACCTGCCGGAACTGTACCTACGGCTGCTGCATCTCCAAGTCCTGATAATGCCTTCTGAGCACCCGCAACTAATGTACGAGCCCATCCGCCCGGCGCTGCCGCAGCATCTGGATTTTGTTGCGCAGCATCTTCCGTCTGTTTCATTATACCTTCGTGAACAGGGGGTGGAGTTGCTGGGGGTAATAATGAATTTGCAAACGCGCCCTTACCAGCAAGTTGCGCACCTATTGTTGCACCACCAAATGTCGGCGGGGCTGGATTCGTAAGGTCAGCGTTTGAGCCTGCCATCGGTGAAGTTGGTTGTGCAGTAGCGCCGACCTGCAATCCGTATTCACGTGAACCAGGTTGAAACGCAGCATTCGTTGCCGCTGCTTGTGCTGCTGGGTCAGTTGCCATGATTATCCTCTTACCTTATTGGTGGTTGATACTCTGTTGAAGGTCCGCCAGTTGGATTCCAAACTGGCCCGCCTGGCGTGCCGCCGCCTCCACCAAGACCCGGCATTCCAGTTGCTATACCCATACCAGCGCCTACGAGACCGCTAATACCACCTGCAATTTCACCGAACTGTTGCGCAGCCATATTAGAATTTGCAGACTGCATACTATATCCAGCCTGAGTGGCACCGGATGCCGCCCCCGCAAAACCTAACGGATTTTCCATCTGTCCGACATTCTCTAATTGCGATGTTGCAGCCTGCCAGTTCTGACGACCCTGCGCATAGTTTGCGTTAGTGATAGCAAGCCCGGCGTTCGACATCTGATTCGCAGCACTGGACGCAAGCTCTCCCTTCAACGATGCTTCTGCACCCGTCGGCAACACTTCATTACCCCCGCCTCGCGCTGCTAGGTTACCCTGAAGAGCTTGTGCTGCCTTATTATAGTTCTGACCTATGCCCTGATTAGCCTGAGTGTTTAGCGCAGCTAATTCTTGTGTTCCGAATCCTTGCTGGTCCGGCCCTGCTTGCGCAATCGGTGTCAATACATTCGTTAAATTACTAAGAATATCAGACTGCGCACCAAAATTTTTGGCAAAACTAGCCGTCAGCGTACTACCGAGACCGGATTCTTGCGTTGCTGCTGCCGTTTCTCCGGCTGTAGGTCCACACATGCTTATACCTCAAACAACAACTGATAGTCATTTTCTCCAATTGGAGCCGGAGAAAAATTGAAACACACTTTCATAAAATTGATTAATTCTGGATTAGTCGATTTGTATACGAATCCTTTCAAATTATTTTTCTTTGCTATCTCTCTCATCTTCGGGAGAGCAAACAAAAGACTTCTTGCAACTCGCGTCCTGTTAACCTCGGATGCGGGAGCAAACTGGCAATGAAGCCTCATCATATCTTTATCTTTATCTAACCTAACGTACATCGTTGGTCCCTTGAAGTCTTGCAAGCAATAACTCAGAACCCCATTCCCTGTCAACCACCAAAGTGGATTGACGCTGCGGTGAGGAAGGTCTATATCGGTTTTAATCCATTCCGATAATTGCTCTATGTCCTGTTCGGTTGACGGTATAAATCTCATTTGATTCACAGCCCCTCCTATGTAACTGTATAAAACACAGACTTCGACCCCGTTGATACGGTTACCAATTTAAATGCTGCTATGGCCCACATCCAATCGCTGTTATTCGGGATAGAGCTAAATGTGGCATTGATCGATGAAGAGGATGAGTCGATCAAATAACCAGCCAAGCTGGCGCACGGACTAGCAGATAAGCGCTGTGATAAAGCAGAACCTACAGCAACGCCAGGACCTCCAGAGAAACTATTATTTACTAAACCGGGTCCGATAGATTGAAAAGAACCGATTCCGGCAACGATTACATCGCCAGCTTGTGATGGCGTGATACTGCCTGTTGTAATAGTTGTTCCTGCCGTATGAGTTGTAGCCCCCGACATCTGATCTAAAGTCCAAGTGCCTGCTCCACCGAATACAAAAACTTCGCTAGCTCCAGCCGTATGTTCGGGGTCAAATGTGTGTGTTGCGCTCGTGATGGGATTAAAGACATAGTGAAAGTTAACCGTAGGATTTAAGGTACTCTGTGCGAATATTGGTCCGGTAGTCCAAGCGTTGGATGCGGAGTCCTGCATTACGAATACGCCGGAGTTACCGCCCGCTGTAAATGCTACAATCAATGTTGCGCCAGTCGTATCGATAGTAACGGCACCACCCGAAAGGCCCGTGGTGGAGTTAGGTAAACCGAAAGTTGCTCTAACTGCAACGGTGCTCGCTATAAATACTGCCATTAACGTGTACCTGACAAAGTGAATCCCAAGTCAGCAGCAGTAAGGTCGGGCGAAGCCGGAGCTAAAATCTGCATCACTTCTCCCGTATGTATAACTTGAGCTATACCACCCGTTGTGGTAAAGGTTGCCACAGTGCCTCCTCCGGCAAAGACAATGGTTCCTATCTGTGTTGGTGTACCGGACACAATTCTATTGACGATGAAAGTCGTGGAGTTTGTGGCTGCGGTTTGTAGAGTAGCTACAGAGCTAACAAAATTACCGTTAAAAGTAACATTGCGATCAAACGGAATTGCCATTAAATCTTGAGAAGCTGTGTAAGTACCCGGAATAAAACCGGATGGTAGATACGGTTGTAAAATAGCGAACGAGTTAGTAATCGTAACAGTACCAGCGCCCGCATCTGTAAGAGTTATGTTGGGACCTGCCTGCAAATTGACAAGAGTTTGAGAAGAAAGATGTACACCGTTTACTTCAAACGTAACAGGGGGAGAAGAAATTCCGCGTTCGGTCCAATAGCTGTTAACACCGTCAGAAACTATCAAGACTCCCGTATTTGGAAGTAAAGTAATAGCCTGATTAACTCCGTCGATATTTGCAGTTGTTTGAACTGTAAACGTTCCGAATCCTGTATTCTCTACATAGGTATACCAGCCCTTTGGCATAATTGCACTAGTGGTATTTCCAGCTAGAAAATTTGCCATCAAAAAATCGTATGAACCTACGCCGGGGCCTACTGCAACACCATTGAGAGTTCCTAGCGGCGGATTAAACAAATACTCACTTACCCCGACTATCCAAAAATTAGGAGGAGGACCCGGACTAGGATTCCACCCAAAAGAACTAAAAGGTAATTCAGTATAGCCTGGTCCGGCATGAAGAAATTGTGTTGACGTACCGCCCGCATTAAATCTTGCAGCAACATAAACAGCCGTATTAGGAACGAAAATACCTATCGAAGCACTGCCCGCGCCTAGGCCAGTTTGTTGTAATCCTCCCGGAAATATTCCAGAAAATTCCTCCACAATCAAGAAAACAACCTGAATTCCAGTATCACCCGGAGGTTGAGTTACAACAACTGTGTTGGGTCCTGGTTTTATATTTGTTGCATACCACATGTACGTATGATTAAGATTTGTAACACTTGTCCACGTATTTCCGTTTGTGTCGGCTATAGTCGGAGCAAAAGCACCTTCATTGGCTGTAGAAAAAGAAGTCACGATCATCGTATTGCCTAATCTATTCGTAAGGACAGCACCAGCATGTCCTGCAAAACCAGCGCCACCTTGGACGGTTTGAACGTGGGCAAAAGATGTAGAATTTCCCGAAAGCGTGACCGTACCTCCTGCATTATTACTCATCGAAATCAACGTATTTCTATCAGACAACTGAGCGGTATAAGATGTTCCGGTCTGCACATTCTCATTGATAATAGGAGTATCATCGTCGGGAGCAACTCCTCCCGAAGTTGAAAGTGAAGACAAGATTGTTCTTACCACAGATGATGCAGCCGAAACAACCGTCGGCATACCGTTCGGAGATACTGGAGAAGTACGAATACTACTCAATCCAGGTCGAATATATTGCTTAACCGTATCCCCAGAATATTGCATCGGAAGAGGCAAAGTTGTGCGCAGAAATGCGGTAACTTGAGTCTCCGGGTTTGCAATCGGCGGCTGTACATTTTCCGTAGAATTTTCTACGGGTTTCCAGCCAGCCATTTCTGGATGCGTATCGCTTAACGGCATTTATTCTCCTTACTGTATTAGAATTACCTTGAAACCCTGTATACCCATGTAGGCATAGTGTCCTTCTGGAATCGCTGGCGAAGGATACACGGTAAAAGTCTCCTGCGTACCCACAGCACCCGAAGTCTTATAGCTAAGAAATGGGTCACTTCCGGACATTACGGGATCAGCCCACCCATCACCGCCAAGGAACGAAAATCCGTTTAGACCGAATGCACCGTATCCGATAAATAACTCATTTGGCACTGAAGAGATTAATGGATAAGATGTGAGTACCGAAGTATCATCAGTACCAACAGTAGAATCTCCGTGCCATTGGCAAATTCGATTCTGACCGACTAATGGGATGAAATCGCAACGAGGCGGCTCTACATCTTGAAGCACTAACGTGACCGGAAAGACCACTATAACCACGGCAACATTATTAGAGTATATGTTTTCTATCGTGACCATTTCTGCGCCGCCCTTGCTTGCCGGAACATATAAGAGCCTGGAGTTGTCCTTATTTACTTGAACAAACTGATTCCCAAGAGAATCGTAGAAATTGTAGTCACAAAACGGCGCAGCCATCGAACAAACAGGACCGGGGGACCACGGCGCTCCAGCATCATATATGGCTAACACAATGGCCTGTCCTGCCAAGATTGGTTGGTCGAGAGTAATTTTGTATTCAGTCTGACCTTGACCGAAGAATCCCTTAGTCTGCACAGGCACTTGCGCATTAGCAACTACCCCGCAAAACAGCAGAGCTAACATCAAACTTAAAAATTTCGTTTTGTATCTTTTTAGAAAATTCATATATCCTCCAATTATGTAAAACTTGCTATCAAGTTCTGGGCCATAACATACCAATGGCCCTGCCAAGCCATAATTTGTATACTTGAGCCCGCAAAGGAAGCAAAATTAGCATGAGTAACTGCGGCAGTTCCTGTACGCAAAATACCACCCGTTCCGGTAAGCGTGTGCGCTGCGGCGGTATTGGTCGTAATCTTAATGGTTACACCGTCATCTGTGGTAACCGTCGGAGCAGCAATTGTCATTGCATCGACACCTGCGGTTGTCACCATATAAGTTGCACTAGTGTGTGGATTAATAGCATCCGCAGAACCGCTCAATGAAACTATCGCTGGTGAAACGGTACCACCAGTGGTACCATCAACAATTAAACCCGTTGCAGCTAATGCGGTAAGCAAAGCAGCAAGTGCGGCATTGGTGTCCTTACTTCCAGTAACCGTTTGTTGAGCAACCCCATCAGGAGTCGGACCAAGGGTAGTGTTTTGACCGTAACCGTAAAATCCCAATTTATTGGTAGACGCACCTCCTAAAATTAATCGCCTGTCTGCAAAGCCAGGACTAATCTGCCAAGCGGCGGCGTCTCCGGGTACACCCCAATTCATCGCTGTTACGCTATTTGAAGGACCAGCATGATAATCCATTATAAATGATTGGTCCCCTGGGCCAGAGCCATTGACAGCCATGTACATGGCTGTAGAAGTCGTACCGATTCCTGACAACACCGTAGCGCCTTCTACATACAGATTAACACCCCCAGCACCAAAAAACCTACTAGTGTTTAATCCGGGTCCACTAATTGCGACTGTTCCGTTATCTCCTGCTGTACCGCCTAGTGTGCCGGGCAAATTGTACACAGCATTTGTGGATGAAAATTGAGGGATAACTCCTCCCCCACCTCCGGAAGCCAGTGCACCACTTCCGACACCCTTCGGGTCTATCCAACCTAAAACTCCACCGTTCGGCGCAGTTAACTGAAGAAAGTCCGCAGAGCCATCTGACTTCTCCCACACTGTGTACGCTTTATTACTAGGCGCTGATGACATATCACACTCCTGGTCCAAATGTTCCCGGTGTTCTTGAATTTATCGGAATGTTTGGACTAACTCTACAATCTACTGGCTTAGATGCGCGAGAATCTTCCGGCAGCGGTTGCGTTCTGTTGAACAAAATGTCAAACCACCACTTCAATGAAAAGAAACTCGGAACATCATATGTTAATGTGCCTTGCACAATTCTAAAATTATTCGGAAAACTACGAGAATCTTTAGAACTATAATTTAAAGGCGGAATCGTAATCACATACGTAGCTGAAGCAATTCCACTATTCACAAACCCCGGCGCAGATGCGATAGCTCTTATCATTTCCGTAGAGCCGACTACTATAGGAGCAGTAAATGGCGTTGAGCCTGTAGTTGGAATTGAACCGTCAATCGTATAGAATATAGATGAACCGGGTGTTGAATCTAAAATTGTTACGCTCTGCGGACTACTGTATGCTCCCGCAACCGGAGAAAATGTTGGTACCGCAGTTACCTGTTGCGTAGCGATAAAATTAACTCCGGTTATGTTAGCACCAGCAACAGTTTGACTTGAACTTGTCGGACTAAATGTATAAGTTGCCAAACTCGGCGTAATCGTGTAAGAACCGTTCGCCAAATTTGGAATCGTATAATTACCAGAACCATCTGCAACCGTTGAACCCGATGCCAATCCAGACCAAGAAACTGTAGCCCCGGCCACGCCTGCGTTTCCTGAAATGTTAAAAACAGTAGGAGTCAATTTAAATGCTGCAATAGCCCAAATCCAATCAGCGTTGCTTGGGACGGAACTAAATGTGACATTAATTGATGAAGAAGCAGAATCGATCAAATAACCTGCCAAGCTAGGGCATGGACTACCAGACAAACGTTGTGATAAGGCTGAACCTGCTGCAACGCCCTGACCTCCGGTGAAACCATTATTTACTGAACCGGGACCAATGCTGGCAAACGAACCGATGCCGCCGATGATTACATCACCAACTTGTGACGGTGTGACGCTGCCTGTTGTAACTGTTGTTCCTGACGTTTGGGTTGTAGCTCCTACCATCTGATCTAAAGCCCAAATACCTGCTCCACTAAATGCAAAAACTACACAAGACCCAGCCGTATGTTCAGGGTCGAATGTGTGCGTTGTACTAGTGATAGGATTAAAAACATAATGAAAATTAACCGCAGGATTCGCAGCACCCTGTGAAAATTCTGGCCCACTAGCCCAAGTGTTAGACGCAGAGTCCACCATCGTTGGTGTACCGGAATTACCACCTGCCGTAAATGCTACAAGCAGCGTTGCACCTGTCGTATCAATAGAAGTAGCACCGCCAGCCAAACCCGTGGTGGAGTTAGGTATAGCGAAAGACGTTTTAAGTGCAACAATACTTTTAAGAAATGTTGCGGGCATTAAATTACTCCGTGCTCCTTTAGAATTTCTAAAATCAACTTACGCGTTTCGTGTTCGCCCATCGCTAGTTCTCCGCGTTAGACCTCAGGGGGAGTTTCGATGGTTCCAAAAATCGTGAGCGATAAAACTTCATTTGGAAAATTTTCTGAAGGAAAAGCCACCTTCACTTGAAGATGTTCTGCCAGTGCCGGAATTCCGGTATGACGGAAATAATAAGCATTAGAAAATAATGATGCTGGTTGTCCTGTATCACCATAAATCTGCCAAGGATACGGTTGTGAGTCCGGGAACGTTATAAACGGTCCCGAAATTTCATTCAATAAGAACGATGCCGTCGGGGTTGTTCCGACACGAGTAGCACGTAAATCAACAAATGTCAATCCTGCTATCTGACCTGGATTAACTACGTTGATGCTTCCCATCGTAAAGAAACAAGGATACACGAGCCCGTTATCCGCATACGTAGAAAAATCACGCTGAAGAATAAAGGTAGGACTGCTAGGCGTAGCCGTAGCCGATGCAACCAAAAGTCTATGAACACCCTTCGTAACTTCAATCGATAACACAGCACCAGCGCCATTTGTAATCGCCGCGAACGGACTCCATACCGCAGTATTATTCGGGAACTGAACCGGATTCAATCTATACCATCCGTTCAAACCGTCAGAAACAAAGACAGCATTATCGTTTCCGGATTCGTGAACCGTAACATACGTTATCTTCGGGTCAAAGAATGCAAGCTTATCCGCAATAGGTCCGCCCATTCTTTGCGCACCACCGCTAGGGTCTAGCGAAATAAGTTGGCTATCCGCTGTAAACATGTAAATCTGTCCACCGTGAATATCCAAAGCATTGTAGTGCAGCAAACCTATTCCTGGCACCATCGGTGTTCCAAAGAATGTAGAAAATATCGGCCCACCTAGAATTGCATAAATTGAATTCGTCAAGAAGACCAAGATACCCACGGCTGTAGGAACAATTCTAACTACCGGACTTGGGAACTGAAAGAAGTCGAGTGGGTCGAACGATTCGTTCGGGTTACCTACTACAACATCAGGTCCACCAGAAGCAAATACAAAGTTTCCGACCGCACCCCATATGCGTTCAAAATGAAATGCCATCGGCAAAAATCCTGGCGGCGGCGGATTATTTTGGCCGTTGATAGGCGCAGAAATCAATTCATTAATAACGATATCCGGAGACGTATCTACAACCGTTTGAAATGGAACACTAGGAGGAGGATTCGGGACTTCGGTCAAGAAGAACAGCGTGCCTCCACCGTCTAACGTTCTCCATATAACAATTGTATCCACAGCCGGGTCCGGCGAACGAGGAATCTTTAGAGTTATAACAGCCCCTGGATTTCCTCCGGTAATGGTAAACAATGGAGACGCGGTTGAAACCTGTCCGGACTGTGAACCAGTTGGCGGACCTAACGGAGACGGCCAATCAGGAGGTGCTATCGTATTAAATGGGTCACTCAATGTTCTAGACTTATAAGAATATGCGTACTGAACTCCCTTTGTAAAAGAAAATCCCGCAGATGAAAATGGGCCGACTAATGCCCATTTGATAGTATTATCCGTTGTAACTGCACCAACCGGAGTTGTCGCCCATGTCGGTGGTCCAGGAGTTTGTGATAGCCCAGAAGAAATTACCGCTTGAACATTCGCATTACTGTCTGTTATTAAAGCCCCGCCATACGGAATTGAACCACTAGGAGGAAACCATCCCGTTGTTGGAAGATACCATGTCGTGTTCGCAGCCCACGTCATGCTTGCACCGACACAGGTCCATGTTACTTGGCCGTCTGGAGTAGTTTGCCCGTATCCTGTCGCCCAAGGAATAGAGGCTGTCACGGTTGCAGAAGATAATCCACCCGTTGTACAAACTTGATAGTTGCCGTTAGAATCTACGATAACAGAAAACGGCGTTCCTGTTGCTGACCAAGCTATATATGTATGAGTGGTCAAACGGGTCGCAGAACCTAAATTCATCCAGCCTAATTGGTTATCTGTTATAACCACGCCGAACGTAGTAGACCACGGAGGACTCGTTCCGCCCGCAGCCGATGTTAGATTACCACCTGTATTGTTTACTTGCCAATATTCTACCGCAGGACTTGCTGGCAAACCGCTGGCTAAACTAAGTGGCTCGACAATACCCACAACAGAATCATCATTCGGAACCGAACCTAAGGTCGGATAAACATGACCGGGTGTCCAGGTCTGCGGGGTCTTCAACGAACCTAAATTAAACCATCTCGCATTTTGAGAAGACGCGCTATCAAAAACAGACTGGCCAAATCCCGCAGGAAAATTTGGACGAACGCTTCCACTTCTACCTTGCGCACCGCCCGCATTTGCAATAATAAAACAGCAACCTGTTCCGGGATCAAATATAATACACGGGTTTGCTATGGTTCCACCCGTAGATGCATTGTTCCACAAAGCATTTTGAGTCCAAGCTACAATCGGTCCCCAATTAGTCCAATTAAATCCGTTATCCGCAGTCGTTCCGCCTGGGGTTTGATTCCATGCTGGCTGTCCATTACCACTCTTTCCAAATTGAGTTGCGTTTGGATTACTTACAGGATTGGCATTGACAGAAATTAACTGTTGAATATTTCCGTTCGAGTCTACCACCAAACCCATCGTTGAAAATACGGTGCTAGCAGCCCAAACTACCGTCGCAGACGCGGTCTCGACAATCGTAACTCCTGGCGGCGTGGTTCCACCAGAAAAACCTATATTAAAAGTCTGTCCGGATGGAAGAGTGAAAAGTTGAGAATCGACACCGTCGCCATAGTAAAGCGTATCTCCGACACCGACATAATATCCCTGACTCGGTGGATTAGTCTTTCTAAAAATTAACTGTTGCGTTGTCGCAGACTGAATGTATGTTGAAGTAGTCGTGTCTACGATCACCTTTATACCAAAATTTAATGTACTCCAATCATAAAACCAATTTATATGGTCCGGAACAGGTATGGTTGACCATTCGGTTAGGCCGGGGCGGCGAGCCAACGTCAATTGATTCGTAACTTCCATGTTAACGCCATCAATCAAAGCGTCAACATAACCACCGTAAAATTTTGAGACAACGAATGTCGCAGTATCGTGCAGCGCACTTCTATTCGTAAACAAACCCGTTTCCATACGCGCAACGTGAATTGGTTTTCCACGAGACTGGTTACGGGGCTGCGCTCCTGCTGCTTCGAATTGTGCTCCAGGCATTTACTCACCCTTCTTTTTACTAAAAAACCAGACAATCAGAAGTCCTGCAAACAGAACTCCTCCGATTGTTATGAAAATTGTAGGAAGCATTATCTTGCGCCTTGTGCTTGAACGCCTTGCTGCGTTCTCAAAGTGTTCAACATCTCGGATGACGCAAAACCCATGTAAGCCTGCGCAAAAAGTGCCTTATCAAGAGATGAGAGACCTTCTGAACGAGACAACAAGCCAGCAATTCCGCGAGCAATATATTCTTTTGCCCTGCCATCTTGACATGAATCCATGTAGTATCCCAAGCATAGGTTGTTGTATACGTCTGAGAACGAATCTGGAATAGGAAACCACGAATCTGATATCGTCACAAACTGTACCGGAAGTCTTTGATAGATTAAGTTAACAGGATACTCAGCGCCAGGTACGGCTGAGAACCTAAATGATGGCGTAGGCGCTCCGACTCCAGTAAGAACCGGATATCCAACCAACACTATCTGCCAAATACCAGACGCTGACTGCTTCCAACTTGAAGTGTATACTCCAGTCTTGGTTGTCATCAGTGCCGCAGTATTCAACTGAACGTCAGGAGACAATGAGTCTGAAATTGTACCCGACTCAAATAGTTCAAAATTATCGGTTACAGAGGCCGGAGGTGCATATGATGTCGTAAATGATATCAACAATTCAGACGGCTGTATAGTTGTCAAAGATTGTGATGACCAAGTCTGAGAAGAACCATGATTGTTAACTGGCGATGTAAGTTGTATAGGTCCTACTCCGGTTAACAAATAACCTTGAACAAGAAAATCTCTAGGCATCGAAACATCTGTTGTAACTGTGATAGTACTCGTTCCAGGGATTACAACAGGCATATTATATACAAGAAATTCGTGGCGATCTGATGTGCCCGCAGGAACCGTAAGATTAACCGCAGTCGCGATAGTAATTGCTCCGGATGTAGTTATAATTCCTGCAAGAGCACGACCATTGAAGGTGCCGCCGCCGATTGTAATACTTGTGTTAGCTAGAATATTTCCGTTGAATACTCCTATGGTTCCTACTGTGGTAGCAGAACTACCCACAATCCAAACAACATTCGCAGCTTGTGCGCCGTTAATCAAAAGAATAGATGCTCCACTTTCAAGTGTAAGAGTACTTCCGGCCTTGAAAACGAATAAGGCATTCGGATTATTTTGAGCATCTAGTGTGATGCTTGTTGGAATGTCCATGCTAGAACCTGCGGAATAGTTACCCGGAATATAGGTACTAGCAGTCGAACCGTTTCCCAAAACAGAAAGATTAGCCGAAGAACCGCTCAACGATACAAAGGTTAATCCGGAATAAAAAGTATATGCAGCGAGTGCGGCAGTCTGCGCTGCCGAAGCATTAGCATTATCGATAGTCGCTGGCGGCGTAAAATTAGCTCCGGTAAATCCTGTTATCGTCGTAGTAGGAAAGGAGCCAATGTTGCCGCCTGTAATTAGTGTTGCGCCCGTATTAGTGATACCCGCAGCAGCCAGTAATGCATAATTCGCAGCTACACCTAACTGCGTCGGAACTGTGCTACCTCCGGCATTCATCGCTGAGATTAAAGTAATCACATTGCCGAGACTATCTACGACGCTATTAGGAATACCGGACCCTTCACTCAACTCCAATCCGAATACTACTGTATCGCCTTCTGAAACCTCATTTGGAATAGTGAAATTGAACACACTATTATCCATGAAGTCTGCAAAGGTGAAAGTACTCTTGATGACTAAGTCTATCGTCGGCAACAAAGTACCAAAAGTTTGAACCGATATCTGGAACGGACGAGCCTTCGTTGTAGACTTTCCAAGAGGAAGATTATTCTTTACATCAGTTAACTCATAAATCTTACCGTCGATATCCTGTATGGTTGCCTTTTCCAAAAACCCAAAGTCTAAAATATTTGTCGGGTAATCCTGCACACCAGGGGAAGTTTCGATACTATCATTAAAATTGCGATTGAAGGCCCACTGAAACGGTGCAGCCAAAATTATATTTCGTACAAGATTCCCGATGCCTATAATGGGCATGTTGTTCACACCGATATTCGGTTTCTGATATCGACAGAACGGCGAAATGTAATTTATAGTATCCTGAAGGGCGTTACTCATGCTTTAATCCAGTTGTTATAAACTCTTAAAATCCACTCTCTAAACTGGTCCTCCGTTTTATCACTCTTAGCTTGATTACATTCAGAACAACACGGCCTGCAATTTCCTTCAACGTACCCTATGTTGGGGTCTACACGGTCTATACCACTTCCCGTTTCGGGAAGAGATTCCTGGCAATAGTAACATCGAAAAGAAATCAACTGTTGAAATTTTTCAAACGTTAAAGTAACTTCTAAATTTCTAACTTTAGCATTGACTAGAAGAACCTTATATCTAGCTTCCGGCGTTCGACGACGTGCACGGTCTCGAAGACAACCCGGAGAATTATTCTGTCTTCGAACTGACCATCTAAAATTTCGACATAGTCTACACTTTCCTGAACCATCCTTACTTTCAGGAAATGCGTGACCTCGAACACAGTGGGTTTTCTTATTCATAAATTAATAGGGGTAATTAAATGGCCAAGCAGCACCAATATACTTGTTACGAGAAGTACCTGCACCCATGATGCCGCGCTCGGGCGTGAACATATTCTCTTCAAGTTCACGGTCCTGCTTCTCGCGAAGATGAACCAATGAACGAAGCCATAGCGTATGATTCTTTTCAAACTTGTCCTGCACAGCCTTTAACGAACTATACTTGTAGCATTGCGCAATTACGCCCATACGGAACTGCGGCTCATACTTATCCGGATAAGGAGCTAATGTCTGGGACAATCCCGCAGCCGGGTCCGCAGAAAAATTTGGTGCAGGCTGCTGTCCGACTAGCAAAAATTGCCATGTCTGTCCTGTCTGTGACGGCACAGGAAGAACACGGACTCCAATTCCGTTCGGGTCTACAACGGTCCAGATAACAGAACCATCCTTCGTCTGCGTTCCTGGAGCCGCATCTGATGCAGGCCATTTTGGTTGAAAATTTCCACAAACTCCATAAGTCGTAACAACCTGAAGATTCCCGTTAGGGTCCTGAACTTGCGTAATCGGATTCGCTGCCATCCCTAGTATTGCAGGATTCGTTGCCGTGCCTCCGACCAACCCGCCAGCTTCAAACAAGCCTGGGTTTGTCGTGGATGTTACAGTAACCCTGAGGTCCGTGATATCTACAATCGTAAATTGATTATTAAATCCGGCTGGAAACGCGTTGGTAACAACCAAACTTCCACCGACTACAGTTCCTGACGGAACATAGTTTAAGAAAAATACTATCTGACCGCCTGCTGTTGGTACCCAAGTCGCACTCGTAACTGTTGCGCCTCGCGGGTCCGTGTAAGTTGTACCTGGGTTCGGATTGTTCCCTTGCGTCGGTCCCGCAATATTTCCCGCACCCCACGTTCCATAATACAACATGTAATTCGGAAAAGAGTTAACCTCAAACTGTGGATTCAAGAACCAAGGATTGATGTATGCTCCAGTAGCCTGCGGTAACTGACGAGCAGTCTCAACATAAGTCCACTGCTTCGGAACTGTAGTGCTGCTAAGATTAATGGCAACACCACGCTCCAACCATTCTAACGCATAGAATGAAGTACCATCAGGATTCACGAGAGCATAATCTTGCTGCCAAGAATTTGTATAGAACGGAGGAACTTTAATTTCATTCCACTTATACGGAAATGGCTGTCCGTAAATCTCGTTCATAACATCCGTGCAGATAGTAATAAACGGCTCAAGTTGAAAACCAGAAACTTCAGCCAAGACAGGGCGCACATCCCCTAGAGGCAGTACCTTATCGAGAATTTGTTGGAGTGTGATTTTGCTTTGTGAGTTAGCCATAAGGACTCTGATGGCTACGGAGGTGGGCCAATAGACCCCGAGAACTGCCGTAGTCTACTGGAAGTTAGGATGAGATGTTCAGAGTTGCCTCCTGTAAAAGATGACTTGGAATTGCATCGGAGTCCAAGTTTTTACTTCTGCCGTGCCAGAGAACCCTTGCGGGTTAGATTTCGATTGCGTACGGGTCCGCCTTGAAGTCCGGCTCATTGAACGCCAATGGGTTCGCTGTTAGCTTAACTTCAGAAGAACTCGGGACATTGGTTGATTCATTCAACATCTTGAGAGCATCGGTCCAACCGATTCCTGTCCAGTTGGGGATTCTCTCTCCACGACGGTATAGGAATTCGGCTGTATCGTTTTTCTTCCATTTTGCTCCACAAATCTGGCAACGTATCTGCGAAGACTGGTCAATGAACGTGTGAAAATAGACAGCATAATCTAGCTTCGAGCCCCTTACGGAGCCACGTCCACAACCCTTCTTATGAGTACATATGCTTTGCTTGTGACGCACATCAGCTTCGTTATATTCCGAAGACTTACGGCGCATAGCTTCTCTAGCTTCGTGGGCGCGTCTCTTTTCCTTCCTTTCTTCCATAGCGTCTTGACGCTCGGCTAAAAGAAGTTGAACCAACGAATACAGCATGTTCGGGTCCATAACTGCCGGAGCGGCTGGTATGGGCTGAGATGCTGGCTTTGCTTGCTGCGTTTGTATCGGGACCGTGGGAACAGGGTTTTGCCCTGTAACTGGCCCGTCTTGTCCTATCTGCATGATAGCTTCCTGTGCGCTGAACATTGCCAACGCTGCTAAAATAGGCGAAACTTCTGCCTTTACAACCTTGCCTCACCAGCTAGCTCACGACGATTTCGTAGCCAGAATAATGAGTGCCGGAATTTCCGTGATACTGGTCCATCCACGGGTCGGCCAAATATCTTATGAGCCTTCTCTTCAGATATGATTCCCTTTTCGACCAACTGAACCTCAACCGTTCGCCATCCGCGATATGCTTCTCCATTAGGCAAACCGCGTTTGTCCAGTCGCAGGATAGACCACTCGTACATCGCCGGGACTTGGAGGAAGCACACGGGTAGTACGTAATCTGTTCCTGGTTTGAAAGCCCACAATCCGACTGACTGCGGTGGATAGCCGTTGTCAATTGTATAGCATTGAATCCCCGAATTACGCATCTTCTGGATAAAATCTCTGGTAGAAATTGGATTAACCTTTCGAGCTATCGTATTAACGAATAACTCTTGGTCTTCCATTTTGTACCTTAACGCCATCCGTTCTGACACTTCTTTGTCAGCGAGATACATTTCCTGGGCGAATGCTTTGTAGTCTTCCGGCCACTTGAACCAATTTGGGGTTCCGTCCGCTAGCAGATGTTTAATTGTCTGCCGCGTACGCTTCAAAATATGTCTCCCTTCCCAGGGATTGGACAAATTTTGCAGTGGCGCTTTTGACGGGTTCTCTATAAACTTCATCACGAGTCCTTTAAAACTAAGAAGGACATTGCGTAGAATGCCCCTCATTAGTCCATTTCTTCACATACTCGATAGCATTCAAAAGAATATGAATGTCATCTTTAAATCTTCCAAGCCCGAGATTACAATCATCGCACAGGAGACCTCTACGGCACTTCTCACAACTTTTCGAAGGAGGACAACACTTATGATTATGATCGATATGCGGAGTCTTTTCAAAAGGCTTGCGACATATGGCGCACTTACCTTCTTGCTCCAACATTTTCTTATCCAACCAATCCTGTGTTATCCCGTGACGATGATTGCGATAACGAAGATTAATCTTCTCTCTGTTATTCTGATGATAATCTTTATTTCTTTGTACTTCCGCTTCGTGATGCTTCTCGTATCTCCGTTGGCTTTTCTGCGTAGGAGTTAACGGCGCATCCGAATATATTCTTCTCATGTTCTCTCCACGAAAGAGTCGATTGGAGAAGTGCGTTCGTGGCGCGCTCCCCCAATCTAATCTTAACACAGGTTGCAACCCGCGTCAAGGGTAACTTGTTAGGTTATTGTATAGCCGGAACCGAATCGATGAACCTTAGACGCTGTGTGTTCGCGCCTCTTGCTGGTGGTAGTGTTACTGTCTGGTGAAACTTGTCCTTTGTGTTACATCATCTTTCGATGAAGAGTTGGTCATTTCTGCCAACCACTCATGGTTTAATTCCCATGAGAGCAGACTATCGCATCGCCTTTCGGCGTTCTCTCGCTTAGTCGTTCACGGTACTTTTCAGCTTCCGCCTTGTTCCCGTCTCAGGGTTCAAGTCAATCAGAGAGAATTCTCACTCTTTCGAGTGACCCCACTCTTAAGCTACCAACTCAAGAGGTGTTGAGGAACACCAACCGCCAATTGTTCCTGTTGGGTCATATGACGATGCCGGAGCATTGTCAACAACCTTACAGTCAATTGTGCGCCAGTCGCCGTCACCTAGTTCCGTGTCGCCTGGAACGCCTAGCCATACACCGATCATCGCGTAATTGCCGAAGACGTATGTACGATAAGCAATCTTACCGCTACCAGCATAGTTCGCGGTTGTTGTCACGAACGGTGTCTGACGGAATACAATGTTTGTTCCTGGTAGTTCGATATCCATCTTCTGGTCCGAACCTGCCATCTTGTCAAACTTATCCATGTTGGCGTACTTCCACAAATCAACGATGCTGTTGTTAACAGTCGTTGCGTTGTAGATATCGCCTAGGACGTTCGGACTAACTGCGCCCATAAACTTCCCGCGCTTACATGGTAGAACGTTCTTGCTAACCAACTGTTGCTTCAATTCACGGACTGTTCCCAAGTCAAGCGTGAAAGGTGTTACAAGCAACGCGCTCTGGTTAACCTGAGTATCGACTGTTGCCAAGCCTGCTGAGTCAGCAACTGCGCTGTACAACTCGGAAATACTCTGACCTGCCTGGTAACCTAGTTCAACTCCACTGTTTCCGCAAACGTCATCGATTGTTGCGGCGATAACGAAAGAAGAAAAGTTCGTATAGTTGTTCCATTCACCGATCTGGGCAGGTGAACTGATTTGACCGACGAATTCTGGTGCGCCGATAACACCATCACCTGATTGGGTTGTGTCCCCAAGCAAGGTGTCATACTGGAAGAACTGACGGTTGGTGCCAGCGTTCAACGGTTGAACACGACGCTCCGCACAGTCCACGAACGCATCTGTTTCTCCCTTCAAGTTCGGAATCAATTCCTTATCGAAGAGTATAGCTTGCGCTGTCAGTATATTACCAACATTTGCTGCTGAGGGATTGCTCCCGCCGCCTGCCATGATAGTCTACCTCAATGTGCTAATAGTCTCTCTAAGACTTATTGGCTTACTCCTCTCTTTCGGGCGTTATAGTCAGCGACAGCTTTATCTATTAGAGGACGAATAGCAGGATTTGCCATTTTCGCCTTGAGTGTCGCCCCATCCCATGAGTGAATTTCAGCCATCGTGAGTCCTGTAGGCGTAATGTTTGTTACAGGACGAGAACCTGAGTTCGCGCCTGGAACTATGCCTGCATTGACTCCCGGTCTTGGAGTAGCCGCTACCGGATTTGCCGGAGGGACTATCGGTGCCGGAGCAGTCACCACTGGTTGCACAACCATTGGCGCTGCTGGTGTTGTAATTACTGGCGCTGCTGGCACTACCGGATTGACCGGAGGTACAGGCGCAACCGTCTCCACAACTGGAGCCAGTTCTGATTCCAATGCCACAAAAGCCCTTTCAAGGTTGTCCAGAGTCCAAGCATGATTATTGCTTACGATGTACTCAGTCAACAGATTTTGATTGGCTTCGCAATTATTAAAATCGTGTAAGTGCCTTTTTAGAAATTGATAGCTGGCAAGTTCCCCACGTGCGCGTGCCTGAGTTTCCTCGGCTTCGGCTTGCTGATGCTTCGAGACTTTTGCCTGGGCTTCAATAGATTTCTTTGTATCATCTGACTTAATATCAGCCAGTGCCACAGCCAACTCTTGTTCACTTAGCTTAGTCTGAGTCGGAGGCGTTGCTGGTGTAGGTTGAACCGTCAACCTTTTCTTTAATCTGTGTGCAAAACGCGTGGCTTGAGTATGCGCCTCAACCAACTTAGCACGCAACTCTTCCTCGGTTGCAGCTTCGAGATGCGTCGGGCGTCCTATAGCTACACCGTCTTCGTCACGAATCTGATAGTCAATAGATACTCTCTTCGGTGGCACAGGAACCACCGGAGGCACCACAGGTGGTACCACAGTCGGCACTATAACTTGTTCTTCGACCGGAGGTACGACTTTACCTGCTACGGCTGCTTCTACTTCTTGCAGAGACTTATTTTTCAACAAGGCTGTTACAGCATCCCTCATACCAGGACGCTGCAACTGTTGAACCATTTCGGGACCACTCCAACTTGCCATTTCTGGTAGTGTGAGAGTTTCAGGTGTTACTTGAGTGTTCATAATTATTCCTTTTAAGAGCCTTCAAGTTCTCTCTTAATCGCTTGTTTAGCCTCGCCATCCTTGACTTGCCAATCAATGGAGTCAAGTACCTGCTGGCAAAATTCATTCATGAAACGTGCACGGCTTTGAAGGGTCACAAGCTGTTGCTGGTAACCCTTCTCTGCCGGATTTAGTTTTATAACATCCTTCGTTGCTCTGTCACAAGCCGCATTCATAATCTTTACTAAGACGTTGAATCCCGGTTGCGCTGATAAGGATGATAGTGTTAGCTTCTCGACCAATTGTAGGTCGTCACACAAAAGCGGTATTGACATTATGTTCCTTTATAATTGTGTTGTGCTGCCAAAACCCTGAGCACTTGGTTCACCAGTTAACTCCGAATTCATGGCGTGTTCGGTAGATGCTCTTAGAACTTCAGCACCTGCCTTACCCAACTGCTTCTGATCTTCTAATGTCTGGTCCTGCTGGAACTTCTGCTGCTGCGCTGCTGCTGCTGCTTTTGCCTGCGCTGCTTGTAAATTAGCAGGTGAGTTGGCATCGTAACGCTTTGTCTCTTCTGGCGTCATAGGACGTAGGAAGTCTTGAGAGAACTTCCAACCTGCCGCGTCTGTAAATGCCTTAAAGATAGCTACTGCGTCAAACTGCCAGTGAGCATCATTGCAGTTCTTAACGAACGTCGGATTATTCAAAAGCTGAATGATAATCGGCAACTGCTGTGCCATTTCTTTCTTGGCACCTAGCTTGCCTCCGGCTAGTACTTGATATTCGTACTTTGCCATTCTAAAATCGATATGGTCAACCATGTAGTCTGCGCCGACTTCCTCGCCTAGAACACGACGAAGAACTGACGTTGGCAACAATTGATTGTTTAACTCGTCCATCTGAAACAACCAAGGCTCAAAAACCTGGCGTACCAAACGACTTGTTGGACCGTCTAATCTAGATGCGTTAGCCTGGATAACTGCGGCTGCTCCAGTGCCTGAACGCATGCCCGTACCGCGACCACCGCCAGTGGTTCCGCCCTGACCTACAATTTCATTTGCGCCCGAAGTCGAAGCTGCGGCCTGCTGGGCTTGCTGAATGAACTGCCAAGCTTCACCCGGAACAGGCGGCATCGTCATAAACTTAAATGCCTTATCAACGTCTTCATCTACGTCGATAATTCCGCCCTGCTTCCAGCGTGTCTGTTGTGTCGGAACGTTGAAACCCTTCTTACGAACGGCGGTAGGCTGCAATCCGTAAGCGAGCAAGTCTAGCGCAAGATTTGTTACTCCCTGCTCTACGATTTGCTCACTTCCGATAAGTTGCCCCAATCCCTGCCCGTAAAAACTATCCGGAAGATTTCTCCAGTTTGCACTGTAAAACGGCATCTTACCGTATGGATTCTCTTCGTTACGAAGTAAAATGTTGTGACCAGAGAATGATAAAACTACGATAACTTTATCGTTATCCCAACGTTCCATAAGTTCCAACGATGTCTGTAATTCATCGGCGGAAGTTTTGAAGTTACGAGGCGTTGCGTGCTGCAAGTATCCACGCATACCTTCTGGGATAGTTATCTGAATATTATCCGGCCCCGAAGTCGGACCAGATAGAAAGAATGCCCTCAAGGTATTCTCATCTGGAATGTCATAACCAGGTGTATCTCGAAGATGATTTAAATCATCATACGTTACATAATCTCGATAGATAACCCACTTTGCTTTGCGAATATCTCCGTAACGACATCCTGGGTCTACTAAGACCGTACGGATATCACAGGATTTAATCCAAGGATGAGAAACCTTAATCGTATCTATGTAAATTTCAAAATCGTCCGAATCCGGCGTATCAATCGGAGGAGCCGGGACAGGCGTTTCTAAAACTTTTTGATTTGCTTTACGACGAAACTTTTTATCTTTCTTGTCGTATTCGAGATAGCCCCACTTAAAGATCGAGGTGCCGAACAATGCCATCTGTTCCAAGCCGCGTTCTAACTCTTCCTCAAACTTCATATCCCATAACTGCGCAGAGAACAATGCTGTCTTCGCACGAGTTACCGCTGGCTTAGTACCCGGACGCGGGCGAAGTAAGAACGGAGGGTCTTCATAAAACAAACCCTCCATAATCTTAGGCACAATTGCACTGATATGATTTGATAGCGTGAACTTCGGAACGTTCGCCTGAGATACTTGTCCGCCATCGAATGCAGACGACTGCATAGGAGACTGTAAAATAATATCAGACTGCGTCCAACCTGAAGCCCACTGATTTATGTTGCCGTAGTTATCGGCCTGTGCTGCGTCATCAAGAACAAGCTTTAACGCGGCCTCGTCACTATATAGGATAGTCCCACTTTCTGGGTCTTTCTTCATATCCTTTGATGTGAGTTGACCGACAGGAGTTACAGACAGTTCTTCGAGCTTCAACGCTGCTTTTTCATTCAAAGGCTCCATGTCTATGTCTCCTATTCATTTCTTCCGAACATCCTTCCTAGCCCGAGATTCTTTATTGCTTTGTCCATTGGGCTCGGCGGCGGTTCAGGTGGAGCAACTAGCTCGGGTTCAACCCTAGCTTGTTGATTGCCTCCAAAATGCATCTTATAAGCATCAGCTAGTGCTCTCCGTATGTTCTCCTGTTCTTCCATCTTATACTTTTCTTCTTGCTCTCTTGGAGTAAGTTGTATCTGCATGAACGGCAGAAATCGTGGAAGAAAAGAACAGGCGTCAGGAATATCATCTTTCTTTCTCGCTCCACTAACCTGTCCCTTATAGTTTATGAACTGACGAAAAGTTTCATCTAACGCTTCGCCTGCGAATCCGAAATACAATTGGTCATTCTTCAAGAGAATTTCAAGAGTCTTAATGCGATTACGTTTTGCATTCCTATCGTTCTCTGGTCTCTTCCAGTAGATGTTTGTTATATTTCTTCCGAACTGGATTTGAGATTGTTTTTGAATTTCAAGCTTGAGTAAGTCGAGCCCGCCAGTATCTTCGATTATGATAGTCCTAGACGGGAACCACTTGTTACAAAACTCGGCTATGCGATACGCCAACTGAGACTGCGTCCAATGATTGTAAGATACCTCAAGCAACACGAGAGCTACTTGGCCATCATCCTTCTTAAAAGTTCTACCCGCCACTAGTACGGAGTAATCTGAATACTTACTTGTCACCCTAGCCGGGTCACAAGATATAAATATCTCACCGTCGATTTTCTTTCGAGCGTTCTCCGGCGTCATGATATGGGCCATCAAGAGTTCTTCAGTAAACTGAAGCTTGAAGCCATCATCATCCATCGCAGGTTCGTTAAGCTGTTGGCACCTGAATAGTTTCTCGTTATCCTTGAGTGCCTTTCGAAGTTTCTTCCAGGTTTCCTGTTCCGGGAATGTTAACCAAACCATCTCTTCGGTCAAGTCTTTAATGTGCTTGTCTTCAAAACCTGGCTTTACTATCCAAGATGCCCGCTTGAAGAACTTCAAAGGATACTCTTCCGGGTCTTCCTCGTGCTTGATTAACTTGAGACCGTAATAATCATCATTAAAGTATCTGGTGCCGATGATATCCATCCAGCCCCAGGCCATCAATAAGTTCGTAGCGCTGTCAGCCTTTTCTCTAAGCGCTTCGCGAGTCTCTTCTGTAAGACAGTTATCGTCGGTAACAACGTCATCGAACTTCAAAAAATCGCAGTGAAAACCTGACAATGAAGAACCGATAGAAATGATTCCTAGAGTCGGGTCGTGCGTAATAGACTCGTGCACGCGAGCCGGACATATCAAAGGTTCTTTAGAATCTCCGTCGATACCGCGAACTACATACTCAGGAAATAATAAGTGAAATGTACTTGGGTGCTGGCCCCTAGGCAAATAGAAACGAGTCTTGATACCGACTAGGAACTGAAGAGCAAGCTTATAAACTCCAGACATAATCAAAATACGAACGTCAGGACAATTAATTATAAGCTGTATGCAATGTATTCCATCGATAGTTGATTTGAAAAACCCACGAGGGTCCATCAATATCATCGTACGAGCGTAATTGCTTTTGTCTTCTACTTCGTTGGGGTCTAGGATATACTTTCCGAAATCTTTTAAAGTTCTCGGTTCATACTCTCCGGTCTCAACCCAAATACGAGGAACACGGTTCTGACGGGCGAAGACAGGTTGCAAATCCTTTAAAGAATATCCTTCTGAAAATGCCCCATCAAAATCCGGTTGAACAAATTGATTGCATACAACCTTGTGAGTATTCGGAACAAAGTCCGCGTGTAGTATCTCTTTACCTAACCAGTACAAATCCTTACGAGCCTTATCACGGGCGCGAAGCCACTGGTCAAAATGCAGATAGCCTTCATCGCTATACGGGCCGGGAATACGGCGCTCCATGACTGGCTGTATCTGTCTATCCTTACTCGGCTTCTTTCCACGGGCTTTTTCTTCAGCATCCGGAGAAAGGTCCGCATCCCCTAGATACAATAACCAAAGATCAGAAAGAGACAATACTTCAGACTTGTATCGTACGCCCTTGGCCTCTTCATCCCAAGCTTTAACGAAGCCAGGCCAGAACTTTAGTTGAGCGTTAAGATTTTCTTTCCCATCCAGGCGGTAACGAATAAAATTGTGATCTTTCTTTTCCTGGCCTGTAAGGGGCATTGCTAACTCCTAAGGTTTATTCTTTTGGTGTGTTCTGTTCATATTCGTGAACGTTTTGTGCCTTGGCTCCCATTTCTGCGGCCAATCCCACGGTTGGCGCGGGCGCTGGGGCCTTTCGAGCGGTACGTGCGGCTGTGTAAGACGGAGCAGGAGCACCACCAAATCCTGAATGCCCAGACTTTGTACCTATTGAGCCACCGTGTTTTGCGGTCTCTAGGGCTGCTTTAGCATTCGCTAGCATTCCCGGAACTGGACTACCTGGTGTCGCCATGTTATCCTCACTTCTGAATAGTTATATCATTCACAACCGTTGTTGTTTGTTGTGGTGTGTTGCGTACATGATAGTCATCGAGTGCATCGTGAGCACAGAGCAAGCCTTGGATTGCAGTGATAGTCAAAGCAAAATTTCCATCGAGCTTGCCCCTGAAGGCTAAAATTACACAAGCCACGCCAAAAACGATAGCCCAGAACTCACTGAGCCCACCAAAGAAATGGTAAACTGGAGTGAAAGCACCATTCTGAATAATCTGTTTTGCTTTATCTTTCCAACTCATTAGTGCTTGAAGCCCTTCATCGTTGCAGCAAAGTTCGCCATGTGCTTCACGTGTGAGTTAGAAGAATTCTTCGCAGCTTCTAACTTCTCGTGAGGAATCGGCTCGCCTTCAGGCACTTTCAAAGCACGATGAAGCCCGCCCTTACGAAGATGATGCATCGCACGATACAAACTTGCATTATGTTTCTTAGCCATGTTTACATCCCTGGCGCTGCACCTGGTGCAGGTACGCCGCCTGCTGGTAGTCCTGCTGGTCCAGCGGCTTCAGCCGGAACACCGTGTGCTCCTGCTTCTGCTTCTGGTTCGCCTGGATTTGGATGACTGGTGTGGTCCATCAAATGGTCCAACATCCCATCGTGGTCCCCGGCTGCACCCTTCACGTCATGCGGACCTACGTGGTGCGGCATGCCGTGCTTATTCTCGGTACTCTCGTGTACATGGTGGATAGTGTGACTACCATCATGATGATGCTCGATATGAGTATGTGTATACCCATGACCAGCATGCTTTTTCTTTTCGTCAGCCATTGCAAACTCCTTAACTCTTCTTACGTTCTGCGTGTGCCGCCTTATAAGACGGGAGGTGCTTACGCGGGGTAGATGCAAAATCATGAAGCTGCTTATGAGACATCTTCAACAATCCTTTATTTTCAGCGTGCAGCTTTTCTGGCTCGTGTTCTGCGATGGCCATGACGATTTGCTGTGCTTTGGATACCGCTGGCATGTTATCCCACCTTGTTTAATCTTTCCGTCAAAATCTTCAACTCAGATTCAATGGCAGTGAAATGATTATCTGTTATCGTCTTAGCAAAATTTTCCATTGCCGTCATGTGCCTAGTAACGCGTTCTCCGAAGTTAGCAACAGCCTCGAATACTCCACGAGCCTTCCACACAATTGCAACCAATGTTCCTAAGATAGAAACATCCTTGACAGAAGAAACAATATCACCTATCGTCAACTGTGAAGGAACTAACATTTCACTCCTATTAATGTCTCGGCTATGACGGGACTGCCCTGGGTTTCACAGGATTTAGAAGTAGTGGAAGGGTGCAATCAGTATGTGCACCCTGTCCCACTCTAGCTAATTTATTCCACGAACAATTGCATCTGGAACAAGTTGGCCGAGTTAAGTGCGTTGCTTGCACCAAATTGAATACCAACTGCCAAACCAAATGCAAACTCCGGCACAAAGCCAGGACCTTGCACGCCGCCTGAAGCAGGTAGACCTGTTTGACCAGGGTAGAAACTAACTCCTGTCAAAGATGTGATTGCAGAGTTAGCTACCAATGTACCGTTCACCATCGCACTTCTTTGTATCTGTACGATGCCAGATTGTGTATCCCCTTCAAATGTGAGTGATACCGTCCAAGGATAGAATACATTGTCTTGGGCTGCATTAGCCAACTGTACTGAGGTTCCCAGCAAGTCTGTAATAACAGGGGTTATGATTGTGCCTGTGTTTGCGTTAACCTTGATAGTTGCTGTGGTCGATACTTCGCCAGTACCGAACAAAATATTACCGGATGCCGTGACTGTGAAACGCTGACCGTTCAAAATACCACGACCTGGTACGCTCAACTGTCCTGTGTAATTTGTTGCTGACGGTGTTCCACCAAGCTGGTTAGAAGTAACACCAGCATTGACTCCAACCGCAGTTGTGTTCCATAGGTTAAGCGCTGGAGGATTCGGGAAATAAAACAGTCCCGTTCCTGCACCACCAACCGTACTTGGATTGTTTCCGTTTACTGCGTAATTTACTATGACGCCCATTTGTTGCTCCTTTTGTGCCCACTCGCATCACCGTCTAGTTTCCCGGCTGCGTGATGGTTTATATAGAAGACACCCTTATCGAGCGTCCACTAAATTCTTAATCTCCCTTATCTCCGGGGATAAATTCATCATGTGTTTGTAGTCCCAAAACGAACCTTTGATAGCATTACATTGCCCGCAACATGGAACCACATTGAAACAAAAATGACCTATGGAATTATTCACCCTATCTAAGCCGTGCCCACACGGACTAAGAGGCATCCAACAATAGTGACACGAGTTATCTTTAATTAACTCGGCATAAAAATGAAGGTTCCACAACAAATCAGAAGAATCAACGTTCTCTTTTCTTAAAGCTCTCTTCAACTTCGAGTAGTGTCCGAGAAGAGTTCTGCGGTAACCCCGCTTAAAAATTCCTGCGGACTGCTTTCTATAATCTTTACTATCGCTCCAAATTTTAAAACAGTTTCGACAGTATCCCACACCACGTTTAAATATCGACGGAGAACTATTCTCTACCGTAAGAATAACCTTGCACTTACAACATAAATTACTTTTCATATAATCTCCATGAAAGACGGGCAGAGCGTGTTCATGGCACGCTCTACCCTAACCTCTGGGAGCTACCCAAAGGGGTTAAATTTATTTAATTCGCGAACAGCGATTATGTGTAGTTGACTAGAACAGCTACGGTATTTATCGGAGGTATAATGCCCGTAGTTCCACCCACAGTTACGCAGATGGCCGATAGCGCTGTTCCAAATGTAACGCCCGCGAACGCACCTGTACTATACGTTCTCGTGACAACCGCGCCACCGGGAACATAAATTATTTCGTCTGGCGGTGTTACGCCCGATACTACTGAACCTGACGTAGCATTAAAAAGCTTAACGTAAGATGCAGCAAAAAGATTTCCCGAATTATCCACAGTAACAGAATACAGTACAGCGGACGAACTCTTAATACCGTCTACTGATGCACCCATCGCTGAGTCTGTGAACTCAAAGATGTTCGTCGGAGTACCGACATTAACTTGGTCGATTGCCATCTAAACTCCTATTACGAACCATGCGCGAAAAGCAAATAATCTAGCCAGTATGAAATATTTCCGCCAATATTTATAACTTGAATGATGTCTTCAAAATCTGGATTATTTGTCCACGTATCATCTGAAAGGGCATCTAACGTTGCCGTTCCGTCTAGTCTTGTAACAAATTGTCCGACGCGAGTCCCGTTAGTTGGATTTACTGCCGGATAATGAACCGCTCCCGCAAAATCAACATTTAAGAGCACCGTCGCTCCATTGTTGTCAACAATTTGAATCAAGTCCAATTTCGGAGAACCAACACCTTGTCCTGTAGGCTGTGGCCATGCAGTCAAAACGGATGAGCCTAGATTACGAGAAATAAGACAGTTTTGTGTTGGACCCGTAGTCGTTCCGCCGCCACCTCCACCAGTAGGAGCAGTCGCAATAAGCGCAGATGAGATAGAAACGGCACCGCTCGAATTACCCAAACCAACAAGTGCGCGGCCATTCAAAACACCACCGCCGAATGTAGCGCTAACCTGGGCAAGAATATTACCGATCATCACTGAGACGCCAGCAAAGATAGAAGTGAAAGAACTACCGACCAACCAAACTATATTTGCAGCGTTAGCGCCGTTGGCGAGCAAGATAGACGCACCGCTTTCAAGTGTTATCGTTGAGCCAGCCTTGAAAATGAAAACAGCGTTTGCATTGCCCTGAGCATCTAACGTGATACTCGTCGGAATATCCATACTGGTTCCGGCTGAATAATTTCCAGGAGTGTATGTCGAAGGACCAGAGTTACCGGACACACTCAAGTTGACTGAGGATGCGCCCAAAGAAGTAAACGATAACGCAGCAAAAGTGTTATAAGCAGCTAGTGCATCGAGCCTTGCTTGTAATGAGTTTGCATTATCAATAACGGCGGGAGGGGTGAGAATGCCAGGACCAGGTATTCCAGTTATAGAAGAGGTAGGGAAGGAGCCAATATTGCCGCCAGTTATGACGGTAGTGCCGACATTTGTAATACCGGAATACGCGTTAAATACGTAATTTTGTCCGGTCAAAAGCTGTGACTGTATAGACATATTGCTCCAGATGTTACAAATAAAATTTACTTTTCGTATCCACCAAAGTTAGCGTACCAGGTAAAACTCGTAACCGCCGCTGGTGTAGTCACGACACGAATGACTGTCGCAGAAGTAATTGGCATAGGCTCAGCAAGTGTTATTGTTGCTTGTACATTAGCTGGAGAAACTAAGAAAGTAGTAAATAACTTAGTTCCTATAGGAGATTCTAGACTAATCGTACCCAATGCTACAGGATTACCGTTTCCAGGTAATGTAGTCTGTGTGGCAGACAAACTTAAATATTGAACATAAAATGTCTTTGCAGATGTAACTGTGTAAGTCAATACGGCTTGGTCGGCAGTGACAGCAGTTGTCACTAGCGTACCAGTCTTCATTACCTTAGTCTTGGCAGTATTACCTAATGAGGCGGTTACATGCAAAGAATCGCCACTCGATTGAGTCACAACAACCGAATTATTTACATCTACTGTTCCAATTATGTCTACCGCGTTATCTACATCAACATGCAGATTAGAACCACTAGACTGAGTCGCAATAACCGTTCCACCAGTCAGTGTACCGGACACTGGCACAGGCGTTGCGCCACTAATACCTTGAACTGTTATAACTTTATTATCGGGTGTTCCGGCTGCACCCTGTCCAGTCATTATCCAAGGATTTGTAACCTGAACTGACCCGCTCAACAAAGGTAAAGCAGGAAGAATATCAAGAATGATTGTAACGATGTAACTAAATCCGGCTACAAACGTGATCGTGGCAATCTGGCCGACCACCGATACATTGGATACATTCGAAGTAACATTCACTCCGGTGCCAGTTATAAGAGCTTCAACGAACGTCGCACTAATAGGAATGAATCCAAGATTGATGGTGGCTGTTGTAGAAACTGAATCTCCCTGAATGAAGTACGGAAGATTATTTACAATTAAATTTGCCATTTAATTCGCCTTCTGCTGTATCGCAACACAAGTTACATAAATCGTAACTGCGTTAGAGCTAAGTGTCAAAGTCCACGGCACGTTAGGATTTGTAGCAGGAAGCTCAGGGTCCCAATCAAGATCAAGGTCAGGGGCTGCGGCTGCTACTACCGTCAAGGCTCCGGTTTCCATAGCAAATATATAGTTTACTGTACCGTCGCTTATAGTTATAGTAAATGCCGTAGAAACTGTAGGACCAGGGACAGGCGTTATGACCAAATCCGTTATATCAGAAAAAATTCCAGGGCCTTGCGCTGGCACAATAACAACAGGACTTGTGGAATTCGTAACAGTCGCTGACGTGGCTATAACATTGCTACGACGAACTTCCTTAACTAGAAGGTTACCAAAAGAATCACACTGCTGCCCGACAGACTGCCCAGAAATTAAGTTAGGGGCGGACGAATTATAAATAATCGTTGCCGGAGGCGGAAGCGGGCTTATAGACACCGCACTACCGCTATCATAAACAAGTTGAACATCAAAATTCTGAACTTCCCCGAGAGCCATCGGAGAAACTAATGTAATAGAAATATTTCCGTTAACGTCAATCGTAGACGATGCTACAGGAACAGGCGGGGTCGTAATAGTAATAGCACTAGGAACAACACCCTGAACAAACGGAAACATAAGTGAAGAACCTACTCCGATTTGAAAAGTATTTCCTATCGGAAAGGTGAACACTGTAGAAGAGCCGTCGCCCCTTAAAGAAAGTGTAAACGGAACTATTTGCTGTAAGGCCATCTTATTCCTCAGTCCATGTTACTCTGACAGCCATCAACGGATTTGACGCTGCGACAGCCGCAATTTCAAGTCCGAACCAATCGTTAACACCTCTGAGCGTAAATGATTGTACAGAATTCACACCGAAATCCCATTGAATAGCAACAGGACCAACTAGGGTAGCTGTGTTCGTTGTCCATTGCATATACTCAGAACTAAGTACGCCCGCGTTGTATGGCGTTGCTGTCGTGGGTAACACACTATACTGATTAAGAACGGCAGTCGCCGCAGGATTTAAGATATCATCCGGTGTCGGAGTCACAACATTAGGCGTACCTCCGCTAATAACAGAAAAACGGCGAAGCCTAATTACGTTAGGTGCTGCATTACCAGTAGTACAAGCCCAACTTATTTTAATGTGACGAACCTTAACAATTCTAGTTGCGGAACCTTGAATTGTAAAAAATGGAACAACGGGGTCGGCAATCGGTATAAAAGCACTCTGACATGCGCGATAAGTTGGTTGACGACCAGTGGCATTAGTATACACACTACCAGCAGTATCACACGGCAGAGGAACAATTACGCCATTAGCAAAACTCGGCACTACCGCGTCGGTAGAAACAACAGTGCCTATTTGTACAGGATTCCCAACCGCAGCAGAGCCAGCGGGAGCCAAGCCTGATACGAGAGGGTCGCCAGCTATGTATGTGTTGGAAACGGAATCAAAGATAAGAATTTCACCGTTATGACTCGGTGGAGTCGGGTTAACCGGAATACCCTGAATCTCGGTCGCATTTGAATCGGTTATCGGGGTGGGAGTAATATTTCCCGCAAAGTCCATCGATAGTACGCCCTCATCGCCGGGCACTACTACCTGGAAAATATCCAGCTTCTGCGGGTTGTTATACCTACCGATTACGGTTTCTTTGGTAATAGACATGGAGGGCTGAACGTGTTCCTTAAATAGAAAAGCCGCCTAAACAACTGGCGGCTATATTTTAATTTTAATGTCGCTGACGAGAAACGCATTCATGTTTCACGTTATGCTGGGCCTTGCGGCATCAGCGACAAAGATGGTCGAGAAAAGAGTAATCGAAACTCTGTCTCTCCCTTCCGACGGGAGTAGATTACCACTATCAGATTTCTCGAAGATGGTCGGGGCGAGAGGAATTGAACCTCCAAGGGAGTTTGTCCACCTGCTTCCAAAGCAGGACCGCTGCCAGATTACGGACCTACACCCCGATTAAAATTGGTTCGGTGACAAGGATTCGAACCTTGACCTGGTGGTTCAGAGCCACCCGTGTTGCCTATTACACTATCTCCGAATAGAAAATTGGTTGGAGGCGAAGGATTCGAACCTTCACGAACGCTTTCAAAGAGCGTGATGCTACCGATTACATTAGCTTCCAATGGTCCAGGGTTTTGAAGTCATCGTCACCCCGGATAAAAACTTTTACGTCCCAAGAAACAACTGAGCACAATAATATGTGTTGAACGGAAAAGGTACTAAAAGACACGGCACAACGTTCGGATTGTAACCGCCGTCCGGTGGCGGTGGAGCAGCCCCGTTTGCCCATACTGGCTTCGTGCTTAACAAGAACATGACGGCTAGGACTACCGCGAACAATTTTCTTTTCATATATCCTTTCAATCGTCTCTCAAGAGCACGTAAAGTCTTTTAACATGCCCTCAAGAGCATAAACTTGGACTACCGACTCAGACTCTAACTGAGTAAGATTCCTTTTGCAGAGGAACGCCTCGGACGCTTCAGCATTCGGTAGTTGGTACAAGGTCAAGTTTTGAAACCCGTGCCCTGCAAGGTGCGATCACGCTCCCGCGTTCACGCACATGAAACTGGAGGAAGACCGGAGAATCGAACTCCGTCACCCGGTGAAAGGTGTCTCTGTTTTCAGGACAGTTAGACGCCATCGTCAGCCGTCTTCCTTGGCAGTGGCTCGTAGCTTTCGGCTCGTGGCCCCTGTGAAATTTTGGAGGAAGGTAAGTGATTCGAACACTTACAACCTTTCGGTTGACTCAGGTTTAGCGAACCAGTACGTTACCGTTCCGTCAACCTTCCTCGATTATCGGCACATACCCATGATTGGGTTCTGACCAGCAGGACATGTTGCGCTAGCCTGCTTATAAGACTCAATGCCGTTAAATGTAGCCATACCTAGTGCTGGCACCGCCCATTCTTTAATGTGCTCGTGACGGCCCCACAAGCTGATAGCAGTCATGCCTGCGGTACCCGCGATGTTGAGCCCTCGGATAGCAGCAGGTTCTGAGTACTCTCCAAAGCAAGTACCGGGCTCAAGCCTAGCTCGGCAATCATGCGTAGTCTTTGAAAGAGCGATAGAAGACCCAGCAGCCGCGCCAATCACGAGCCATACCTTCCAATCCTTGTACCAGGGTTTAGCCTGGACCGGAACGGATAACAAACAGAACAAAGCAACCAAGCTGATTAGTTTTTTCATACTCAGCCTTTCTTGACCATGTTAATTATCATGGCCATGTGAGTCTTTATGGTTAGCCTATAGCCAGGATTCTGTAAGCCTTGCGGCCCGACAATCATCCATCTAGTCCTGTAAGGACTCACGACATTACATCGTGTGCTCTCAACCCGGCTATCACAGCGCTAGACAACGCTCCAGCCCTATTTGAGATTGCTACGAGAGTGGAGTGCCTTTGCTCGAATGGCTGATAGTTTGCTTATGAGGCGAACTATTCAACACAAAGCCTTACCCGTCACCTTACGGTGCCCGCAACTTCCACGGCTCTCTGTCTAATGTAGTCCTGAACTTCCTCGAAGCGCACTTACGTTTACTCCGCGATTGTCCGGCTTACCATTAAGCTTATTGCATCAAATCTTTACCGAGATACTTTGCAAAACGTTTACGCCACGTTTTCTTACAAAACTTTTCAAACAAGCCTAAAGTTCCGTTACATCCGCTACATAAAAGACCTCGAAACTTTCCTGTTCGATGGCAGTGGTCGGGCACAAGAGCGGTTTCTTTATTACATATTCCGCAACGTCCTTTTTGTTTACTAGACGCCTTATCGTACATTTCCCGAGTAATCTTGTACTTTTTAAATATGTAAGCGAAGTACTTTTCCCAATCACGCCAATTTGATAATTGAGTTGGTGGAAATCTATTTGGCTTCATCACATTCTTTCTGTTAAGATTTAGGCACGAGTCTTGTAGACCCCTCTGCCAAAAATTTCACTAACTTCTCTAAAAGTTCTTGTTCGTCATCTGTCTTACGCATATCCGAACAAGTCTTTTCGCTGTCTTCTACGCCGATGAAGATGTCATCAATCGGTCCAACAAACCCGTAATACAAATGGGACAACTTACCATTCGCGTACATGAGTCCGATAATTCTGTTTCCGAGTCTTCCACCAGCTATCTCAAGCTTGGCGTCTTCGAATGTTCCCGTTCCCTTGAACTGAATCACGCCGTCGTCATTCTTCGGCTGTTCTTCGATGTCAAGAACCAACGGAGGCTCATCACTCTTAACCGTTGTCGGACTCGTTAAATAAGTTCCAAAGGTAAGATGCTTTCTATCGGAACTCAAAATAGAATGTATAACAGTAAAATCTCTACCACCGCAACTCGTAATGTTATACTCTATGGCAGTCTTCTCTTCGGGCTTAACCTGCCCAAACACTGGCGCTGCGATTAATGCAGCCCCGAGAATTAAACTGCGGAGTATTCTCATAACACCTTCTAACAAACTTGGAATCCCCGGCGAGAATCGAACTCGCGTCCTCAGCTTAGGAGTCTGTGGCTCTATCCATTGAGCTACAGGGATATAAAATTGGAGGCCCCAGAGGGAATCGAACCCTCGTTCGCAGTTTAGAAGACTGCCGTCCTGTCCATTGAACGACAGGGCCAAAACTTTTGGTGGAGGAAGTAACCCTTAACAACGCCACGGTAAACCGGGAATAGCAGTCAACGGACACAGAACGGGAGTCGAACCCGCTTCTCTGGCTTTCACACCAGCGCATTCCTGAATGCTATTCCTCCAAACTTTTGGCAGGAAGTGAGAGAATCGAACTCCCGTCGCTCGATTTGGAGGCGAGCAGACTACCATTGTCCTAACAACCTGCGGAAACTTGGAGCGGGTACACGGATTCGAACCGAGACACTCAACTTGGAAGGATGAGGTGCTACCGTTACACTATACCTGCTCAAAACTTGGAGCGAAGTATCGGAGTCGAACCGACACCCCAACCTTGGCAAGGTTGAGTTCTACCGTTAAACTAACTACGCTCGAAACTGGTAGCAGAGGTGAGAGTCGAACCCACGGGGTCTGGTTTATGAGACCAGATTGAATACCCATTCTCCCTGCTATTAAATTTGGTCCCCCATGAGTGACTCGAACACTCACGCCCGAAGGCACTGGTTTCTAAGACCAGCGCGTCTCCCAATTCCGCCAACAGGGGATTAAACTTTACTCTATGTAACGCATTCTAAATGTTGTATTCGGCGCAATCGACACCGTATACTTAAATCTATAGCTCACCCAGCCGCCCGGTCCTACTTCATCGCGTTTACGAAGATAGTATTTTCGGTCTGTTTCAGGAATAAACTTCATTAGCGGAGCTAACTTCACTACCGCTGGGGCGATTCCCAACATCGATAAAAATTTACGTCTATGCATAAACTTTTACTACAAACCTTACGCTCACTACAGATACCACTTGTAGTGTGCTGAAACTTGGTAGCGTAGAAGGGATGTCGAACCCTTGTTCTCGGCTTGAAAGGCCGATGTCCTTGTCCACTAGACGACTTCGCCACTGAAAATTATGGTCGCCCTACGGGGTGTCGAGCCCCGACCGTGCGGCTGAGAACCGCGTGTCCTACCGTTAAACGATAGGGCGATTAAAACCTATAGACTCGGATAAACAAACCCGGATGATAGTAACTGTGCGCGTACCAACATCCATCCTCGCCTATTACGAAGTAAACATCATCTTCGAAAAACCAATCCGGCCACAAGCCTAGTCCACAATTGAACCAGAACCCGCCATAGAAATATTCTCTGCGTCCGCCGAACCAACGATAGTGATTACGGCTGAAATGCGTTCTATGCTCTGGCCCGAAGCTACGACGGTCCATGTGACCGTTCATGTGCTCGTGAACACTTCTATTTGCGTGAGCATTAGCATGCCCTTGATGACCACGCTGGGCTTGTGCAGGCAAAGCAAACAATGTTAAGAACGCAATCAGAATCAATATTTTCTTCATGGCTCTCCTCAAAATGGCGGTGCGGACGGGATTCGAACCCGTGAGGTCTGTCGTGACAGGACAGTGCGATAGGCCGCTACGCGACCACACCGTAAAATCTGGAGCTACGTGATGGAAATCGAACCATCGTTTCAGCTTTACCAAAGCTGCGTCTTCCCATTGGACGAACGAAGCAAATCTGGAGCTTGACTAAAGACTCGAACTTTAATTCGCGGTTTACGGAACCGCCGTATTACCTTTATACGAGTCAAGCAGAAACTCTTCTATTTCGTAGAGCGTTTTGTTTGCTCTTACAAAATTTGCACTTAGAATGCAACCCATTCCAACGAATTGCATTTTTATCGAACTCTTCAACTACTTTGAAAGACTCACAATCAAAACACCATGATTGGCCTTCAGGTGCTGCTATCTTTCTCCACGGTGCTCCATGCCGAACATGTGGCACATTACATTTCATATGCGAGAAAGCAACGTTGTCTAAATCCCAAAATAGTTCAGCCGATATACCCTCCCACGGCTTAATGTGTTCTACACTTAATTCTTCAACAGTTTCAATTACCCCACTGCATCGAACACAAATGTTTTCATCGTGCTTCTTTAACTGCCTAAATAAGAGCATCTTACGGAGTCTGCCGGATGCAGTACCCTGCGGCATGCCTAATGTTTCAACTGCTTTTCTATTTGACATAACGTTGGTCCTTGACCGCTGTATGTATTTGTAAAATCTGGAGCACAACATTCGATTCGAACGAATGTGACGGAGGTACAAGCTCCGGATACTAGACCGCTGTATGAGTCGTGCTCGAAACTTAGTCGCGAGGCAACAAACGCATCAGGAGAGTGGTTTTACCCACGTTTCTTATCAGAGAAGTAACCCGACACTAACGGCACTCACGACTTAAATTTGGCTGGCACAGTGCGATTCGAACGCACATCCTCCTGATTAACAGTCAGGTGTATTACCAATTGATACGACATGCCAGTAGAACTTTGAGTACGACACGGTACTGATACTCCTGCCGTACTTATAAATTGGAAGGCCACCGGGGAATCTAACCCCGCTCCCAGCGTTCGTAGCGCTGTGCATTATACGATATACGAGCGGCCCTCGAAACTAATTGAGTCTTGTAAACGTTCCTGTCGTGATTGTTTACCAGCCCCGGATACATGCGACAGCGATGTACTACCCGCTAGCTGTGACTCAAATTTGGCGACCCTCGGTTTTACCCTCAGGTCAAGATTGGTATCCCGTAAGTGAATCGAACACTTCCTTCCTCTTTGTAGGAGAGGCGCATACGACCAGTCTGCTAACAGGATACATAAATTTAGCAAGTGTGAGTACGGGCTTGCGCTCCGGTTGAATTCTCGACACTCACTGTGATTCAACAGACCTTTCTGTTGATGAGAACACAACCACCTTATTAAATTGGTGGACCGAGGGAGAATCGAACTCCCAACGCTTCGGTGCAAGCGAAGCAGTATCCCATTTACCTACCAGCCCAATTTCTTTGCAGCGCGGCGAGCAAGTCTAGCGAGTCTTGAGATACCTCGAAGACGCTTTCTCTCCTTACTTGCTTGAAATAATCCAGCGTACGAAACGAATCTGGATTTTGAAACTTTACGCGTCCCACGTCCGTGCTTGCGGTTCTTCTTACCACCTTTGGCACGGTGGGGCTTCTTGACAGTTTGGATGACAGACATGTGTAGTCGTTCCTATGGCCGACTATATAGTTGCTGTCATGTTATCCTCCAAACGTCAATTCAAAATTGGTACCCAAGGTTGGAATCGAACCAACGACATCATCTTTATCAGAGATGCGTTCCACCACTGAACTACTCGGATACAAAAATTACATCGGACAATCTTGGTCCGGCTTTGCGTGCCTTAGCTTTGTTTCCTGCCCGGCACGATAACTCTCATCAGGATTCTGACTACCAGAATTCTGCGCAAACTCTTCGTGACTCATGTGCTTTGGCTCTTCACCCTTTTCAGAATGATGCGTTGAACCGGAATCCGGTTTAGATAGATGTTCTCTACCCTTCTTGCGAACCGTTACATGCTCACCTACTCTGTAAGATTCCTGCATACAGACTCCTGATATCCGTGTGCCAGGACGTAATCTTGGCTCATCGTTAACCGACCTCTACCGCGTGTAGAGCACGGACAAAAATGGTGGAGCGGGAACGACTCGAACGTTCGAAGGTCACAAGGACCACCTGTTTTACAGACAGGGGCAATTGCCGCTATGCGACCACTCCACTGAAATTCTGGGCAACCGTGGGTTCAAACCACGCTCTCATACAGGTACTCGTGCACTTTCCCTGAATGATGTTTTGCTTCATACTAAACTAACTGCCCATGAAACTTGGTGGACCGCCAGGGGCTCGAACCCTGACTCCGATGCTTAAAAGGCATGTATGCTGCCGCTCGCATTCGCAGTCCACAGAAAATTGGTCCATCACGAAGGATTCGAACCTTCACCAAATCGGTTAAGAGCCGAGTATGCAACCATAACACCTGTGATAGACAAAACTTGGTCCGCTGTAAAGGATTCGAACCTTTACGCCCGAAGGCAGGAGGTTTTAAGTCTCCCGTGTATACCCGTTCCAGCCAACAGCGGAAATTCTTTCTTGTTATTACTAGGCGGTATCCCGACGCTGCGGTAAACGTTCACAACAAGAAATGAATCTAACGGTCTCGCCTACTATTATACCCGTAGTGGGGACGCGTCCGAGGCAGCATCTTAACACACTCCGTTAGAAATTGGTGCCTGGTGAAGGAATCGGACCTTCGTCTCGACTTTATAAGAATCGGGCCTTCGCCATTAGACGAACCAGGAACAAACTTGGTGCCGAAGAAAGGAGTCGAACCTTCACGGGAGTTACCCCATCCGGGTTTGAGCCGGACGCGTCTTCCATTCCACCACTACGGCACAGAAA
>Ga0210407_10000302_pt1 | contig 59124 bp, 34 predicted proteins | sample IncBWC27MmetaG_FD_150860 | JGI IMG/M metagenome (GOLD analysis project Ga0210407, IMG submission 150860) | Forest soil microbial communities from Barre Woods Harvard Forest LTER site, Petersham, Massachusetts, United States - Inc-BW-C-27-M | ecosystem: Environmental > Terrestrial > Soil >...
GGCGTCATCTTCGGGCTCGCGCCCGCCTTCGGAAGTTCCGGCCTCGACGTAATTCATTCGCTCAAGGAATCGGCCGGGCAAATCTCTGGCAGCCGTGTGGCACGCCGTTTGCGCAACGTATTCGTAGCCGGCGAGATTTCGCTCGCCGTAGTCGTGCTGATCTGCGCCGTTTTGCTGGTGCGGGATTTCGCGCACATGGTTTATGGCGACATTGGATTTCAGGCGCGCAATCTGCTGGTCACGCAACTGGTGCTCCCGCCCGCAAAATACCAGACCGACGCGCAGATACGCGGCTTCTACGATCAAGTCCTGGCTCGCGTACGCGCTCTTCCCGAAGTCGAATCGGCCGACGCCGGCCAGCACACGCCCTTCGGCGATTCGAACCAGGTAAAACTGATCCACGTCGCCGGTCGTCCGCCCGCCGGACCCGGCGACGAGATTGCCGCGGAATATTCCGCGATCACTCCCGGATATTTCCACACCATGCAGATGATGCTGCTGCGCGGCCGCGCGCTGGAACTCGGCGACGGTCCAGATTCCCGCAAAGTCGTCGTCATCAACGAAACGCTGATGCGCCAGCAATTCTCGAAAGAAGATCCACTCGGCCGGCAGCTGGAGGTTGGCGACAACCACGACATCTGCACCATCGTCGGCGTGGTGCGCGACACCAAAATATTTAATCTGACGGACCGGCCAATGCGTCAGATTTACGTACCGACAGCGCAATTCCCCAGCGCGCAGATGGCGATCGTCACGCGCACTGCGGGCGCCAGTACGGAAGCAGCCTCCGCAATTCGCACGGCGGTCTGGTCCGTGGATGCCGACCAGCCCGTTTCCACGGTTCGCACCATGGACGATCTGATCACCGAGCGCAATACGGCCAACCGCATTCTCGCTCAGTTGCTCACTTTCTTCGGAGTTCTCGCGCTGCTTCTCGGAGCGATCGGAATTTACGGAGTCACCGCGCAATCGGTGCAACAGCGCGTCCACGAAATCGGCATCCGCATGGCCCTCGGTGCAAGTTCCTCCCATGTCACGCGCATGATTCTTGGGCAAGGATTGAAGCTCGCGTTAACAGGCATCGCCTGCGGTCTGCTGATTGCCGCCGCGGTCAGTCGCGGCATGGCCGCAATCCTCAGCACCGTGAAATCGAGTGACCCGGTAACGTATGTGGCCGTCGCGGCATTCTTCGCGCTGGTGGCCATAGCTGCGTGCTACATCCCCGCGCGCCGCGGCTCCCGTGTGGATCCAATCGTCGCGCTGCGCTGCGATTAAGCAGCTCAAGCGCATGAAATTTTCGGGTTACCGAGCGCGGCTAGCGCTCCGGAGAAAAAGACGATGCGACCGGAACGCTGGATTTACAAGCTGCCGCTGCGCCTGAGCTCGCTCTTCCGTCGCCAGAAAGCGGACGAGGAGCTCGACGAAGAACTCCGCGATCACCTGGATCAGAAAGCACAGCAACTCGTCGCCCAAGGAATGTCCGCGCAACAAGCCCGTCGCGCCGCCGTGCTGGAAATGGGCTGCCTGGAAAAACGCAAAGAAGAATGCCGCGATGCGCGCCGGGTGAATCAGCTGGAAAACTTCGTTCGCGATATACGCTTCGGTTTCCGCATGCTATGCAAATCCCCAGGCGTAACCGCCGTGGTCGTGATCGCCCTCGCGCTCGGCGTGGGCGCGAATACCGCCATCTTCAGCGTCGTGAATGGATTCCTGCTGCGCCCCTTGCCGGTCCCTTCGCCCGACCAAATCACCGTGCTCGCGATTCAGCAGAAAGACGCGCCAGTCGGCTCCTCGGGATTTTCTTATCCCGAATTCGTTGACTTCCGCGAGCAAGCCAACAAGGTTGCCGACATATTCGGTATCGTTCTCGGCACAGTACAGTTCACGGCAAACGATCAGTCGGAGGAATGTTCCGCAAACTACGTTTCTGGAAATTATTTCACGGCGCTAGGTCTGCAACCTGCCGCTGGCCGCCTCTACCTCTCCGGCGAAGGCGAAACGCCGGGCGAACCGCTACTGGTGGTTCTCGGCTACGGCTACTGGCAGAAAAGATTCCATGGCGATCCGCGCGCGGTCGGCGAACAGATCCTCGTCAACGGAAAATCCGCCACGATCATCGGAGTTGTGCCGCGCCAATTCCAGGGCATGCATTCCATTTTCGAGACGCACGTCTATCTCCCGATGAGCGCGATGATTCAGGAGGAATCCGCAAGCCTGTTTTGGGACAACCGCGATCGCCGCGGAATCCTGGCGTTCGGCCGCCTAAAGCCCGGCACCAGCCTTCGCGAAGCGCAGAATTCCCTCGACGTAATTACCGTGCGCCTCGCCCTTCAGTATCCCGCGACGGACAAATGGTTCAGCGTGCGCGCCATTCCGGAAAAATCGGCGCGTCCCATTCCTTATGCGAACAATTTCTTTGTCGCGGTTTCCGGCCTGTTCGTGGTTCTCGCCGCGTTCGTTTTGTTGCTGGCTTGCATGAACGTGGAAAACATCCTGCTCGCCCGCGGCTCGGCTCGCCAGCGCGAAATGGCCATTCGCGCGGCACTGGGCGCTGGACGCGCGCGGCTCATCCGGCAGATGCTCACCGAAAGTGTGCTGCTCGCAATTCTCGGCGGCGTCGCCGGCATGCTTCTTGGAATATGGGCCAGCCGGCTCGCCAGCTCGATTCATCTGCAAAACATTCCACTCCACGTGAACGCTTCATTCGATTGGCGAGTGTTCGCTTTCGCCGCCACTTCTGCCCTGCTCACAGGTTTAGTGGTTGGCCTGCTGCCGGCTCTGCGCGCTTCCTCCGCGGAAGTCAATTCCGTACTGCACGAAGGCGGCCAGCGAGATTCTTTTGGCATACATCATTCCGGCTTTCGCAATTTTCTAGTTGTTGCGCAAGTGGCGGGCTCATTTACTCTGCTAGTCGTTGCCGGACTTTTTGTCCGCAGCTTGCAAAAAGTCCAAGCCTTCGATCTTGGTTTCGATCCCAGCCACGTCCTCAACGTGACGATCGACTCGCACCAGGCCGGCTACGACGCGCCGGGCGCCATCGCTTTCTATCGCGCGCTCGAGTCCCGCGTGCGCGCTCTCCCCGGCGTGCAATCCGTGAGCCTGGCTTCCTACGTGCCGATGGGGGGCTTCCCCAATAGCAGGCCAGTTTCGCTCGAGGGCCGTCCGACGCCTCCCGGGCGTCAAGCCCCGAGCGTACTCTCGAACTCGGTCGATCCACATTACTTCGAGACCATGCGCATTACTCTTCTCCGCGGCCGCATTTTCACGGATTCGGACAACGAAACAGCGCCGCGCGTTGCCATCATTAATCAAACCATGACCGCTCGCTTCTGGCCGCGCGAAGACCCCATCGGAAAACGCTTCAGCATGGATGGTGACCCGGGTCCTTTCATGGAAGTGGTCGGCGTCAGCGCCAACGGTAAGTACAAAACCGTTGGCGAAGACGCTGCGCCTTTCTTCTACGTTCCACTAGCGCAGAATTTCGCATCGAAACTGACTCTGCAAGTTCGCACGCTCGGCCCGCCAGAGTCGCTTGCCGGGCCGATCAAAGAACAAATCACGCAACTGGCGCCTGAACTCGCGATCGTGGATATCGCGACGATGGACCAATTGCTCGCAGGCGCGTTCGGATTCTTCGCGTTCCGCCTCGCCGCCACTCTCGCTGCCTCGCTTGGCGTCATCGGACTAATTCTCGCGGTCGTCGGCGTTTACGGCGTCGTGTCGTTCGCCGCGAGCCAGCGCACCCGCGAGATGGGCATCCGCATGGCCCTGGGCGCAAGCTCGCGCGATATACTCCACCTGGTTTGGCTGCAAGGAGTGCGCCTGGTGATCGCCGGCGTCGCAATTGGTGCAGTCGCAGCGTGGGCGCTCACCCGCGCCATGACGCACCTTCTAGCCGAAATCAGAGCCAGCGATCCTGCAACCTACATCACAGTTGCGATCATTCTTGCAGCCGTTGCGCTTCTCGCGTGTTACATCCCGGCGCGCCGGGCCATGCGCGTGGACCCCATGATCGCGCTGCGCTATGAGTGAACGCGCACACCCGCATTACTCTCACGCGCTGAGCTAGGAAAATCCGGAAACGTCCCCATTGGCTCGGCCTCACACCTGCTGGCCCGACGATACGGACTTGACCGCGCAAAAAAAATGAGCGGCTCGTGAACTTTCCACGAACCGCTCATGGGGGTGGGGGAATTTGGCCCGCGAGAACTTTGCGTGCTCGCGGGGGCGCAGCTTATTTTGGCTTCTCCTCAGCCGGATGGGCTGCTTGGGCCTTTGGCGCGGCTTGCTGCTTCGGCGCGGCTGCCGGCTTGGGCGCAGCCTGATGTTGTTGCGGGGCAGCCTTCGGCGCGCTTTCTGTGTGCGCGGGAGCAGCCTGACGCTCTGGCCTTGCAGCCGGAGCTGGTTTCGCAGCTGGTGTGGGATTGGACTCCGTGTGAGGCGTTGCCGTTCGCGCGGCTGGCTGAGCGGGATGTGCCGCGTTGTGCGTCGATGGAGTCGCATCCACACGTTCCGGTTTGGCCGCCGGTTTTGCAGCTGCGCGGTTTTCCGCAGCCTTGTTTTCGTTGGATCGTGCCGCTGCGGCGTTGTTTTCTTTCGACTTGTTCGCCGTCGCACGATTCGCAGCTGCCTTGTTCTCCGCGGCATTGTTCTCGGCAGCCTTATTTTCAGCAGCCTTGTTCTCAGCGGCTCTGTTTTCGGTTGCCTTCGATTCCGCTGCCTTATTCGAAGTCGCTTTGCTTTCAGCCGTTCGATTCTCGGTAACTCGATTCTCAGCGGCCTTGTTCTCGGTCGCCTTCGTCTCAGCCGCCTTGTTCGCTTCAGCCCTATTCTCGGTCGCCTTGCTCTCGGCCGTTCGATTCTCCGTAGCTCGATTCTCGGCGGCCTTGTTCTCAGTCGCCTTCGTCTCAGCTGCCTTGTTTGCTTCGGCCCTATTCTCGGTCGCCTTTGTCTCGCTCGCTCGGTTCGCCTCCGGAGCCCCGCGCGCCGCTACTACGTCCCTGCCGGAAAATTCCCCCGGCTTGGATGTTGCCGCCACTGCCGGACGCCCGTGATTCACCGACGCGAGCATTTCACGGTTCCCGCCCGCAGCCCGTTGGTGGCCTGATTGTGCCTCCGTTGCCGGAGTGTGCCCCTCGTGAGCAAACGTTTCTTGCGACCGTGTGGGCCGCGAGCTGATTCCACCGTGGCCGCCGTTATAGCTGACGTGGCTGGACGTGTTGACCCTCACTCTCTTGTCGTAAGTGTTGTGAAAGTGCCCGCCGCCGAAATTGTTCACCGACCGATTGTAGCTGAACCGATTATTGCGCCAGTAGCCGCCTTGGTAGCCGTCGCCACCGTAGCCGTATCCATAATTTACGCCGCCGTAGAAACCTACTTCTCTACCCCAATACCCGCCGTTCCAGGCGTACACGCCATCGTTCCATCCCCAATAGCCAGGAGTCCACAGCAGTCCCTCGCGGGGTGGCTCAACCCATGTGCCCGGCACCCAGAAGTAGCCCTCGTCGCCATAGGCCCAGTAGCCCGGCGTCCATAGATAGCCCTCCTGCGGGCAGATCGGTTGCGTGTAAACGACCAGTTCCGGCGGCGCGATCGTAATCGAGACGCTGAACTGCGCGCGGGACGTCACTGGCACCGCCAAAATTACAAGTGCGAGTAAAAAATATCGAATCGAACGGATAGTACGCATTGTTCATAACCTTTCCTGATCATCCTTCGTTTGCCCGGTGTGGCTTGGTTGCTGCGGGTTGCGCGGATGGAGGGACTGCTTGATTCGAGAATGATGCCCTAGGCGGATTTTGAAAGCTGTTCAATATGAGTCACTTTTCGCACAATCCAAAAACGTTCCTGCGCGTGGAAACACTGAAATGGGGTCACCGCAAGGTGTCAAAGCGGAACAGGCTCGAGCAGGGCCGCCCGGCCTTTAATTGTCATGGTTCCTCTGCTTCAACAATAATTGAGTCGACACGGCAGAATATTGTAAGCTCTCGCCATGGTCATCAGCGAAAGGCTCAAACGGCTTCGCGAAGCGCAAAACCTCTCGCAAGGCGACATCCAGGAACGTACCGGCCTGTTTCGTTGCTACCTTTCGCGCCTGGAAAATGGGCGCACCGTTCCTTCCATCGAGACGCTGGAAAAACTGGCGCGCGCCTTAGAAGTCCCACTCCACCAGCTTTTCACCGACGATGAAGCCCCCGTCAAAAAGCTGCATGTCCCCAAAGAGCAACCCGGCTCCATCTGGGGCCTCGACAAAAAAACCACGCGCCAACTGCGCCTCTTCGCCAAACAATTTGCCCGCATGGACGGCAAACAGCGTTGGCTAATCCTGCGCGCCGCCGCCAAAATCAACAAGGAAGGCCATCTCTAACGAGGATTTTTACCGAGCGGCCCGCTGAAGAGTTGCGCGCCGCTCGCACCTTGAGTTCACGATGCAAGTCGGAAGGCACATTGCGGAGCTGAATCATGACGGGCATGCGATCAGCATGCTTGCATTTGCAGCACCTCTCGACGGCATGATCGGACGCTTCACGGTTTCTTGCTCGGATCATCGAACTTCATTGTGACGATGTTGCATAGCGACCCTCGTTGACCTTGGCCTTTTCAGGCTCGAAGTCGCGAGCGTGTTCAAGATCGTCCATGAGTCCAATTTGCGTTGGTCGCCAATCCAACCGCTGCTGCGTGAGCGCGCTGGACGCCACCAAGTCTAGACCAGCGAAGAGCCCAATCGCACCAAAGTGCTCGCGGGCTTGATCAGCGGATAGGGAGACTGTCGGCACTTTCAGGCCACGTCCTATTGATTCGGCGATCTTTCGCACTGGCACGCCCTCTTCGGCGACCGCGTGATACTTGGCTCCAGCAGTGCCGTTCTCAAGCGCCAGCCTATAGAGGCGGGCCGCATCGAGCACGTGCACTGCGGCCCAGCAGTTGAGTCCTTCACCGACAAACGCCGAGATTCCCTTCTGGCAAGCTATATTGATCAGATAGGTGACCAAGCCTTGTTTCACTCGGTCGTGGACCTGCGGGAGGCGCACCACCGACGCTCGAACCCCGCGTGCCAGCAGCGACATCGCTGTCACTTCCGACGCGCGGGGATACGAGGTGGAGGTCGGAACCGGGGCATCTTCCTCAGTCGCGGCTCGGCCCGATGCCACAAGAGCGAGCCCGGACGTGACGAGCAACAGTCGGTCGGAACCGGCGAGTGCGGCGCCGAGCGCCTCAATGGCGCGCTGGTCGATCTCGCAGCTCTGCTTGAATTTCGAGAAGTCATGGACGAACGCGGTGTGAATCACGGCATCGGACATGGCCGCTCCGATGCGCAAACTGCCGAGATCCTCCAAGTCTCCTCGAAGCACGTCGGCACCAGCGGCGATAAGGGATTTGGTTCCCACGTCTGAGCGAACAAGCCCGATTACCGAGTGCCCCGCACTGATAAGTTCTTGAACTACAGCCGAACCGATGAAACCAGTAGCACCTGTGACGAAAATACGCATTTTCTTTCCTCCTTCTAATTTCAATGTTCGATGAGGCGAGTCTTGTAAGTTTGATCGCCACGATGAAGCGCAGCTATGTACAGGCTCACGCTCTGGAGGCTACGTCACCACGGGAGCGGGCCGTCCTCGTTTGAGAACGTGCCCGTTGGACCATCCGGGCCGAGCAGCGCGAGTCGCACTGGCTCGCGGGCGCCCTCCTCGACAGTCCGCGTGCCTGAATAGTTGTTGAGGTTCGTCTTGGTATAGCCCGGGCAGGCGGCGTTGACTTTGATCCCGGTTGACTCCAGCTCAATCGCCATGGCGAGCGTGATGGCGTTGAGAGCCGTCTTGGATGCAGGGTATACGGGGCCGAAAATCGAGCGCCAAAGGGAAGCAGGGTCCGAGTTCCGCGTCAGCGAGCCAACGCCACTCGAGACGTTGACGATGCGCGCTGCCGGCGCCTCGCGCAGCAGCGGCAGCATCGCCTGGGTAACGGCGAGGACGCCGAACACGTTCGTCTCCCACACCGCGCGTACTTCATCGAGGGACACGTTGCTGGGGCGGGTCAACTTCGCGTACTCCTGGACGGAGATGCCCGGCTGCTTGCCCGTATTTGATATAGCGGCGCTGTTGACGAGCACGTCCAGGCGCCCAAGCTCCTTGCGGATGCGCTCCGCCGCGGCGGTGATCGAAGCCTTGTCCGTCACGTCGAGCTGCAGCGCACGCGCGTCCGGCCCAACCTCCTTGGCCGCAGCCTCGCCGCGCTGGAGATTGCGCGACCCGACCAACACGGTGAAGCCGTGCGTCACGAGTTCCTTTGCGATTTGAAGACCGATTCCTTGATTGGCCCCGGTGACCAGGGCGACAGGTTTGTTGTGCATAATAATCTCCTTATTTACTCGTTCCCTTCGAGTCAGTACCTGCGCATCGCATGATCGCGAGTGCAAAATCTCGCTGCTCGCGTTAAGAACACTTTGATAATTCCTGGTTCTTAACGCGAAAAAGATTCCCCGACCAATTCTTCGCTTTTCCTCCAGAGGGCCTCCGCCATGCGCGGATCGAGTGCATATTTGCGCACTCCTTCGCTTACGCCGCTGATCACCGCGGAGTCCGCCACGACCTCGCCGACATGGCAGTTCTCGCAATATTTGCCGCCGATCTCTTCTGCCGGAGCGACGACTCCGGCCCACACCGAAGTTGCCGCACCTTGTGGAATCGTTTTCCACTGGAACGGCCCCTTGCCCTCCGCGGCGAGTTGATCGTTCATTTGTTTGAGCATGTTTTCGAGGTGGCTCGGGTCCATGTGCCGGGCGAGTTCGGTCTGGATGACTCCTGGATGCACCGCCGCGGCGCGCACCGCACGTTCGCGGTGCCTTTGGTCGAAAGCGACTGCGAAGAGGATGTTTGCGGTTTTCGACCGGCCATAGGCGACGAAGGGATCGTAGGGCGTGCTCTGAAAGTTCGGATCGTCCAGGTCCACGTTCGAGAAGCGGTGACCTGCCGAAGACAAGTTGATCAGGCGCCCTCCCTTGCGGATGAGCGGCGCGATCCTGTTGATCAGCACGAAGTGGCCCAAGTGATTGGTGCCGAACTGCATCTCGAATTTGTCGGTCGTGTAGCTAAACGGCGTGGCCATCACGCCGGCGTTGGCGATGATCACATCCAACGGCTCGCCCTTTCGGAGCAGTTGATCGGAGCAGTTTCGCACGCTCGCCAGACTGGCTAGATCGAGTTCGACCAGCTCGAAGCTGCCACCGTTCGCCGCCGCGTCCTTTCGTATTTGAGCGGCCGCCGCTTCGCCTTTCGCCAAGTCGCGCGTAGTGCCGATTACCTGCGCGCCATGAGCCGCGAGCGTGCGAGCCGTTTCTACACCGATTCCGGCCGAAACGCCTGTTACCAGGATTCGCTTACCGCGTAAATTGATACCGGACAAGACTTCTTCTGTGGCTGATGTGGCTCCAAATGTCTGGACCATGTTTTTCTCCTCTCGCCGGTCCGCTTGAGGAAGTGCCTATTGACAAGCGGGCGCGGCTCGCATAAAACGGAGAGTGTCTCCGCAATACATATGATAAACGGAGACTGTCTCCGGCTGCAAGTATTTTTTATGATGCCCAAAAAACACCCAAGACCCGCCCCGCGAAAGCCCCGCGCCGATGCCCTACGCAATCGTGAACGGATACTCGAAGTGGCGAAGGAAGCGTTCGCCCGCCACGGCGCAAACGCCAGTCTGGACGACATCGCGAAGCAGGTAGGAGTTGGGCCTGGAACGTTATATCGCCACTTCCCGACGCGCGAGGAACTTCTGCAAGCGGTTTACCGGTCGGAGATGGAAAAGCTGGCCGCGGCAGAGCGGAAGTTCGGTGAAAGCATGCCGCCGATTGAAGCGTTGCGAGCCTGGCTATTGTTGTTCGTGGATGCCATTGAGACGAAGCAGATCATCGCTCCGGTGCTTAGTACTCTGATCGGAGATCCCAAAAAAGTGTTCGCGGCTTCCCACGATCAGATCCACGAAGCGCTTCGTGCGCTGGTGAAGCGCGCGATCAAGAGCGGTGACGTGCGGAAGGACCTCGATCCTATGGATCTACTTCGGGCTCTTATCGGCGTGGCCCATGTGGCGACCAGCCCTGACTGGCAGCAAAGCGCAAAACGACTCGTAGATATCCTCATCGTCGGCTCGCGCCCCGCCGAATAGCCCGCGGATCTGACCTCCGGATTGTCCGTTACTCGGAAGTAATCCGAGACTCCCGGTGAGCTGTGCGGCGCACAAGCTGCGGGCCGAATCATATTCAGACTGCAAGGCAGGACTAACAAATTCGCCTGGTTGCGGGCGGTCGCAAGCAAAGCTTCATCTCTCGCAATCACTTTGGAATTATTCCGATCGTGCTTAGCCACGTCTCGACTAATCGAGGCCATTCTGTAATCGGAAGCTGCGTGCGCCGCAGCCCGAACGCGTGGCCGCCTTGCGTATACAAATGCATCTCGACGGACACGCCGGCGTTCTTCAGCGCGATGTCGTAAACGAGCGAGTTCTTGACACTGTCCACATTGTCATTCTTTGCCTGAAGCAAAAACGTCGGCGGCGTCTCGCGCGTAATATGCGCGCGGATATCTGGATTCAACTCGAATTTTTTATTGTCAATCCAGAGATGTCCCGGATACAGAGCCACCGCAAAATCCGGGCGGCAACTTTCTTTGTCGGCCGCATCCATAGCCGGGTATAGCCGCTGCTCGAAATGCGTGCTGATCGCGGCGACCATGTGTCCGCCTGCCGAAAACCCCAGCACTCCAACCTTGCGCGGATCAATATGCCACTCCGCAGCGTGAAAGCGCACCAATCCAACCGTCCTCTGCGCATCTTCCAGCGCCGTCGGTGATTTCGGGTTGACCTGACAGTCACATTGCTTCTCCCAGTGCATCCCCGAATTCGGTACGCGGTACTTCAACAACACACAGGTGATTCCTTTGGCAGTCAGCCAGTCACAGACCTCCGTACCTTCCAGATCGATGGCCAGAATCTGATATCCCCCGCCGGGAAACACCACGACCGCAACGCCGGTGTTCTTTCCCGCGGGAGAATAGACCGTCATCGTAGGCCGCGATACGTTCTCCACGTAATCCCATGGCCTTCCGGCGACCTGATTCTCCGCCGTCGCGGTGACCTCCGGCCCCACGGCAGGCTGCGCATCCGGCACGGCTCCCGGCCATATCGGAATTTGGGTATGTCCCGGGGATGGCTGCCAGCCGGGCGACTGCGCGCGCAGACCGCCGCACGCAAACGCAACACAGAGAAGAAAGATGGAAACCTTCATCGCAATCCTCACGGCTCAATATAAGTCAGTCACTACTTTTGCGCGCGCCAAATTGCGCTTTTCAGTGCAGCGCCGCTGCGAGTATAAGATGACCATGACGAACACACTCGATTACCCCGCCATGCTCGCCGTCGCGCTGAAAGAAGCGCGCACCGGCCTTGCCGAGGGCGGGATACCTATCGGCGCGGCGATTTTCAACTCCACCGGCAGGCTCATCGGCGCGGGACACAACCGGCGGGTGCAGCAGGGGGATCCTTCGGTGCACGGCGAAACGGACGCGTTCCGCAATGCGGGGCGGCAGCGCAGTTATCGCAACCTTATTATGGTAACGACGCTGGCGCCTTGCTGGTATTGCAGCGGGTTGGTGCGGCAGTTTGGGTTTGGCACGGTGGTGGTGGGTGAGAGCCGCAACTTTCAGGGGGGGATGGAGTGGCTGCGGTCGCTGGGGATCAAGGTGATTGATCTGGATTCGGCGGAATGTGTGGCGCTGCTGGCGGAGTATATTCGCGCGCATCCGGCGGTTTGGAACGAAGATATTGGAGAGGAATAGCGCGGCGAGGCGCGGAATCTGCTTGTCGCGCAAATGTTAAGGAAGAAACAGATCCCTCCGGCAAAAAGCGCCTGCGGGATGACAATTTGAGCGTTTTTCCGCAAGCTGTGAAGCCGGAGTGATTTCGCTGCGTTTATGCCGTGGCCCTTCGAACCTGCCATAGAGCGGCTCTCAGGATGAACCAAAGCTACGACCGACAAAGATTGCCGAACAAGGTCAACAACGCCCAGCTAAAGCTGGCCGCTACACAGTCAAAACCACAGCTACGACCTACAGCGATTCTCGAGTTCTCACACAGAGTCTCTCGCCTACGCCAGCTTCGTTCCGAGGGCTCTCGCGTACGCCAATAGCCGCGCGTCAGAATTACGCGGAGCGATCAATTGGAAGCCCGCGCCGGTGGTGGTAGGCAGCGTGACTACGGGCGCGCCGACCAGGCTCATCGGTGTGGTGTAGCGCAAGATGGCGCGCCGCGACTTCGTGTGATCGGCGCCAACAGCCAGTTTGTGCAGCGCGGCGCAGGGCGCCAGAAAAAAATCGAACTCGCGCAGTTGCGCGCCCGCACGCTCGCGGAACCGCGCATGGCCCGCGCGGAACTGCTCGATATCCGCGGGTGAAATGGACGCGCCCCACTCCAAGCGTTCGGCAATCGCCGCGGGAAAGTGCGAATAATCTCCGCCCGTATTCGCGCCGTGAATCGCCGCTGCTTCGTGGGCTGTGATCGCGGTGTAAATTTCCAACGCGTCTTCCCAGAATCCCGTGTCCACCGCGGCAATCGTCGCGCCGCATTCGGTTAGCTTTCTCTTCCAGTCCGTAAAGCCGGCAAGCACCTGCGCATCGCAATCGTGCAGAAAGTCGTCGCGCACGCACCCGATGCGGAAGCGCGTTTCGGTCGTGTCCGCAACGCGCAGGTCAAACAGCGCCTCGGCCAACAACGGTGCGTCGCGCAGATCCTGGAACAGCCAGCCCAGCGTGTCGAATGTGGGCGCGAGGTGCACGCCGCCGCGCCACAATCCACTTTTGTGGGCCAGGTCCAACGAAGCGCGATATCCGGCAAGCCCGCACAGCGCCGCGGGCAGACGTATCGAGCCGCCAGTGTCTGTCCCGATTGCCGCTAGCGCCGACTGCTCCTGCACGCTCGCCGCAGCGCCGCTGGAGGAGCCGCCGGTCAGCCGCCGCGCATCGCGTGGCTGCACGCAGTCGCCGTAATCCGGATTCTCTCCAGTGATGCCATAGGCGAGCGGGTGCATGTGCGTCTTGCCGATGATGATCGCGCCAGCCGAGCGCAGACGGGCGGCCACGGCCGAATCCTCACGCGCTGCGCCGTTGCGCTCGGTGTAGAAACGAGAACCCAAAGTCGTCGGGAAGCCGGCGACGTCGAAGCAATCCTTGATTGAAACCGGCACTCCGTAGAGAAGCGGCTTGAGAGCGCGCGGGAATCGCCGCGGCAGCGCATCCGCTTCCTCGCGCACTTTTTCGGCTTCGAGCGCGAAATAGACGTTGTGGCTGGCATTGCTGTTCGCGCGTGCGAGCGTTTGTTCGGCTGCGGCGCGCGGCGTGATCTCTCCGCGTGCGAGCTGGTCGCTGAGCTGTTGCGCGGGACTGCGCGCAGGAAGCACGGACATGCACGCATTTTAACCGCATCCACCACGCGCACACGGACGGAATTTCGCGCCTCGCCGCGAAGAGAAAGGAACGAACAGGAACAGCTGCCGGGATGGCCGCCGTTCCTGCTCGCGTGGGGTGGACTAGAACTGAAGACTGAGAGACATCTGAATCTGCCGCGGGCTGCCGATGGTCTTGTTCACGATGCCCAAACCAAACGCACAGTTATAGAACGACGTGTTTGTTTGGTTCGGGCAGCCTACCGGCAGGGGAGTTGTTCCTTCCACCGGGACGTTGTTGTAATACTGGTTTTGCGAGACATCATCGAGGGGAATATCAAAGCTGGGGGTGTTGGTCAGGTTGAAAACATCGAAGCTGTACTTCGCAGAGAGCCGCTCGGTGATCTTGGTGTTCTTCACGATGGAAATGTCCGCACGCTTCTGGGAAGTTTGCCGGAAAATGTTGCGCTGCCCCGTCGTGAAGTTGGTTTCGAAAGTGTCGCCCGCGGGAATCGCGCCATTCAGGTCGCCGGGATTCAGCAGCGGCAGCGTGAAGCACTGCGGCTGAAGCGCAACAGCTCCGAAAGCGCCCGACACGCCCGTGAGCGCGCTCTTTGGTGTACAGCCAGCCGCCAGCGGCACGATGGGATTGGTGATGCCGTCGTTGACGCCATAGAAGATGCTGCCAACTGCCCCGGTGTAGTCAATGATGCTATAGGGCTGGCCGCTTTGGAAAACTCCGATGCCCTCGACGGCCCAGCCATTCCCAATCTTGCCCTTCCAAGAAGAGTCCGCGGCGACGTTTGGGAATTGGTAAAGAAGCGTGAAATTCATTACGTTGGTGCGATCGAAATCGGAGTTGCCATAGCCGGAGCGCAAGTCGAGCGGGTTATTTCCATTGTAAAACAAACCCATCGCGCTTTGCTCGTCCAAGGCGTGAGAGTAAGTGTAGGAGAAGCCCGCTTGCAATCCGTGGTTGATGCGCTTTTCAACGTGGAATTGCAAGGCGTTGTAAGCAGAAACGCCTGCGGCGCTGTAGGAAAGCGCTTCGGCGGAGTAACCGAGGTAGGGAACACGAAAATCCACGTTGCCCCCTTCGAAGTTGTTGAGCATCGTGGAACCGTCGGGAAGAGTCAGCGGAGCGCATGTGGCGGTGCAGCCTGCTGGCCCCTGCACGGTGTATCCGTAGGTGTAGTTCTGCTGAAACGCCGTGCCCTTGCGGATTGGGCTGGTCGGGGTGGCGATCTGCGCCTGGTTAAAGGGCACAGGAATCACCTCATGGCGGCCGAAGTTGCCGACGTAACCGATGTCAATGGCCAAGTCGCGGCGCGGCTGCCATTGAATGTCCAGAGTCTGGTTCATCGTGTACGGCAGCTTGTTCTTGCGGTTGTAAACGCCGAAGGGAAAGAGCGCTTGGCCTTGGAGGATTCCCGCGCCTATGCCAACTCCCGGTACTCCAGTATTCGGCAGGTAGCTGTCAATCGAAGCTGGATTACCCGTCGGAGGAGGCCCCAATTTCGTGCCCCAAGGATTGGTGAAGCCGTAGGCCGTCGGGTCGCAGGTCGGGATATAGAACAAGTAGAGCGAAGATGGGGTGCACTCCTGCGCGCTGACGAACGGCGGCGCCTGGTTCACGCCGAATGGTCCGCCCGTGACAACGCCGGCCGCAAATCCTGGTGAAAGATAGGTAAAGAGCTCTCCGCGGTCGTAGTACAAACCCCAGCCGGCGCGAACGACCAGCTTGTTATTGAACCTCGAGGGACTCCAAGCCAATCCCAAGCGCGGGGCAAGACCCCATTGGCGCCCAGTCAAAGTGGAAGGGCTGACTCCTTTGCTGGGAAACTCCTTGTTGTTGCCGGCGACAATGATGCCGTTCGAGATGAGAGTGTCAGTGGAGGGGTCGTAATTGTACTGCGCGGGATCGAAATTGTAGAGACGTCCGTACTTTTCAGAAAGTCCACCATCATCGTCAAAGCGCAGTCCCACCGTGAAACTCAGGTTGGGACGGAACTGGAACTTATCCTGAACGTACAGGCCCCATTCATTGGCGCGCAAGTAACGGTTCGCATCGCCCTGCAAGACGTTCGTCGTGGTGTATTGATCCGACGTATACGGAGTGACGAAGCCTTGGAGAAACTGCGACAGATCCACGGTGCCAATCATCCCGGTGCCGGGTCGTTGGTCACGGGTGTTGAGCTGGGTGTAGGAATACGAGCCGCCAAAAGAAACGGAATGTTTGCCGTGGCTCCAGGTGGCGCTGGCGGAGGGCATGAAGCGGTTCTGGAAAATTCCGGTGTTGGCGCCTTGAGCCTGCGCGCCCTGCCCGATTGTCAAAGTCGCTGAGTTAACGTTGTTTGCATTCGTGCCCAGCATGTTCACGATGGTCATGCCAGGGAAGAAATTGGAACCGAATGTATTGATGGTGGATTCCGCCGGCGATGCGCCGGTGGACGATTCGACGAAGCTGGCGAATTGCGCGGGGGTGAACGGTTGCCCAATCGTGCTGTAAACTTTCTCGCGAATGAAACCGAATACCTCAGCAACATTGAGGCTGGGCGTCAGTATTTGGGTGTTAGTGATGGAGGCAACTTGGCTGCCGGCATCGAGGTGCTGAGTAAATCCGGGTACGCTGGAATAAGCGTAAGGCGCGATGCTGGGATCGTGCTGGTAGTAATACTTTAGAGCCAAGGTGTCCTTGGAGTTGACGATCCAATCGAGATTACTCACCGCTTGATCCGAGAGGAAATAGGCAGTGCCCTGCGAGAGGGCGTTTTCCGGGAAGTTGAGACTCGGAATGCTGCCATCATTCCAAGGAACCAGGTACTGACCGTTGGGCAATTGATACTGAAATATGCCCAACGCAATGGGACTGATCTGGTTGGGACCCGTACCAACGGATCCGTTCAGAGTAGAACCGAACTGGGCGTTGGAAATGTTGGCCAGGCAAGTTGCGATGGTTGCCGTCGCACGAGTGGCGCCACAGTTCGCTGCAGTGAAGTTGACCGGAACGGTCAGACGTCCGATGCCGATCTCCTGATCGGAACTGTGCACGTGCTGGTAGCCGAGATAAGCGAAAAGCTTGTTCTTGATGATCGGCGCGCCTGCGGCTCCGCCCAAGGTATAACGATGGAGTTCGGGAACTTTGAGATTGTTGGGAAGATTGGGGTCCTGATTAAAAAAGAACGGCGCGGCATTGAGCCAGTCTGTTCCGCGATGTAGGTAGGTGGAGCCGTGGATTGCGTTGGTGCCCGACGCGGTGCTCATATCAATGTGCGCGCCGCTGGTGGAACCCTGTTGCGCGTCGTACATCGAAGTATTGACGCGAACTTCCTGAATGGTTTCCGGAGCGGGAGTAGGCAGGGATTGGCCGACGGCGAGATAAGGCGACGCGGTACTCTGGATCACGCCACCGTTGCCGCTGGCAGCGCCGCTGACTCCGGTGTTATTCACGATGCGCGCCGAGGCTACCTGGCTGGTGCTCTTGCCGTTAAACAAATTCTTGGCGTCCACGCCGTTCAATAAAAAAGTGTTGCTGGTATCGCGCTGGCCGTTGGCCCAGATGGGCTGATTGCCGAGGCCGGCGTTCGCGCCCGTGCCAGCCGGCAATTCCGCGCTCACGCCGGGCGAAAGAATGGCCAGACCCGTGAAACTTCCAGTGGGCAGCGGGATGGCTTCGAGTTCCGCTTTATCCAGGACGTAGCCGTTCGTGGTGTCCACCGCGTTGAGCAGCGGAGTTTCTTCGACGGTGATGGTCGTTCCCACCTGGCCGACTTTCAGCGAAGGGTTCAAGCTCACCGTGCGATCGGCCTGCACCAGAATGGATGGAATTCGCTGCGTTTCGAAACCGTCGTGGCTGAAGGTCAGGGTGTAGGTGCCGATCGGCAAGTTCACGAATTCGAAGGAGCCGCTGGAATTGGTTTTCTGCGTTCGCGTGAGATCGGTTTGATCGCCGACGAGCGTCACCAATGTGTCTGCCAACACGCCGCCCGATGTATCAGTGACCGTTCCGGTGATGCCGCCCAGGGTTTGTTGCGAACGCGCGCCTGGCGCGAATGCCAGAGCGACGCAAATGCACGCCGCCAGAAAGAAAGTCGAGAGCCGGACTCTCTCAAACATTTATTCCTCCGATCGGTGCGGGCGGACTTCCAAACGGGAATGCCGTCCGAAAGCTCGCACGGTAAATTTTTTCGTTTTGTTAAGGACGTTGCCCAGATGCCTTACTTCACCCCAAAGATGGAGGCACGGTACGCTTTTTTCGCGCTGATGCGAAGTATTTTTAATCTATGGCGGGTATCAATTATTTCTATGGTTGATTTCCACAGGGAGCATCGGCATGCGGCGGATGTTTCGCGGTTTGCTGCTCGTGGCGCACACGGATATAGAAGAGCAGCCCTAGACTTTTTCCTCCGGCGTGTTTTTGCCGCGTCTGTTTATCAGGAACCAGAGCAGCCCTGCAGCGAGATACACGAGATAAATGTACGGAAGCTTGCCGTAAGGGCCTTCGGGGACTGGATAGAGATTGCCGGCGAGCGCCAGCAGCATGGCGAGCCCCGCGAGCCCGGAGAGAATTTGCGCGGCGAGCGTGTAAGCATCGTGGTTGCGCAGATAGCGTGGCAGTGCGATGCAAACCAACGCGTACGCCACGATGAAACCGTAGGTCGCGAGCGAACCGAGCCAGCCGTAAACGTCCAGGCCGCTCGCGCCACGCGCCGCCAGCACGAGCACCGGCAACACCGCCGCGATTCCGGTAACGACGACTGCGTAGCTGGGAGTTTCGTTGCGCGCATGCGTGGTGCGCAGCGAGCCGTGCGCCAGGCCATTGTGCGCCATGAGCAGCAATACGCGTGCGGCCGCGGTGATGCACGCCAACGTTCCGGCGAACATGCTGACCAGCGCGCCGATATCAATTAACAATCCGAACAGAGGAACGCCGCCCACGCCCGCGACCACATGCATGGGCGCCGGACTGGTTCCCAAATCCTGGCCGGCGGTGCGAAAGCCGAGAACTTCGGTGTACGCGCAGACCGTGAAGAATGCGCCGCCGATGATGGCGGATTGAATCACGGCGCGCGGAATCGTTTTCAACGGATTGCGCGCTTCGGCGCCCAGCGTGGTGGCGCTTTCAAAGCCGACGAAGCTGAAGAGCGCCAGCACCAGACCGAGCCGCAGGCCGCTACCCGTCATGCCGCGCAATTTCAATTGCTCCCAATCCAGTTGGAAGCCGTGGCGCACCAGCACCAGCGCGATTACGATGACGATCACCGCGACAGAAACCGCTTCCATCCACAACATCAATCGCGCGGAGATTTTTACATCGCGCCAAGCGATCCATACGGATATGCCGGTGCCGATCAGGACCAGAAGCACGGCGGAGATTTCGTGGCCGGTGGCATCGCGCAGCAGAAGATTTGCGAAGTGATAGAAACCGCCGATGACGCTCGAGCCCGTCGCCACATACGCGAGCAGCAAACTCCATGCGGCCGTCGCGCCTAGCCACGGGGGCAGGATCATGGATGCGTAGGTGTAGAGCGAACCGGGCGAGGCCGAATATTTTGCAAAGCGCGCGATGCACAACGCTACCAGGAGCACAGCGATCGTTGCCAGCAGGTACGCGAGCCATGTGCCGTTGCCGGCGAGCGCGCAAACCAGCGGAATGGTGGCGGCCGGAGTGGTGGTTGGAGCAATTGTGGAGACCGATTGCGCCAGAGTTTCGAGCGGGGAGAGAGCGCCACGCCGCAGGCCGTAACCGGCGGCTTCAGGATTTTGCTGGGGCGAGGTTGCGTTGGAAGGCTGATTCTGCGTTTCGCCAAAATTTGCGGGCGCGTGCATGGCGTACCATACAGGCTGATTGGCGAGGGCGCAAGAGACACGAGGGCGAAGCGGTGCGCGATCTGGTGGAACGTTGGCGCGAGCGCGAGGCGAAGATTCCGCGCTGAGCAAGCATTCCGGCGCCGCCGCGCGCACGGCACGGTACAATCGCTGGGCTAACACGACGCGATGGAGTTTGCGCGAACCACGGCCAGGAGAAATCGAAATCCATGAAAACAAGAACGAGCGCAGCACTCACACTCTGCGCGCTACTCGCGCTCTCGCTGTCGTTGTGCACAGCGGCTTCGGCGCAGTTGCAGAAGATACAACCGCAAAAAATAAAAGTGATCGCGGATCAGGATAGCGCCGGGCCGCAGGGAACGAATTTCCTTTCGCTCTTGATGTTGCTGCGCGCGCCGGAGATCAATCTGCTGGGGATCACCACGGTGAGCGGCGATCAATGGGTGGAACCGGCGACTGTGTTCGCGTTATGGGCCACCGAGCTGACCGGGCGGACGGATGTGCCGATCGTCAAGGGTGCGGAGAATCCCTTGGTGAACTCGAAACCGGAAGTCGAGCTGCGCGAGGCGTTATATGGCTCGATCGTTGCATGGCGCGGTTCGTTCAATCCCGATGCTCCGAAACCGAGCGAAACCTGGGCGCCGCCGGGTGGATTTCCAAAGGTAAAAACAATACCCGGACGCGCGGCGGATTTCATTATTGAGACGATTCGTGCGAATCCCGGCGAAGTCGTTTTGTATTGCGCCGGGCCGCTCACGAATGTGGCGCTGGCGGTGCGCATGGACCCGGCGATCGTGCCTTTGACGAAAGCGATTTATATTATGGGTGGCAATCTGCGCGAAGGATCGGAATTGAATTGGTGGTGGGACCCGGAGGCCGCGTCCATCGTGTTACGCGAGCCGTGGAAAGAAATGGTCGTCAGCCCGTACGAAGCCGGCGCGCAGGTGTGGTCGAGCGCCGCGCTGATGGAGCAGATCGTGAAGGCGGGCGGCCCGCTGGCCGCGCATGTAAAGCAAGAGTATCTGGAGGCACAGCCGCCCGCGGGGACCTCTTTGTGGTCCATGATGTGGGACGAATTGCTGGTGGCGTCGTTGATCGATCCGACGGTGATCAAAAAATCCGAGACAATGTACCTTGATGTGGACATTGATCACGGCGCCACGTACGGCCACACCTTGGTATGGAAGAAACCGGAAGAAATTCCAACATTCTTTTTGCCTTACAGCGGTCCGAGGCCGGTGGATCGCGAAAAATGGATGGGTCATTTGACGCCTCCGGCAGGTGTGCATCCTGCGTCGGTGCAGACGGAGGTGGACGTGGAGAAGTTCACGAAGTTTTTCGTGATGTCCATGAGCCGGTAGTTCTGTTCGCGCGCACGAGTGTGATGAATTTTCGACAATTTTGCGATTTTGTTCCTGGGCAACGATTTTGCAGCGGCGGCGCCACTGCATTCTGAATTTATCCCGTAGACGTTATGACATTGACGGCGGACGGCCTGCGGCCTATAGTTGCGCACTTTTAGGCTGGGAGAAACTTTTTTGCTCGAACGCGTCTTTCACCTAACCGAAAACAAAACCACGGTACGCCGCGAAATGCTCGCTGGGTTGACGACGTTCATGACCATGGCGTACGTGGTCGTGGTCAACCCGCGAATTCTGGCGGACGGCGGCATGCCGGTGGAAGGCGTGCTGTTCGCGACGTGCATTTCCGCTGCGTTGGCCACGCTGGTGATGGGGCTGTGGGCGAATTATCCGATCGCGCTGGCGCCGGGAATGTCGCTGAATGCGTACTTCACGTACTCGATTGTGATTGGGCGCGGGGTGCCGTGGCAGACGGCGCTCGGTGTGGTGTTCTTGTCCGGGCTTTTGTTCCTGCTGCTGACCCTGACGAACGTGCGCGAGCACATTGTGAATGGCATACCGGATTGCCTGAAGCATGGAACGGCGGCGGGGATTGGGTTGTTCATTGCGTTCGTAGGATTGCGCAACGCGAAAATTATTGTGGCGAATGCGGCGACGTTTGTCGCGTTTGGAAAAACTTCCGATCCGGAAGTGCTGCTGGCGGCGGCTGGGGTGATCCTGATCGCCATTTTGATGATTCGGAAAGTGGGCAGCGCGATTTTGCTGGGAATTGTGGCCATCGCGCTGGCGGGTATCCCGCTGGGATTAGCGCACTGGCCTGGACAATTATTTTCCTGGCCGCATCCTTCGGGCACATTTCTGAAACTGGACCTGCGCTCAGCGACGCGGCTGGGCCTGGGAGAATTGATCTTCGTATTTTTCTTCGTAGACCTGTTCGACAACGTCGGCACATTGGTGGGTGTGTGCGAGCAGGGCGGATTCCTGCGCGACGGGAAATTGCCGCGCGCCAGCCGCGCGTTGCTGGCGGACGCGTTCGGAACGATCGTTGGCGCGCTGACTGGGACGTCCACGGTGACGAGCTATATCGAAAGCGCCGCGGGTGTGGCCGCGGGCGCGCGCACAGGACTGGGAAATCTGGTGATCGCCGGACTTTTTGTCGTGGCGATGTTCTGCGCGCCGCTGGTGGCCGCTATTCCCACGTACGCGACGGCGCCCGCCTTGATTCTGGTCGGCGCGCTGATGTGCAGCTCAATCGCGAAAGTTCGCTGGGACGATTTCAGCGAGGCTTTCCCCGCGTTCCTCACGCTGGTCGCGACGCCGCTGACGTTTAGCATTGCCACGGGACTAAGCCTGGGCCTGCTATCGTTCACCTGCTTGAAGATTGGCGCGGGAAAATACCGCGACATCAGCCCGCTGATCTGGGTGCTGTCGGGCATTTTCCTGCTGCGCTTCGCATTTCTTGGTTCGGAATAACGCGGACGCGCGATATCCCCCTGGCGGCCGCAGAAAAACACAGCAGCAAACAAAGAATCACTTTTCAGCCGCAGTGGACGCACGTTAAGCTCACCATCTTCGAGCCTGGGGCTCGATCATTCGAATAATGAATCACGTGACCTCCACTCTCGCGCAAAGCCACTGGATTCCCGTCGCGATTTTTCTGGCCACTTACATTTTGATTGCGGTGGAAAGCGGGCGCGGCAGCCATCTGGACCGCACCGCGGCGGCTTTTTGCGGCGCGGTGGCGATGGTGCTGGCGGGCGCGGTGCCGCTGACCGAGGCGTACCAGACGATCGATTGGAACACATTGATTTTTCTGCTGGGCATCATGATCCTGGTGGCGCATTTTCAGATTTCCGGATTCTTCGACTGGATCGCGGTGCACGTGGCGGCGATCGCGCGAACGCGTTTCCAGTTGCTGGTGCTGCTGGTGTTCAGCACCGGAGTTCTGGCGGCATTTTTTGTGAACGATACGATTTGCCTGATTTTCACTCCGATCATGCTGGTGGTGACGCAAAGGCTGGAAGTGCCGCCGATTCCCTATTTGATCGCAGTAGCCACGTCCGCGAACATAGGATCGGCGATGTCGGTGACGGGAAATCCGCAGAACGCGGTGATCGGAGTTTCGGCGCATTTTTCGTTTCTGGGATTTCTGACGCACCTGGCGCCGGTTTCACTGGTGGGAATGGCGATCAATGTCGCCGTGCTCGCTCTTTTCTTCCGCCGCGAGATTATTCACCACCCGCTGAAACGCCGACCGCCGTCGCTGCCGGTTAAAATAGAGCGTGCCCTGCTGATCAAGTGCTGTATAGCTGCGGCGCTCGTGATTGTGCTATGGATTCTCGGCTACTCGTTTCCACTGGTGGCCATTTCGGTGGGCGCATTCATCCTGATCATCGGGCGGGTGAAGGCGCAAAACATTTATCAGCGACTGGATTGGGAGCTGTTACTGTTTTTCGCGTCGCTATTTGTAGTGATCAAAGGATTTGAGGCGTCGGGCGCGCTGGAGCACCTGATCGGATATTTTCAGGCGGGGCTACAGGGTGGAATGACGTCGCAATTATTCGCGGTGAGCGGCGTGATGCTGATTCTTTCGAACTTGGTGAGCAATCTGCCCGCGGTGCTGCTGTTCCGTCCGCTGGTGCCTTCGTTTCCGAACACGCATTACATCTGGCTGGCGGTTGCCTGCACCAGTACGCTGGCTGGAAACGCGACGCCATTCAGTTCCGTGGCGAATTTGATTGTGCTGCAGCAGGCGGGCAAGAAGGTGAAAATTACATTCTGGGAGTTCGCGCGCGTGGGATTGATCGTGACGCTGATTACCACGCTGGCGGCGATTGCGATTCTTGCGACGGAGCATTGGTTGTTGCCGGGGACTTGATCGAGCCGCGGGAAATTTTGCAGGGACGGATACGAGACCCGCCCCTGCAAATCGCAAAGCGGTTGCGAATGGAATTTACTTCTTGGCGTGGGCGAAATTTTCTTCTACTTGCGCCCAGTTGATGGTGTTCCACCAGGCCTCGAGATATTCGGGGCGGCGGTTCTGATACTTCAAATAGTAAGCGTGTTCCCAGACGTCCACACCGAAGAATGCCTTGCCGCCGTCCATGATGGGATTGTCCTGATTCGCGGTGGACTCGATGACGAGTTTTCCGTCGCGGAACAGTAGCCATGCCCAACCGGAGCCGAAGCGCTTGACGCCCGCGTCGTTGATCTTCGCTTTGAAGTCCGCGAAGCTGCCGAATGTGGAGCTGATGGCTTTGCCCAGTTCGCCGCCGGGCTCGCCGCCTCCGCCCTTCTTCATAATCTTCCAGAACATGGAATGATTCATGTGTCCGCCGCCGTTGTTGCGCACGGCGGCGCGAATGGCGTCCGGCACTTTGTTGATCTGCGCGAGTAATTCTTCGACGGAAAGTTTCTGCAGGTCGGCGTGGCCCTCGAGCGCCTTATTGAGGTTGGTGACGTAGGCGCCGTGGTGTTTGTCGTGGTGAATTTCCATGGTTTTTGCGTCTATGTAGGGTTCCAGAGCGTCGAATGCATACGGCAAAGGCGGCACTGTGAAAGTCATCTGCGGAGCGGCTCCTTGTCCTGTAGAAGTTGCGGTCATAATGTACCTCCTGTTTTGCGGTTCCTGCCCCATAATTATACGCGCCTGCCGGGGAAGAGGGGTACGGGCAGCTGGAAATATTGGATGAAGTAAGGGAGTCGAGGATGCCATCCGTCGAACACGTGGAAAAGCATTTCACCGCGACGGCCGCGGTGCGCGACATTGTTATTGGAATGTCGGACGGGCTGACGGTTCCCTTCGCGCTGGCTGCCGGACTGACGGGCGCGGTGGCGTCCACCGGCATCGTGGTGACGGCGGGCCTCGCGGAAATTGCGGCTGGTTCGATCGCCATGGGATTGGGCGGGTACCTGGCAGCGAAGACCGATACGGAGCATTACGCATCGGAACTGGACCGCGAATATCGCGAGACCGTGGAACTGCCGGAAATTGAGACGGAAGAAGTGGCGAAAGTTTTTCGCGATTACGGTCTCACGCAAGAGCAGATGACGCCGATTGTTTCGACGATCACCGCGAACCAGAAAAAGTGGGTGGATTTCATGATGCGGTTCGAACTCGGATTGGAACCGCCGGACCCCGCGCGGGCTACACGCAGCGCCGCAACGATTGCCGCGTCGTACATCGCCGGAGGATTAGTGCCGCTGGCGCCGTACATGTTGATCCACCACGACCTGCATCTGGCGCTGATTTATTCCGTGGCCGTGACGCTGCTGGCGCTATTTGGATTTGGCGCGGTCAAAGGACATTTCACCGGCGTGAAGCCATTGCGCGGCGGTATGCAGACGGTTCTCGTGGGCGGCCTGGCGGCGGCCGCGGCATTTTTGATCGCGCGATTAATTAGTTAAGTTTGCGAGCGCGAAAAAATCCCGCGCGCAATGGCGATTCGCTACTGGGTCGCCGGCGTCGTGCCCAGATTGCCGAAGGGCCAGAGATTGAACGCTTTCAGGATGCCGTCCTCGTGTTTGTTGACTAACATTTCGGCGGTTTTATCCTGCGGCCACGGGCTCGCGAGACGCTCGGGACGGTCGGCGATCCAGAAGGCGGCGAGAGCCATCACGGTGGCGTCGCGATCCAGAATATCCGCTTTCACTTTGTCGAAAGTGTCCACGGCGGAGTGGTGCGTGTACTTGTAATCCGGGGAATCCTGGTTGAGGTTGATGCCAGGAAGTCCCGCGAGGGTGAACGGGCCGGTGTCGGTGCCGAATTCCACGTCATCATCCACTTGTAAATCGCCAAACGCCTGCAGGGAATTCGCGAATTTCTGAACGGCGGGAATCAGGTCCGTGCGGCCGCCGAGTTGAAAGCCGACGACTGGGCCTTGCCCGTTATCGAGAATCAGCGCCGCGACATAGTTGGCCATTTCACTTTGGTGCGCTTTCACGTAAGCGAGCGAGCCGAGCAAACCTTCCTCTTCGCCGGTGAACAGAACGAAGCGGATGGTGCGGCGTGGCTTGAATCCGGATTTGACGATGGCTTCGGCCGCGCCGAGCGTCACCGCGGTTCCGCAACCATTGTCCGTGGCGCCGGAAGCGAGATCCCAGGAATCCAGGTGTCCGCCGACAACAATCACTTGCTCGGGATTTTGCGTGCCACGAATTTCGCCGACGACATTCGCAGAATCCACAGGACCATCCGTGGCGCGGTTCTGCACATTAATCTTCAGGCGCACGAACTGACCGCGATCGAGATAGCGTTCGAGTTGTTGCTGATCTTCCGCGGCCATGCTGACGACGGGAATGTCATAGTAAGCGTCGAAGCCGAGCGCGCCGGTGTGGGTGAGGTGCATTCCGGTGCTCTTGCGGCCGCCCTGGCCACCGATGACGGCGATGGCGCCGGCTTTGTGCGCAGCGATCAGAAAGCCGCCAAACTGGACGAACGCGCTCATGCGGTCCTTGGGCGCTTCGCCTTTTTGCACGATCAGCAGAATCTTTCCGCGCCAGTTGCCGGAATTATTTTTCAGCTCGTCCTGTAGCTGGTAGGCGTTCACGGCAACGACGTCGGCTTCGGCGCCTCCGGGCGGCGTGGAACCGACCCAGCCGAGCGAATCAACCATCAGCTTGCGGTGGATTGGAGCGACCAGTTCGGCGTCCGCGGAAATGCGCGTCCAGCCGCGCGAAATTTTCCAGGGTTCGGTGTGAACATTTTCCAAGCCGATGGCTTTCATCTTCACCACGCCCCAGGCGATGGCGCGAGCCGCGTCGGGCGAGCCGGTGACGCGCGCGCCGATGTCGTCACTTAGTTCTTCGAGGTCCTGGTAGGTGTGAGTCTCCAACGCGCCGGCGCCGGCAATGGCGACGAGAGCTTTCGAGGTGGCGTCGTCGTCCGCAGTAGGCACTGGTCTCCGTTCGCCAGGAGCGGAGATTGCCGGCCGCGCAATCATCAAGAGGAACGCCGCACTGCATACCAGCGCGAAGATTTTTCGAGTCATGCAAAAACTCCTTTTCATTTTCGGTGTCGGGAAAATCCCGGGAAAGAAAAAACGGCGGCTGCGACGCGCAGCCACGGCTTGGTGCATCCCGTGATGGCGTACCAAGATACCTCAAACGACGTAGAATATCAGAGCCGTGCCTTTGGCCTGGTGGGTCACTTTCCGATTACACCACTTGTCGGGACTTGAGCGACCGCTTAGCGCGTTTTGCAGCAAGTACTGAAGTTTCTATTTCTTCGGACGCGACTCCGGAGGAGTCATATCTGCCACACGATAGTAGACACTCAACTGGCCGTAAACTTCGCCCGAATGTTCGATTAGATTGTGGGCTAGATCGCTAAGTCGAATCTGCGCTTTACCGGCGTGTTGCGGATCGTCATAACCGAAGGGATCAACGACCGCATCGGAGATTCCACTGTCGCCCTTGGATTTTATCGCCGCCGCGCCGTCGGCAAAGGATTTCTTGACGTACTCCACTACGGCGGCCTTGTTTTTGAACTCTGCCCGAGGAGGATCTTCGTCACCCGGTAATTTCTGACCGAGAGCAGAGTTGGTGAAGAAATAGTTGGCGGATGCCGCGTGGATGAGGCGTTCGGCGAAGCTGCGCATATTCGCCCCAGGCTTGTAGTCGTATTTGTTTTCCGGAAAATCATCGGCCATAGCGATGAGTTTTCGCCCGATCTCGTTCCATTGATCCTGCAGAGTGACCGAAGGGCTCGCCAGCGGCCGTAATTCCTGCGGACCTACGATCAGCGTGGTTTTCACCCACATCCGTTGAAAGGCCGCAGCCTGAAGATACAGCTCACCCACATGGTTTGGAGTAAAGGAATAGTCGCGCGTTTCACCAACTGTAATGGTATCGCCCGATGTTTTTTTCGTAGTTGCCTGTTCCTGAGGAAGATCCTGACCGTCCTTCGCAACTGCGCGCCAAGACACTGGAGCGCCGCTCGCATCGACAATCGAGTATGTCAGATCAGAATCTACGGGAGTGATATTGATAAAGCGCATGCGGTATGTCGTGCCGACGACGAAGGCGATCGGCGCGGGCTGCGGGCTGCCATTCATCAGAAGTGGCTCGTTGCCCTCGACGCCGTCTCGAGAAAACAGAAAGATCTTGTCTGTCGCTGGATCGAATTTCGCTCCTGGCTCCAAAACGACAAGAGGTCCAGTCAGACCTTCACCCAACTGTTTCTGTTCGTGCCAATGGGAGTGATAGATGAAGGTTCCAGCGCGAGGGGGAGTCATGTGCGCAACAAACGAGTGTCCCGGTGCGATGGCCGGCGTGGTTTGCTTTCCGGTCCCGCTCCAATTAGGCACGCCATCGTACGGACTTTCGAGCTCGATTCCGTGCCAGTGAACCGTGGTAGGCTCCTTTAGTTCGTTGATCACTTCTATTTCCGCAGGCTCCCCGCGCGTCAACACCAGCGGGCTACCCACGGGAGGCAGCGCAGTCGGCGAAGCTTCTGTGGCAGATTCAGAGAGGTCGTAGCTGAAACCTTCGAAATAGCGCGAACTGCCGGGACGTTCCCGAACCACTAGACGAAATTTGTGGACCGAACTTGCAGCGGCCGTCGCGTTGCTCGCCGTCGATGCAGAGTTGCTCGACGGTTGGACATCTAGGCCAAGCACCAAGCCGCCCATGCCCGCGTTTTCCGGAGTATAGTGCGCCGCGATCGCATACCCAGGCAAATTCTCTGGCTGCATCATGTGAAACGTCATGTGGCAATGCATCAGCCAGTGACCGGGGCGCTCGGGTATCCAGGTCATGTTAAACGTTCCACCGGGCAGCATCTCCTGCGTGACAACCGAAAGTCGCTCCTGACGAGGGAATTCTTGAAAATGATCCTGATCGCCCACTCCGTTCACTTGAAAATAGAACCCGTGCAGATGCATGGCGTGGTCGGAATCGCTCGTGTTAATCCACCTCCAGTGTATGGGCTCGCCGACCTTGAGGACGATTCGTTCAGTATCTGGCCAGGATTTTCCGTTTATCGTTGGTAGCGAATTGAAGGCGTTGCCCCCTGTGGGTACCCATGTGTTGACAACAAAGACTCGATCGCTATCTTGAGTGCCGGGTGCATCGACGACAAAAGCACCCGATAGCATTGAATCAGGTCCTGTTCGCATCAGCAGAGATTGGCGATCATTCGAGGCCCAATAGTAATAGCTGCCGGCAGCACCGGATTTGAAGTGAACTTCACGGACGGCGCCGACTGGAACCTCAAGTGTGGCTGCCGAGTCTCCCGTCGTCGTGGGATCCGTCGTTGGCTGTGGTTGCAGGCTTGCCTCCTGGCGGGATGCGAGCCCGTGGACGTAGATCGTGTGGTCCAGAGAGTTGCGGATCGTCGCAGACACTCCGACACGCATTGGGACGCGCATCAGCGGACCGGGAATCTGCGGCGCATGCCCCTCCTCCCCGAACGCCGCAACCACAAGGTGTGCTTCCTCACTTCCATTGGGATACCAGACCGCCTGCCGAGCTTCGAGATGAATCTGTAAAACGCCATGGGCAAGCATCCCTGCTGGAGTGCGATTGTCGTTGCAAATAGCTGTTGGTGTGTTTTGGTCCCCAGCTACGGTCACGCTCAGGAGCAGCAGAGTGCCTGCAATCAGTGCGAATCGTCGGGTGAACATAGGACCTCCGTCTAATCGATGAAGCGAGCGAAAAACCCAGGGTAGGGCCTGATATTCTGAACTATGTGAGGCGGATTTTAGTCCAAACAAGCGGTCTTTGTGAAGGGAGGATCCGAAGGTACCTACCCCCAGCCTTCCTCAACTTCTGATTGAAACGGTCGGCGTCGTTAGAGATAACGCATTTATCGGAAACCGACCCACTGCCGCCTTCAGATGAACGACTAACAAAATCGCTCAGGGAACCCCAAGCGTATTCTTTGCATCTATATAGCGGGGCAAACACCGGGTTTCCCGCCGGGGCATAGAAACACTTATTCCCCGCTGTTACGTCAAATACCATATTCGCCGTAGTGCCAACGTAGCGCTGCGCGCGATATAATAGAAAGTTCAGAGAAGACGATATTAAGGAGAGACAGCCATGGAACGCAGTAGCTTCAGTATTCGCCGCTGGGTAGCCACCGTCGTGGTGATCGCGGCATTCGCGGGGGGAGCCCTCCTCTCGCAGGGATTCAGAGACTGGGCGGGTCACACCGTTCTGGGCTCGCCCAGAGAGCCAATCGCCATCGCGCAAAACGCGCTGCCGGTAAGCCTGGGAAATTTCGCGAATGGATTTTCCGCGGTGATCAAGCCCGCGCTGCCCGCGGTGGTGAACATTCGCACATCGAAAATGGTGAAGTCGCAGGGGAATCAGATGTCGCCATTTTTTAACGATCCCATGTTCCGCCAATTTTTCGGCGATCAGTTCGGCGGAGGAAAGCCGCACGCGGAGCGCGAGCAGGCTTTGGGTTCGGGTGTGATCGTGACCACGGATGGAACAATTCTGACCAACAATCACGTGATTGACGGCGCCTCGGACATCAAAGTGTATTTGAGCGACAAGCGCGAATTTAAAGCCAAGCTCGTAGGCGCCGATCCCAAGACGGACATCGCGGTGCTGAAGATCGAAGCGAACAGTTTGCCGACTCTTCCACTGGGCGATTCTTCACAGCTCAACGTGGGAGATCTGATTTTCGCGATTGGCGATCCGTTCGGAATCGGCGAGACGGCGACGATGGGAATCGTAAGCGCCACCGGCCGCGGACAACTGGGAATTGAGGACTATGAGAACTTCATCCAGACCGATGCGGCGATCAACCCCGGAAATTCCGGCGGCGCGATGATTGATATCCACGGCAACCTGGTCGGCATCAATACCGCGATTCTTTCGCACGGTTCGGGCGGCAACGAAGGCGTGGGTTTTGCGATTCCGATGAGCATGGCGAAGCCGGTGATGGATCAAATTCTGTCGCACGGCAAAGTGGTGCGCGGATACCTGGGCGTACACATTCAGGACTTGTCTCCGGAAATTGCCAAGGCTTTCAATTACAACCTGAGCGGCGGCGCGCTGATTGGCGACGTCTCCCCGAACACGCCGGCGTCGAAGGCCGGATTGCAGAAGGGCGATGTGATCGTCAAGCTCAATGGCCAAGCGGTGACTGACTACGTTGACCTGCGGCTGCGAATCTCGCAGATGGCGCCAGGCACTTCGGTGAAGCTGGACGTCTGGCGGGACGGAAAAACGCAACCGTACACTGTGGCGCTAGGTGAACTGCCGGAGAAAGCGCAAGCCGATGAGAGCAACGGAACCGAGAGCGGCGGTGGACTCGAGGGAGTGGAAGTAGACGAGCTGACGCCGGAGATCGCGCAGCAACTTAACTTGGGCGCGGGAGCTCATGGAGTGGTGGTTACGTCCGTGGACCCATCCAGCCCAGCGGCTGCGGCGCAGCCTCCGATCGGTCGCGGAGACGTAATCCAGGAGATCAACCACAAACCGGTGCGAAGCCTGAGCGAATACCGGCAGGCGGTCGCATCAGCAGTGAATCAGCCCTTGTTGTTGTTGGTGAATCATGGCGGCGTGACGGGATATTCAGTCGTCCAGCCGCACTAAGCTGTAGCAGTTCCGTAAAGAAACAACGTGAGCAGGGGGCATGGCCGGCCACGGTCGTGCCCCTTCACTTACGCCACATTCAATCATTATAATTCCCGACTGACCCCTCCAGTCGGGTTAAGTTAATACATGGGAGCATCCATGTGGTTCGACTTTCCGCAACGAATCCGCCGAGGGGCTAACCTTCCAAGTACCCCCAGAGCTTGGGTTATCGCTTTCAACACGACTGGGGGTAGAATAGTACTCGAGTTCTATTTTCCCCAGCCCCTCGTTCTAGTACTAATGAACTGTCAGCCGCAATTCTGTCTCGACGCATCTTAATTTCTTTATTCAAGGATCCTGGTGATCGTTATGTCGCACAGTACAAACCGAGCTGTCTTTAATGCATCGCTGCTACCGGAGGCCGAACCTCGTTGGGACCTCTTCAGCGCCGGATTTGCGCTGCAGATCGCGGCTGTAATCTTGTTGGTGGTGATACCCCTTCTGCTGCCGCAAAAGCTCGATATCGTGCAGCGCTATTGGACGACGCCGATCGAAGCGCCGCCGATCGTAGCTTGGAAGCCGCAGCCAGTGCAGCCAGCGCCGAAACCTGTTCCAGTGAAGCACGAAGTTGCTAAGGTAATTCCCAAGCCAAAACCGGAACCGGTGGTGGAATTGCCGAAGCCGCGAATCTACACGCCGGTGGTGGCCATGGCCCCAATCGTCAAGAAACCGGCTGTGCGCAAAGAAACTCCGCCCGATATGACGGAAGTGGCGAAGGCTTTCCCGGATCAGACTCCGCCGATGTCCATGGGCAGCTCGGCGATTCCAACATTGAAAAAACCGCGCGAAGCGGTGCAGACGGGTGGATTCGGCGATCCCAACGGCGTTCCGGCCAACGGCAAGACGAACAAGGCCGCCAACATCAATATCCAAGGCGCGTACGACATGCCGACGGGACCTGGCACCGGGAACGGGACAGGAGGCGCGAAGGGAGCGAAGGGTGTGATCGCCAGCACCGGGTTTGGTAACGGGGTTGCAGTGGGAAGCCCGGGCGGGCCGCCTCATGGCAAGGTCCAGCAGGGAGGTTTCGGCGACGAAAATGTCGCAGTGGCAGCGCCGAAAATCAAGCAGACGGCGAACGTCGCGGCGAAATCGACGCCAGTGGAAATTCTCTTCAAGCCAAAACCGATATATTCAAGCGAAGCTAAGGCTAAGAATATCGAAGGTGAAGTTCTTTTGCAGGTAGTTTTCACGGCGTCGGGGGACGTCAAGGTGCTACGTGTCGTGCAAGGGCTTGGTCACGGTCTTGATGAGACCGCGCAAGCAGCAGCGCGGCAGATTCGCTTCAAGCCGGCACAACAGGATGGCCAAACAGTGGATTCGACCGCCATCGTCCACATCGTATTCCAATTGGCGTCTTGAAAGGGGAATGGAGATGCGCACGTGCAAGAACATTGGTTTGGCAATAATACTGGCTGGATTCCTGGCCGGGTCGGTATCGGCGCAAGCCACGCAAACGGCTGATCAAACCCAGCCGCAGGCAGGGGCGAACACTTCTGCTCCGGTAGTGACCGTGGATCAAGCGATCGACCACTTGATCGCGCGCGAACATGATGAAGTGGCGACGATCCGGCGTTTCAGCCCGTTGATCGAAACTTATATTCAGGACATGAAATCGGACAAGGAGATGGGCGCCATCCCGGTGAAGGACCACTACTTTCTGGGTCAGGCCGACCTCTCCAAAGGCATCGTGGACAACTCGATGCTGCACGCGCGAAAAGGAAAGTTTGATGCGTTCAATCCTCTTTCGCATATGAGCGGCTTGTTCACTTCTTCCTACGTGCCGGAAGGTTTCCTGCAGATGATTTATATTGATACGAACGGATTCGATCGCCAGCACTATCAGTTTGATTACGTGCGGCGCGAATTCCTGGGCGAAGTTCGTTGCGTGGTGTTCGACATCACGCCGCTGCCGAAATCCGGGAAAGGCCGTTTCAAGGGCCGCGTTTGGGCTGACGATCAGACTTTCACGATTGTCCGCTTTAACGGCGTTTACACCCCGATCGCGGGCATCAATGCCTTCAACCTGCATTTCGACAGCTGGCGCTTGAACGTCCAACCCGGTCTGTGGCTGCCTGCATACATCTACAGTCAGGAATCCGATCTCCGCGACTTCTTCGGCGGCGATATTCGCTTCAAATCGCAGACGCGTTTGTGGGGCTACAACCTGAAAAACGTGGGCCGTCAGGAAGAATTCAGCGAGATGACCATCGAATCGCCCACGATCCAAGACCAGGCCGCGCAGTCGCAGGATAAATCACCCATCGAAGCACAGCGTGAATGGCAACATGTGGCCGAAATCAACGTGCTGGATCGCCTGCAGCGCATCGGCTTGCTCGCGCCTCCAGGAGAAGTGGACAAGGTGCTGGAAACGGTTGTGAACAACCTGGAAGTCACCAACAACCTGGACGTGCAACCGGAAGTTCACTGCCGCGTGCTGCTGACCGGAACTCTGGAAATGTTTTCGATCGGGCACACCATCGTTTTGAGCCGCGGGTTGCTGGACGTGCTGCCTGATGAAGCGAGCCTGGCAACGATGCTGGCGCAGGAGTTGGCCGATATCATCGTCACCAAGCCTTCCACCGATCAGTGGGGATTCAACGACACCACCAACGTAACCACCACGGAAGCGATGGCTCGTTTTTCGTTCAAGGACAGCCCGGCGCAGATTCAGATGGCTAACGACAAGGCGCTGGAACTGCTGAAGAATTCTCCTTATAAGGACAAGCTTGCCAGCGCCGGACTCTTCCTGAAACAACTGGACGCGCAATCGAAGAACTTGCCTGCGCTGATAAATCCGCACCTCGGCAATCGTGTGTCTCTGAGCTCATCGCTGTTGAGCGCCGGCCCGACGCTGGATCCCACGAAGATCGATCAGATCTCCGCTCTTCCGGTGGGAGCGCGCATCAAACTCGATCCCTGGAACGATCACGTCGAGCTGGTGAAGGCGAAACCGATTCCGCTGCTTTCGGCGCGTGAGAAGATGCCGTTCGAAGTCACACCGTTCATGCCGTTCCTGATGCGATATCAGAGGGCCGGAACGGGCGTCTCGGCGGACCCGACGAAAGCGGACTTGGCGAAGAAGGATCCACAACAACCGCAACAGCAGCAGTAAACGAAATTTCTCCCCCCGAGTCCGGCGGTTGGATGGCCTCCAACCGCCGGTTTTTTTTTGCGCCCGTGAAGTTCCGTTAATTTGCGCGCGAATGAGCCACGCAACAAGCTTCTAATTATTGAGCGGGAGGCGCAGGCGAGCTTCGGAGCCGCGATGCGTGGGGCGATTTTCAAGAGTGAGTGAGCCGCCGTGGGCTTCGGCGATCTGCCGGCTCAGAACCAGACCAATTCCCGAGCCGCCCTGCTTGGTTGTGAAAAATGGCACGAAAAGATTCGCGGCGCTGGGAATCCCGGGCCCGTCGTCCTGAACCCACACTTCGATGCTGCCGTTTTGGCGTTCCCAGCCGACGCGCACGCCGCCGCCGGTTTCCAGCGCAGCGTCCACCGCGTTGTGCAGCAGATTGATCAATAGTTGCTCCAGCTGATCGGGATCGGCTTGAATTTCGGTGTCGGGGCCGGCCTGCAGTTGCACGGGAAGGCGCGGCTCCAGACCGACGACGCGGCGCACCCACACGCCGACGTTCATCGGCTGAAAAACCGGAGGTGGAAGCTTGGCAAGCCGCGCGTAGGCGTTCATGAAGCGCGCGAGACCGTCGGTGCGCGCGGCGATCACGTTGAGGCCGCTGCGCATGTCTTCCTGCCAATCCGGCGCGCGGTCTTCGCGGCTGAGCATGCTGCCCAAATTTTCCGCGACTGATTTTATCGGCGCGAGGGAATTATTCAGTTCGTGGCCGAGAACGCGGATCAGCCGCTGCCAGGCCTGGCGCTCTTCGTCACGCAAGGCGCGGCTTAAATCCGTGATCACGAGCAACTGGTGCGGCAAGCCGGCTTCGCGGAAACTTCCGCGATGAATTTCCCAGCGCCCTGATTTTCCGGGAAAAGCGATTTGCGCGATGCGCGGCGTTTCACCCTCGAGACACTCCGAAAGACCCAACTCGATCGCGGTGTGGCCCAGAATGCGATCCTCCGCCTGGCTCAGGATTCGCTCGCCTGCGCGATTCACCAAACGCAGGCAGCCCGCTCCATCGAAGGCAAACACGGCGACGTCAATTTCCTCCATCACTTTGCGCAGCAGCGCCGTGGCTTCCAGCGCGCCAAGCCTTTGCTTGCGCAGCGTTTCACCCAGCGCGTTTACTTCCCACAGCACCTCGCCAAGCACATCCTCGCGGTTCGCGCCCCGCGCGCGAATAGAAAAATCTCCTTCACGCAATGCCGCCAGCAGATTCGAAAGCGTGCGCAAGGGGAACATCACGCGGCTTTGCGCGGAGAACGCAAAGCTGAGCCAAGCGATGACCATTGCCACCGTGAGAGTCCACTGCAGCTTGGACGTAAAACTTCCAGTCCACAGAAGAATCAAAGCTACAGCCGTGCCTCCCAGCCCCGCAGCCAGGGCCAGCAGCAAAATTCGGCGTTCATAGAGCAGAGGAGTCAAAGGCTATATTTTTGCAAGCGGCGGTAGAGAGCGCTGCGGCTCAGACCCAGGGCTTTGCTGGCGTGACTGACGTTGCCGCCAAAACGCGCCAGCGCTTTCTGGATCAGCACGCGCTCGACGTCTTCGATGCTCATTTCGTCCAGCCGCAGAGAAGCCTCGCGCGCGGGACGCAAACCCAGATCGCTGGCGCGGACGGCGGAACCTTCGGCCATCAGCACGGCGCGCTCGACGGAATGGTCCAGCTCGCGAATATTTCCGGGCCAGGGATGATCCAGCAGAATCTGTAACGCCACCGGCTCGAATCCTTCCAGCTGTTTGCGGTAACGCTGCGCCGATTGCCGCAAGAAATGATGCGCCAGCAGCGGAATGTCTTCCTTGCGCTCGCGCAACGGCGGCAGGTGGATTTCGATTGTGTTCAAACGGAACAGCAAATCCTCGCGGAAGCGTCCGCCGCTCACTTCGGTTTGCACGTCCGCGTTCGTCGCCGAAATGATTCGCACGTCCACGCGGCGCGTGGTGGAGGAACCGACGCGCTCCAGCTCGCCGGTTTCCAGCGCGCGCAGCAGCTTGGCCTGCAAATTCATGGGCACGTTGGCAATTTCATCGAGGAACAGCGTGCCGCCGTCCGCAAGTTCGAAGCGGCCCACGCGATCGGCCTTTGCATCGGTGAACGCCCCCTTCACATGGCCGAACAATTCGCTTTCGAAAACGCCTTCGGGCAATCCGCCGGCGTTCACGGTGACCAGCGGCCGGCCCGAGCGCGAAGAAAGCGCGTAGAGCGTTCGCGCGACAACCTCCTTGCCGCTGCCGTGCTCGCCGGTGATCAGCACGTTCGCATCCGAGGGTCCCACGCGCGCGATCAGGTCCATCACCGGACGCATGGACGCAGATTCGGCGATCATCACCGGGCGGCCATCCGCGCGCAACAAGCGGTTTTCCGCTTCGAGGCGCTGTCCTTTGCGCAACGCTTGCGATAGCTCGATCTGAGTTTTCAAGATGGCCAGCAATCGCGCGTTTTCCCAGGGCTTCTGCACGAAATCTTTCGCACCGCGGCGCATGGCTTCCACGGCTAGTTCCAGGCTGCCCCACGCGGTCATGACAATGATGGGCAGCGTGCTGTCCTTGGCGCGAATATTCGAAAGCAGATCCAGTCCTTCCTGGCCGGAGGTCGTGTCGCGCGCGTAGTTCAAGTCCATCAGCAGCGCGTCGAACTCGCGCGCCTCGAGAGCGGACATCACTGCGGCCGGAGAAGCGACCGTCTCCGTCTCAAATTTTTCGCCTTTCAAAAGCAGGCGCAAGGCCTCGCGAATATCCGGCTGATCGTCGGCTACGAGGATTCGGGTTCGTGGTGCGTTGGCTGGCATCATGGCGCGAAAGGATTCTCCCTGAATTTTACCGCCCGTCTCGTTCGTTGAAATATCGGATGCATAGGTCATGTGGTTTCCTCATTCATAGCGCAGCGCCACCAACGGATCCACTTTCGTGGCGCGCCGCGCTGGAAAATAACAGGCGGCCAGCGCGACGAGCGCCAAGCCTACCGCCACACCGATGAAGGTGAGCGGATCGCGGGCCTTGACGCCGTAGAGCTGGCTCTCGAGATATTTCATCAACACTAGCGAAGCGGTGATCCCTATCACCAGGCCCAGCAGCGCGAGTTTCATGCCGTCGCCGACGATCATGCGCAAGACGTCGCCAGGTTCGGCGCCCAGGGCCATGCGAATGCCGATTTCGTGCGAGCGCTGCGTGACGGCGTAGCCCATCACGCCATAAATCCCGATGGCGGCCAGCAGCGCTGCGACCACCGCGAAAAATGCCAGCAGCGACATATTCAGGCGGCGCTGCGAGAAGGCCACCGCGAGGTAGTCTTCCATCGTCTTCACATCCGTCATGGGCTGATCGGGATCAACGCTTTCGATGGCGCGGCGAACCGCGGCGGTCAATTGCGCGCGATCACCGCCGGAGCGCACCACCAGACTCATGAGCCGCGAAGGATTCTGCGTCTCAGGCAGATAAAGCTGGCCCGACTTGGGTTCGGACCACGCCCAGTCCCTGATGTCGCCGACGACTCCGACGATGGTGAGCCAGCCCTGGCGTGGGATGGGATGCCAAGGAGTCCTGGTCGCGGGAAAGAGCAGACGGATCTGCTGGCCGACGGGGTCCGCGTCGGGCCAATAGCGGTGCGCGAGGGTTTCGTTGACGAGCACGACGCCCTGAGAATCCGGCCCATCGGATGCGGTGAAGTCACGCCCCTCCTTCACCGGGACGCCCATCGTCTGCAAATAGCGCCAGTCCGCGACGCGGTATAGACCCGTGAAATGTTCACCCGAGGGCGGAGTTGCACGGCCGGCGATATCGAAATCACAGAACCCATTCCAGCGGGTCAATGGCAAGAAATTCGCGGCGCTTGCGGAAGTCACGCCGGGAATCGCATTCACGCGTTCGACAACGAACTGATAAAAATTCACGATGTGCTGGCCATCGGCATAGTGTGATTCGGGTAGAAGCATCTGGCCCGTCAACAAATTTTCCGGCTGGAATCCCAGGGGCTCGGCCAACATCAGCGCAAAGCTGCGAACCAGCAGGCCCGCTCCCACTAGCAGCATCAGCGAAAAAGCGACTTCGGAAACCACCAGCACGGAACGCGCCAGCTGGTTATGACGTCCCGCCGTGGAACCGCGGCTTCCTTCCTTGAGAGATTCGAACAACGCAGAACGCGAAATCTGGATCGCTGGGGCGAAGCCAAAAAGTACTCCAGTGGCCAGGGAAACCAGGATCGTGAAACCCAGTACGGTGGCATCAATGGCGATCCATTCCGGGTGAGGAATTCGCGAGCCTTGTCCGGAGATGACGGCATCGCGCAGGATGTGGATGCCGCCGTAGGCAAATAAAATACCGATCGCCGCACCGACGAGCGAGAGCAGCGCGCTTTCCGTCAGGAGTTGCCGGAAAATTCGCCGCCGGCCCGCACCCAGAGAAACTCGCAGTGCGATCTCGCGTTCGCGGACAGCGGCGCGCGCGAGCATCAGGTTTGCGACATTGGCGCAAGCAATCAGCAGAACAAACGCCACGGCTGCGAGGAGAAGCAGCAAGCCCGGGCGCAGCGTACTGACCAACTCGTCGTGAAAGCCAACCACGCGGATTCCATTCTTCTGGTCAATCGCCGGGTATTGTTTCTTCAACTGCTCCTGAATGGTTGTCATTTCGGCGTTGGCTTGGGAGATGGGCACGCCATCTTTCAGCCGCGCGAAAATTATCAGCTCGTGGTCCTCGCGATCGAGTTGCGTGCGATTGAAGGCGAACGGTTTCCACAGCTCGAAATCCGGAAGCGTGCCATAAAGAGAAAAGCTTCGCGGCAAGACCCCGATGACCGTGAAAGGTTTTTCATCGAGCAGAACCGACTTGCCCAGAATTTCCGAATCGCCGCCGTAGCGGCGTTGCCACAAGCCGTAACCCAAGAGGACGACCTGTTCGTGACCGGCCTGTTCATCGTCGGGCGTAAAATCCCGGCCGATCACGGGAGCGACGCGCAGCATGCGAAAGAAATTCCCGGATACTTGCGAACCCCAAACTCTTTCGGGATCGCCGCTGCCTGTAATCGCGAAGGACAGCGCGCGCGAGGCGGAAAGTTCCTGAAACACATGATTCATGTCGCGCCAATCCAGAAATTCGGCGGCCGAGGCCGTGCCGCGCGTGATGTTGCGGTTCGCGTCGGTCTCCCAAAGAGTGACGACACGGTGGGAATCCGGAAACGGTAGCGGTTTCAGCAAAATTCCGTTCACGACGCTGAAAATCACGACGTTCGCGCCAATCCCGATCGCCAGAGTCAAAATGGCGACTGCCGCGAAACCCGGGTTTCGCCGCAGCATGCGCGCGCCATAACGTACATCCTGCCAAAATGTGTCCATAATAATTTTCGCCCCCAAGAAGCGCCCAAGTGACAGCCTATCTTACTGCGTCGTCACTTGATGTCCACCTCTCGGGCCAATCCATTGCGTGCGCCGGGCATGTTGTCGCCCGCTCGCAATTTTCACCTGCGGCGCTTATTCATACCGCAGCGCGATCATCGGATCCACGCGCATCGCGCGGCGCGCACGCGCTCAGCGACTGGCGGCAGCTCCGCCCGCTACGGGCTGGCCATCCACGATCCAGCCGTCGGCGAGTTGAATGATGCGATTGCCATAGGCGGCCCACTCGTTGTTGTGCGTTACCTGGATGATGGTGGTGCCGTCATCGTTCAATTTCTTCAGCATGTCCATGATCATTTTCCCCTGGCTGGAATGCAGGCTGCCGGTGGGCTCGTCGGCAAGAATCAGTTTGGGCTTGCCAATCACGGCGCGCGCAACGGCCACGAGTTGCTGTTGACCGCCGGAAAGCTGATTGGGGAAGAGCGCTTTTTTGCCGACGATCTGGAAGCGGTCCAGAGCGTCCGCGACCATTCCTTCGCGCTCCGTTTTCTTGATGTCGCGATAGGAAAGCGGCAGATCCAGATTTTCGGCGACGGTGAGATTGTCGAGCAGGTGGTACTGCTGAAAAACGAAGCCGATATATTTTTTGTGCAACTCCACACGGCGGCGATTGTCGAGCTTGTGCACCGGATTATCGAGCAGGTGATATTCACCCTTCCAGGCGCCATCGAGCATGCCGATGATGCCCATCAAAGTGGATTTGCCCGCGCCGGACGGCCCCATGACCGTGATGAAATCGCCGTCGCGGATTTCCAGGTTGATGCGGCGCAGCACCCACGTCTTGCCCGCGCCGGATTCGTAGAATTTTTCGACGTCAATCAGTTTGATCACTTTTCATCTCCCTAAAGCGCGCGATGTGTGGCTCGCATCTTCGTGGTTCTCGGGCGCAAAAGCCGAATACAATGCCGAATATTCTTAGCTGCCGTTGCATTCTCTTCTAACGTAAGCATCATTCATATCTCAGCGCGACCATGGGGTCCACGCGCATCGCACGGCGGGCCGGAATGTATGCCGCCAGCGCTGCTACCGCCGTAACGACCAACAACACGACGGCCAGCGTCAGCGGATCCGTGGCGCTTACTCCGAAAAGCAAGCTGCTCATCCCTCGCGTAATCGCGAGTGCGGCAATCACTCCCAACGCAGCGCCCAAAATCGCGAGACGCAACCCATGCCCAACCACAAGCCGCAGAACGTGGCTTCGTTGCGCGCCCAAGGCGACGCGGATCCCGATTTCACGAATTCGCTGGCTCACGCTGTAGGACAGTACGCCGTAAATTCCCAGCGCCGCGAGCAGCGTGCCCAAAATGCCCAGGACGGAGGCGAGCGAGGCCGCGGTGCGGTTGGCAAACATGGATTGCTTCAGCAACTCGTCGAGAGTGTCCGTCTCAAGCGGTTGCACCTTGGAGTCCAGCGAGCGCGCTGCGGCCCGCACAGCGCCGATGATTGCCGCCGGCGGTAGTTGCGAGCGCACCAAAATGTTTGCGTCAGTGCCATCGGCTTGCAGTTCCGGAAGATAGATGAATGATTCCGGCGGCTCGTTCATGCGGTGGTACTTAATGTCGCGCACGACGCCGACGACGGTGCGCCAATCACGCCAAATGTGCACGCGATGCCCGGTAGCGTCCTGGCCGGGCCAGAAGCGATTCGCCATGCTTTGATTGATGATCACCACTTTCGGCGCGCCCGCGCGATCTTGCTCTGAAAAGTCCCGGCCGGAAACGAGCGGAATCTGCACGACCTTGAAATAGTCCGGACCGACGACGTTTAAATCGATGCCCATGTCCTCGTTGGGTTTCGCGGTGTAGCCTTCGACTCGCGTGGTCGAGTAGCTGCGCCCGGTGAACCACAGAGGGACGAAGCGTTCCAGGCTGGCCGATTCAACTCCCGGATAAGAGCGAATGCGTTCGAGCAAGCGATCGTAATAATCAATGGCGCGATCATCGGAATAACCGCTCGCGCGCAGATCGAAAGCCGCGAGCGTCACCTGATTCGTGTTGTAGCCTGCGCCCACTTGTTCGGCTTTGCGCAAGCTGCGCAATAGAAGTCCGGCGGCAACCAGCAGCACCGTTGCGAGAATCATTTCTGAAATCACCAGCACATCGCGCAGACGATGGCCCCTTGCGCTCGCGCCGGTCGTCCGGGTTGCCGATTTCAGCGACTCGTTCAGATTGGCGCGCGAGGTTTGCCACGCGGGAGCCAGCCCGAACACCAGTCCGGTAACGACGGAAAGAATCACAGTGAACATCAGAACAGTCCCGTCAACCTCCACGCCTAAACCAATAGGCAAATGCGCCGGCGGCATGAAGAGGCTCAGAAGATTGGCGCCCCAAAGCGCCAGAACGATTCCACCGGCGCCGCCGGCAGCGGCCAGCAGCAGACTTTCCACGAGCAACTGGCGAATCAGGCGTCCACGGCCGGCGCCAAGTGCTGCGCGCACCGCCATTTCCTTTTCACGCGCCGAGGCGCGAGCCAGCAGCAGATTCGCCACGTTGACGCAGGCGATCAGCAGCACCAGCACGGCTACAATCATCAAGAACCCGAGAACGCCGCGCAGAAAGTCCTGCACGCCGTAATGGGCCTTCCATACTGGCGCCACGTAAACACCCACGCCGTTGCCGAAACTGGGATTGGGATATTCCTGCGCCAGATGCCCGGCGATTGCGGTGAATTCCGCCTGCGCCTGCGCGATGGTCGCGCCCGGGCGCAGGCGTCCGAGGATGTGCACGAAAGTTGGCACGCGCTCCTCGATGTTCTCGCCAGGGAGCACTTCGGGCTGCATCATCATGGGAACGAAATACTGCGCTTCAATGCCCACGATCGTTCCGAAAAAGTGCGGCGGCGCAACGCCGATCACCGTGAACGGATGCCCGTTGATATGCACGGTGCGGCCCACGACCTTGGGATCGGAGCCAAAGAGCCGCTTCCACAAACTTTGACTGAGGACGATGTAGGGATCGGAATTCAGCGCCTGATTTGGCTCGGCATGAAATGTGCGTCCGATGGCGGCGTGCACGCCGAGAACGTCGAAATAATTTTCGGTGGCGATAATCCCCCAGACGCGCTCCGGCGGCGCGTCGTTCCGCAGACTCATGTCCACGCCCGAGAGCTCGAAGCCGATTAAGTCGGAGAACACATGGTTCTGATCGCGAAAATCCCTATAGTCCGGGTACGAACTGGTGTGATATTCCCCGCTGGGCATCACCGTTTCGACGGCCGCCATTTGTTCGGAGTGCGCGACGCCAGGGAGCGGATTCAGGAGCACGGCGCGGATCCAGCTGAACACGGTGGCATTTCCGCCGATGCCGAGCGCGAGAGTCAATACCGCAACAGCGGTGAAACCGGTGTTCTTGCGCAGCGCACGGATGGCGAAACTCAAGTCTTGCGACAGCGATCCCATTTCGCTCCCTTGCTTGTTCGCGGGTTTATTCGACGGCAATGACGATCAGGGTGGCGTCGTCATGCCAGTGGCCACGGGAGAATTCGCCGGTGGCTTGCAAAACAATTCTCTGCAAATCTTCCGCGCTCGCGTCGCGATTTTTTTCGAGCAGCTCGAGCAGGCGCGCTTCACCGAACTCCTCACCGTCCGGAACGTGCGCTTCCGTGACGCCATCCGTAAAAAGCAGTACGCGGTCGCCCGATGCCAGCTCGTACGTGCCGCTCGCAAACTCCTGGATCGGAAACACACCGAGAATGCCGCCTCCTTCGAAAAGACGATCGTGCGTGCCGTCGCGATGCGACACGATTGGCGCATTGTGTCCGGCATTGGTGTAGCGCAGCTGGCGGGCCTGGCCGTCCAGTTGCGCGTAGAAAAAAGTGATGAAGCGGTCCGTCGCGATATTGCGGCAGATGAGCGAATTCAAACGCTCGCACAGCTCATCTGGAGCAACCGAGGGGGAAGCGAAGCCTCGAAATGCCGCCTGCAAATTAGACATCAGCAATGCCGCCGGCATTCCCTTGCCGGCAACATCGCCAATGCATATGCCCAGCGTCTCTGGGCCGAACGGAAGGATGTCGTAATAATCGCCGCCCACCACGCGCGCGGGTTGCCAGGCGCCGGCAATTTCGTATCCGCGCAATTGAGGAATTTCTTTCGGCAGAAATCCCTGCTGAATGGAGCGCGCTTCGGCAATCTCGCGGTCCTGCGCATGAAGCTGCGTGGCAATTTCGCTCTGCGCGATGGTGTTGGCCGCGGCTTTTTGCCGGGCTTCGCGGCGTTCGCGGCCGATCTGTACTTGTCTTTGCAGAATTTCGAGCAGCCGGGAATTGACCCAGGGCTTTTCGACGAAGTCGCCGATGCCCTGCTGCATCGCTTCGACGGCGAGGCCGACCGTGGCCCAACCGGTCATCACCACAATCGGAGGGGTGTTTTCGGTGGCCTTCAGTCGCGCCAGTAAATCAATGCCCTCGCGTCCGGAGGTGGTATCGCGAGCATAGTTAAGGTCCATCAGGATCAGGTCGAATCCGTTTTGGGAAACGGCAGCAAACAAGGCCGCCGGGGAAGTCACTGCCTCCGTGACGTAACCGTGTCCTTTGAGCAACAGTCGTAGCGCTTCCAGAATATCGGGCTGGTCATCAGCGATGAGCACTCGTGGCTGGGTCTTGCCGGTTTCGGTAATGGATTCGAGCGTCATGATGTCCATTATTCGGGCCCCGCTGAGCTGGAGGCGGAGAGTTATCGAATCAGGTCCCTCCCGAATATGGGCAGGTGGGATTCCAGCCCAATATTAATATAAAACCTGTATTTACAGCAGATTAAAGACGCGATAGGCGCGTCGTAAGGGCGCGTCTGACCAATTGCGGGAATACTTGTTGCGATTTCGGACAGTGGTCATTTTGAAGCCGCTGGGGTCCTTGCTCGTTACTGGGCACCACCTGCGAAGGATTGAATGAACGCACAGAACAGTCTGCGGCCTGGCGACTGGCCCACCGCGGCGATCTACTCGTGGCGCAGCGCCACCATCGGGTCCACACTCATAGCCCGCCGGGCCGGAACGTAGCACGCGACGATCACGACGCCGAGAAGCAGACCTACCACGGCGACGAAGGAAATGGGGTCGGCGGCGCTGACGCCAAACAGCATGCTGGATAGAAAATGCGTCAACGCGAACGCCGCGATTAGACCGATGCCGACTCCATATGTCGCTAGGAGCATGCCTTGGCCCACGATCAGTTGCAGCATGTCTCGCGGCTGCCCACCCAGGGCCATGCGTATGCCGATTTCGTGCGTGCGCTGCGCGACGGAGTAAGAAATCACACCATACAGGCCAACGGCCGTTAGCAGCATCGCCAATGCGGCAAAAATTCCCAGCAGATAGGTGTTGAAGCGAGGCTGCGCGATGGTGCCGCTCAGATATTCGTCGACAGTTTTGGGTGCGTAAGTGGGCAAGTCTTTATCCAGTGAGCGGACTGTCTCGGCTATGGGCTTGGCAAGGCTGTGCGCGTCCTGCGCGGTGCGCACTACCAGGGTAATGGACCCGAACGGTACTTGCGCGTAGGGGACATATGATTCGGGCGCCCACTCGTCGCTCAAATCGTGAAATTTTACGTTTCCCACCACGCCGACGATTTCGCGCATCAGCGGCTCGCCAGCGCCAGTGGCAACTTCGGGCTTGATGTGCTTTCCGATCGGGTTCTGGTCCGGGAAGATCTGCCGCGCGAGCGCCTCGTTGATGATGATCACCGGCGTAGCAGCAGGTTCATCCTGCGCGCCGAAATCGCGGCCCTGTAGCAGGGGAATCCGCATCGTCGCAAAATATTCCGGCGTGATGTCCCGCAGGGAGGTGTGCGCCTCTTCGCTCTTGGCCACGGGATGCCCATCAATCTGAAAAGTGGTGCGAATTTCGTCGCCGCCCATCGGCAGGGGGTAGATGCCCCCGGCCGATTGAACCCCTGGCAGCGCCTTCAGCTGCGGCATCAGGTTCTTGAAATATTGCGCTTTTTTTGCGTCCGGATATTTCGCATCTGGCAAATCCACGTTGGAGGTCATCACGTTATGCGGATCGAATCCAGGATTGACGCTTTGCAAATGCACAAGACTGCGAATCAGAAGGCCGCTGCCGACCAGCAGCACGAGCGCCAACGCCATTTCCACTATCACCAACGAACTGCGCAGTGCATGACGTCCGCGCCCAGCGGTGCTGCTGAGCGCACCTTCCTTTAAGGCATCAACGATATTGGAATGCGACACTTGCAGAGCAGGCGCGAGGCCGAAAAGCATCCCGGTGGCCAGCGATAGCCCCATCGTGAAGGCCAGCACCCACCCGTCCATCCGAATCTCAGCGACGCGCGGCAAATTGGCAGGGCTGAAGCGTACGAGGGCAGCGCTTCCCCACAGCGCAAACAACAGACCGAGCGCACCGGCCATCAACGCAAGCAGAAAACTTTCCGTGAGGAGTTGCCTCACGACGCGCTTGCGTCCCGCTCCCAGCGCCGAACGGATGGCGATTTCGCGCGTGCGCGAGGTGGCCCTCGCCAGCAACAGATTCGCCACGTTCACACAGGCGATCAGCAGCACGAATCCCACCGCTACCATCATCACGAACAACGCCGGACGGATGCTGTGCGTCAATTCTTCCTGCTCGGAGACCACGTGCGCGCTGAAATATTTATTGCTGTCGGGATACTGCTTGGCCAGCGACGCGGTAATGACGTCCATGTTGACTTGCGCCTCTGCGACCGTGACGCCAGGCTTCAATCGCGCAATCAGCCTCAAGAAATGCGCGTCGCGCTGATCGGTCATCGCGGGCGAATCCGTAGTGGATTCCCGCAAAGGACTGAAGCTGGACCACAGCTCCGGCGCTTCGCGTTGCAGCAGATATTGGAAGCCGGCGGGCATCACTCCCACCACGGTGTACGCGCTGTTATCGAGCGTAATCACGCGGCCGATGATCTGTGGATCGCCGCCGAAGCGCTCTTTCCACAAACTATGGCTGAGAATGACGACGTGATGGTGCGGTTCATCATCCTCCGGCAGAAACCCGCGGCCCAATTCCGGCGAGGCTCCCAACAAATTGAACATGTCGGCGGTGACAGTCGCGGCCTGCAGGTGCGCGGGCTGTTCGATGCCGGTGAGAGCAAAGCTGGAGTCCGTGTACGCAGCCATACCCTGGAAGACATGATTTTGCGCGCGCCAGTCCGCGAAATCGGGATAGGAAACCGCGCCACTCACGGTGTGCAGTCGCACGTTGGCGGTGGCCACACGCACGAGCTGGCCAGGATCACGGAAGGGCAGAGGACGCAACAGCTCCGCGTTGACGACGGAGAAAATTGCGGTGTTCGCGCCGATGCCCAAGGCCAAAGTAAGAATAGCGATGGCTGTGAAGCCAGGATTCTTGGCCAACATGCGAATGCCGTAGCGAATGTCTTGCAGCAGGGTTTCCATTCTTTGACTCCTCGTAAACTTTCGGCGAAAGAGAGATCCTTCGGTCGCGTTGCTCCGTCAGGACGAGGATGATCGCCGCATCATCACTTGTCACTCGTCACTTATCACTCGTAGCGCAAAGCCACCATCGGGTCCACGCGTGCGGCGCGACGCGCTGGAATATAACAAGCCGCCATCGCGACGAGCGCGAGCAGGATGGAAACTCCCGCGAACGTGAGCGGATCGTTGGCGCTGACGCCGAAAAGCAGCGAGCGCAGCAATCGCGTGAGAGCGAACGCTGCGGCCAGGCCGAGTGCGACGCCAATAACAGTGAGCCGTGAACCTTCGCCGAGAACCTGCCGCAGCACATCGTTCTGCTGCGCACCCAGCGCCATGCGCACACCGATCTCGTGCGTGCGTTGCGTGACGATGTAGGCCATCACTCCGTAAATACCCACGGAGGCCAGCAACAGCGCGAGCGCGGCAAAAATGCCCAGCAGCGTGGTTTGCTCGCTCGTGTCCTGCATGGCGTCGGCGACAACTTCATCCATCGTGCGCGGGCGAACAACGGCTAGGCCATCATCAAGCGCATGGAGGTCGCCACGAATCGCCGCCAAAACGCCGCGCGGAGCGACGCTGGTCTTCACCGTCAATCGCCCCCCAAATCCTTCACTGTCGAGAGCGGCCGTGAGCGGGAAATATGCCTGGGGCACCACATCTTCGCGAATGTCCCACTCTTTGACATCACCAACAACGCCAACGACGGTGACGGGAACCCCGCTGGCCTTAAAAACTTTGCCAATCACGTCCTGTTTCGGCCAATACAATTGCGCCATTTTGCGGTTGATGACGGCGACGAACTCTAGATCCGGCGGCACCGCCTTCAAGTTCGGGTCGTTCTTATAGAGATCGTCCAGTTTCAGATTCACAACTGCGGTGCGTTCCACTTCTTCGGGCGTGAAAACGCGGCCTTGCAAAACTGGCGCGCCATACGCGCGAAAATAATCCGGCGTGATGTAGTTCCATTCAACCAGCTGAGTCGCCAGTGCCGGATTGTCGTGCTCCGCCACGGTCACGTATCCGTTGTTGCCGCCTTCCAGAGGAATTTCCGTCGAGACCACTGCTGCCTGCACGCCCGGCTCGCGCTCGATGCGTTCGATCAGCCGGTCAAAGAACTGGCGGCGCTCCGGCAGCGTCTTGTATTTCGCTATGGGCAGATTCACGCCCATGGTGATCACGTTTTCCGTTTGCACGCCAATTCCAGAATCTCGCAGACGCGAAAAGCTGCGCAGCAGCAGGCCTGCGCCGATCAGCAACGCCAGCGACGCCGCAATTTCGCCAACCACCAACGCGTCGCGTAGCAAGCGCCGAGTACCGGTCGGGCTGACCACAGCTTGCGCGCTCGATTTGAGCTCGTCGCTGAGATTCAAGTGGAACGACTGCAGCGCGGGCGCCAAACCGAACAGCGCGCCAATCACGATGCTGACCCCGATCGTGAACAGCAGAACAGTCACGTCGATTTGGATGGGATTGGCGCGCGGAATCGGCAGAGTTTCTGTGGATTGCAGAAATGATACTGCCCAGAACGCACCCAAAAGCCCCAGCGCAGCGCCGAGCAGAGCAAGCAAAATGCTTTCGGTAAGCAGCTGGCGCGCCAAGCGCCATCGTCCGGCGCCCATCGCGGCGCGCACGGCTATTTCGCGCTGGCGATTGGTGGCGCGGGCGAGCATTAGGTTCGCCACGTTGGCACAAGCCACCAGCAACACCAGCGCCACCGCTCCTAGCAGAATGAAAAGACTTTGCCGGGACGCTCCAGTAAGCTGCTCTGTCAGGGAGACGACTACAGCTCCGCTATCCGCATCGTTGTCCGGATATAGTTTTGCCAGCTGCCTGGTGATGCTGTTGAGTTCCGCTTGAGCCTGGCTCGCGCTGAGATTTGGTTTGAGTCTGCCAATCGCGCGATAGGAATGCGAACCGCGCGGACCCAGTGCTTTGGGCGTCATGTCCATGGGAGTCCAAATTTCCGTCCCGTGCTGAAAATTGAACCAAGCCGGCAGCACGCCGATCACGGAATAGGGCTCGTCATTCAGCTCGATGGTTTTTCCCAAGACGTCCGAGCGCCCGCCGAATTGCCGATGCCAGAAGGCGTTGCTCAGAATGGCCACATGATTTTTGCCGGCCTGATCTTCGCCGGGTTCGAAGGCGCGCCCGATTCGCGGCTGCACGCCAAGCACACTGAAAAAATTCGCCTGCGTGCTGATTACGGAAGCGGCCTGGGGCTCGCCGGCGCCGCTGGCGTTAGCCGTCCGTTCCCAGGAGTACAGACTGGTCGCTTCGAGCGTGCGGGTCTGCGCTTGCCAGTCCAGATAATCGGGGCCAGTCAGCGGAAAATTTCCCGGCGCGCGTTCGATCTGCCACAGCTCCACCAGGCGCGCGGGCTCGTGAAATGGCAGCGGGCGCAACACGACAGAATTGATCACGGAGAAAATCGCGGTGTTCGCGCCGATTCCAAGCGCCAGAGTGACGACGGCGAGCGCGGTGAAACCCGGACTTTTCGCGAGCATGCGGATTCCGTAACGTAGATCCTGCAGCAGCGTTCCCATTACACCCCCTAAGAAAGTGATGAGTGGCAAGTGATGAGAAACGGCACACGTTCCGCTCGTCACTGGTCACGGGTCACTCAGCACTTGCCGCCTGTCACTTATCACTCATCACTCGTCACTTATCACTGCTCACTCGTATCTAAGTGCGACCATCGGGTCCACGCGCATCGCGCGTCGCGCTGGGATGAAACACGCACTGAGCGCAACGAACATGAGAATGGCGGTCACACTCAAGTACGTGACCGGATCCCGAGCGCTCACCGTGAGAAAGCTGCCAACCACTTTTCCGGCAGCCAATGCGCCGGCGATGCCCACGACCAGGCCAATGCCAACGATCAGCAGTCCTTCGCGGAAAACCATCTTAAGAATGTCCGCGGGTTGAGCGCCCAGCGCCATGCGCACGCCGATTTCGTGCGTTTTCTGAGTCGCGGCGTACGAAACCACGCCGTAAACTCCGACGATTGCCAAAATCAGTCCCAGCATTCCCAGCAGCGCAGCCAGCACCGCGCCGATCTTGTAGAACAGCAATCCGTTCAGCGTATTCAGAGCTTGCGACATCGTCTGCACGTCGAAAACCGGAAGCTGCGGCGCGAGCGCTTCGATGGCGCGCTCGATTTCCGGGATCATCGTTTCCGGGGCCGCCGCGGTGCGCAGCTGCAAAACTTGCAGCGAGTTTCCAATTTGGTGCTGCAGAAACGGCACGTAGAACATATCGTTGAACGGACCGGTGAGACCTCGATAGCGCACGTCTCCTGTCACGCCGACTACGATGAGCGAGTGCTGGGAATCCGACGCCATTTGAAATTGCCGCCCGATGGGATCTTTGTCAGGCCAGTAATTCTTGGCCATCGCTTCGCTGATAATCGCGACGTATTGCGCATTCTCATCGTCCGCTTCCGTGAAAGTTCGTCCATGAAGCAGGGGAACTCCCATGGTCTGGAAGTAATCCGTCGAAATCGTGCTGTATAGGCCGCTCGGAAGCGGCTGGCCGGGAGGCGGCTGGTATCCCTCGATTGTGAGTGAATCGGAATTGTTGTAGTAGCCCATGGGAGTGGCGTTGGCGGTCGAGGCGGACAGCACTCCGGGAAGCGTGCGCACGCGTTGCAACAGACTCTTGTAGAAATCACGCGTTTGCGCCTGGTTGTAACCGATTTCGTTCGGATCCATGATCAGGTTCAGGACGTGATCGGGTTTGAACCCTAAATCGGTGCGTTGCGCCTGTGCCAGGCTGCGGGTGAATAGTCCGGCGATGATCAGCAGCATCAGTGAACCTGCCACCTGCACCACCACCAGTGTGCTGCGCAGCCGGTTCTTGCCTCCCACTACGCCGCGCCCGCCTTCATGCAGAATCGCGCTCAAATTTCCACGCGAGGCACGCACGGCCGGCACGATGCCCACGATAATTCCGGTAAACAACGCCGCCGCGGTCGCGAAGGAAAAAATCCGCCAGTCAAAACCGAAATCAAAATGTACGGGAAGATCCGTTTGGACATTAATCGAGCCGAGCGCGGAGCTGCCCCAGTAGCCGAGCAGAACTCCCGCCACGCCACCCATCAGCGCCAGCAAAACGCTTTCGGTGAGTAACTGTCGGATCAGACGAATCCGCGCGGCGCCCAGGGCGGCGCGAATCGCCATTTCGCGTTCGCGTACCGTAGCGCGCACGAGCAGAATATTTGCCACGTTGACGCACGCCAGCAGCAACACCATCACGGCCAGGCCCAGAAAAAGGCTGCCCACTACCAGCACCGTATTATTGGGATCGGGATTGGGCCGCGCGTGAAGTTCTGCAAATGCGACCACGCTAAGATCTTTGTGGACTTCAGGGTATTCCTGAGTGAGCCTTTGGGATACCACGGCCAGTACGGCCTGCGCCTGTTGCAGGCTCACGCCGGGCCGGAGCCGCGCGAGAATCGGAACATTGCGGATCTGGCGGTTGGTCATGAAGTCACTGGGATTGCCGGCAATACTTGCCATTCCCATCGGCAAATACCCCTGAACGCTTAAAATCGGATAGACGCCGACAAAACCCTTCGGGGCGACGCCCACGATCGTTATCGGATGCCCGTCCACGGAAACCTTTCGCCCGACAATTCCCGGATCGCCGCCGAAGCGCGTCTGCCAATAGGAATAGCCGAGGACCATCACAGGATCCGCGCCCGCTACGGCGCCTTCCGAAGGCAGAATGAACCGGCCCAGCGCCGGCTTGATCCCCAACGCAGAAAAATAATTTCCGGAGACGTAGTTAGTCATCACGCGGTCGGCTTTACCGTCCACGCTCAAGCCATCCAATCCGAATTGGTAGGCGAAAACATCCGCAAACACTCCAGTCGTTTGGTTTTGAATATCGCGATAATCCGCGATCGAAAATTGCGTCTGGAAATTTCCATGTTTCTGCTGAAAAGCCAGCACCGTGATTTGCGCTGGGTCCGCCACCGGAAGCGGCCGCAACAGAAAAGCATCCACCATGCTGAAAATCGCAGTATTCGCGCCGATGCCCAGCGCCAAAGTGATGACGGCGACAATCATGAAGCCGGGATTTTTCATCAGCATGCGGGCGCCGTAGCGTATGTCTTGCAGCAGAGTTTCCATTTAGAGCTCCGTGATTCGTGAGTACCGATTGGTGATTGGTGGCGCACGACGCTCGACGACAGCGCTTCAGCCGCCGCCGAGCAGTTCAACACCGTTCATTGCTGTTCTCGTGGCCGCGCCTTCCCTAGCAGATACGTCATTTCAGCCGTGTAAGTTCCAGCTCGCGCTCTCATTCATAGCGCAGCGCCACCATGGGGTCCACGTTCGCAGCTTTGCGCGACGGCAGCCACCCAGCCAACAGCGCGACTGCCACGAGCAATCCCGCAGCGATGACGAAGACGACTGGATCGCCGGCCTTCACACCAAATAGCTGCGATTCGACGACTCTGCCGATTCCGTATGCGGCGATAAGCCCTATGCCCAGGCCCGTGGCCAACATCCCGATAATTTCGCGCAAAATCATCCAGGCAACATTTCTTTGCGTGGCTCCCAACGCCATGCGAATCCCGATTTCGCGTGTGCGCCGCGCCACCACGTAGGCCATCACGCCATACAAACCCACCGCCGCGAGCAGCGATGCAAGCAAGCCGAGGCAAAGCGAGAAGACGGTAACGAGGCGGTCGGTGAACATGATTTCGTCCACCTGCGCCGTCAAAGTTTTTACGCCATAGACCGGCAAATTGCTGTCGAACCCTGCAACCAGGTTCCGCACCGTGGCGGTCAGCGCGACGGGCTCCTGACTCGTGCGCACGTAAAATGTTGCGTTTCCGAAATGCTCGCTCTGCGAATACGGTAAGAATACGAATGGGAGAGTCGCTTTCTTCACGTCAACGTTCTTGCTGTCTTTCACGACGCCTATGATTTCGATGTCAACCTTGACGTCCTTCCCGCCGCCGAATCCGAAGTGCAGTCCCATGGGATCGCGTCCTGCGAAGTAGCGGCGCGCCATCGCTTCGTTGATGATTGCAACTTTTGGCGACGTGGCGGTATCGGCCTCGGAAAATTCCCGGCCATTCAGCAGCGGAATTCCCATGGTGGCCAGGAAGTTCGGGCCCACCCAGTTCTGGGCGACGTCCATGTCTTCATCTTCCTGCGCGTTGTAGCCCTGCACCGTGATGTTGGAGGACGAGTTGCTATCCGCGAGCATCGGCATTTCGGAAGTGCTGACCGCACGCACGCCCGGCAGCGGTTCCACGCCTTTTCGTATGCGGTCCGCAAGCGCGATCGTCTGCAGCGGGGTATAGCGATTCAATTCCGGCGAAATCGAGAATTCCAGCACGTGGTCCGGACGAACGCCCAGGTCCTGCGTCTTAAGGTTCAACAAACTGTGCGCAAACAGACCGGCGGCGGCCAGCAGTACTGCCGTCAATGCAATCTGCGACACCATCAAAGATTTGCGCATCCGCACATTGGCTTTCCCACCGGATACGTTCACCCCCTGATCCTTCAACACACTCTGCAAATCGGTGTGCGTGGCGCGAATCGCGGGAGCCAGTCCAAACAACACGCCCGTAACCAGCGAAACCACGCAGGCGAAAATCAGCACGCGATAATCAAGTTGAGAGGTGAGCCCCGAAGCGCCGTCGTTCTCCGGAATCGAATTGACGATCACGTTGAGCGTCCACGAAGCCAACGCCAAGCCCGCGACCCCGCCCGCCAGCGCGAGAATTAAACTTTCCGTCATGAGCTGGCGCACCAGCCGCAAGCGGCCTGCTCCCAATGCCAGGCGCAATGCGATTTCGCGCTGCCGCCCTTCTCCGCGCGCGATCAGCAGCCCGGCCAGATTGGCGCACGCAATCAACAGCACCAGCCCCACCATCGCCATCAGCACGAGCAGCGGCTGTTTGGTGTCGTGTTGCAGGATTGGCCGGCCATGAGATCCTGTGTCGAGGACCAGCTTGCGATTCACCCGTTCCTGCCGGTCGCGCGCCGAAAGCTTCAGAGCGGCAGCGTCGCCTTCCATAAGCGCGCGATACAAGGGAGCGATCCCGGCTTGCGCTTTGTTTGCGGACATTCCCGGCTTCAGCCGGCCCAACATCGTCACCCAATGGTCGTTGCGGTCCGCGAGCCCATCCCAATTCGGAGTCATCTGCGCTTTCATAGTTATGGGGATAAACACGTCGGGAATTATACCGACTTGAACGCCCGTAAAGCCGGGACGAGCGACGCCCACAACCGTGAAGGAATTCCCATTGACGGCAAGCTGCTTGTTCAAGATGTTTGGGTCGCTGCCGAAGTGACGGGTCCAGTAACCGTAGCTCAGGACAGTCACAAGATTCGCGCCCGGCGCCGTTTCGTCTTGCGCATTAAGAACCCGCCCGAGAAAGGGCCGCACGCCCAGAACTTGAAAATAATTTCCACTGACGAGTACACCGTCCGCAAGCTGGGATTGTCCCTGCCCGGCCACATTTACTTGCACGTAAAAACTAGCCAGCAGGCCTGCGAAGACCTCGTTGCGATCGCGCAGATCTTTGTACATTGGATAGGAGAAGGACGGCCCGCCCTCGATATCGCTCCAAACGCGCCCGTGGTTTACTCCCGGTGAGGTGAGGACCACGAGCTCGCGCGGGCGTTCGACCGGAAGCAAGCGCAGCAGAACCTGATCCGTGAGCGAAAAAATTGCGGCATTCGCGCCGATGCCGAGCGCCAGAGTCAGGATCGCAACGATCGTAAAGCCTGGATTTTTGCCGAGCGTTCGCAGTCCGAAGCGAATGTCTTGAAGCAGGTTTTCCATTCACGGCTCCTAAAGAAGTGATGAGTGACAGGTGACGGGTGATGAGAAGCGGCAGGCCTTGCGCTCGTCACTTATCACTTATCACTTGTCACTCATCACTCGTCACTCGTATCTAAGGGCCACCATCGGATCCACGCGCATCGCTCTGCGCGCCGGCACATAGCACGCAAGGAAGGCGACACCGAGCAGCAAGCCCGCCACCGCAGCGAAGGTAAGCGGATCGGTTGCGCTGACGCCAAAAAGCAGGCTGTTCAGCAATTGCGTCAACATCAGCGCGGCAAGCACCCCGATTACCGTGCCCGCTCCGGCCAGTCGCAAACCGCGCGCCAGCACCAGCCGCATCACTTTCCCTGGATTCGCTCCCAGTGCCATGCGAATACCGATCTCGCGTGTCTGTTGCGCGACGGTGTACGCCAGCACACCGTAAATTCCGATGGCCGCCAGCAACAGCGCCGCAGCTCCGAACAGGCTCAGCAGCGCGGTGCGAAATCTTGGCTGGGCGACGGAGCTGCCGATGACTTCCGCCATCGGCCGTACCTCGGCAACAGGCAGCGCGGAATCAATCTCGCGAATCTGTGCGCGTAGCGCGCCGCCCAGCGCGCTTGGATTCCCATACGAACGCACGGCAATATCCGCGGCCCAGAAGGGATTCTGCACGAAAGGCACATAAATCTGCGCCGATTCGCGCGCCGCAAGATCGCTGTCCTTCACGTCGCCCACAATGCCCACGATTTCTCGCGCGCTGCTCGCCGGATAACCGATAAGAATTCGCTGGCCCAGCGCGTTCTCACGGGGAAATAGTTGCTGCGCCAAACTTGAAGAGATCACACATACCTGTGGTCCATTTTCCGAATCTGCGTTGCTGAATTCCCGGCCGCGCAGCAGCGGAACTTGCATCACGTGGAAATAATTCGGGCTGATGGCCACAAAATCCGCCGTGGGCGAATCGCTCTTCGAGTGCGGCGGACGGCCTTCGATCTCAAAAGCCAGGTTGATATACGAATCGCTCAGCGGCAAAGGCACCGCCACGGCCGCTTCCTGCGCACCCGGCAGCGCATTCATTCGTTCGAGTGTCTGCTTATAAAAAGAAATCCATTGCTCCGGCTTCACATACTGCGCGCGCGGCAGGCCGATCTGCGCGATGAGCAACCGCGCGGGATTGAATCCAACGTTCACCTGCTGCAAACGAGCGAAGCTGCGGATCAACAAACCCGAACCGATGAGCAGCACGATGGCCAGCGCCGTCTCCGCGACGACGAATGTATTTCGTGCACGGTGACTCGACCTTTCCTCTCCTGCTCCGCGCGCGCCTTCCAGCGCTTCAGCCAATCGTGATTCCGTCCCGTGCCACGCGGGAGCCAATCCGAATATCACTCCGGAAAACACGGACAACGCCAAACCAAATGCGAGCACGCGCGCGTCCACGTGAATTTCTGAAATGCGCGGCAGATCCGCAGGGAGCCACGCGATCAATCCCCGCAGCGCTTCATAGGCCAGGAGCAATCCTACTGCGCCGCCGATGACACTCAACAGCACCGACTCCGTTAGAAATTGCCGCAGCAGCCGCTGTCGTCCCGCGCCCAACGCCACTCGAATCGCAATTTCCTTTCGCCGCGAAGCCGCGCGCGCCAGCTGCAAGCTCGCTACATTGGCGCAAGCAATCAAGAACACAAATCCGACGGCGCCCAAAAGCACAAGCAATCCGGTGCGCACGTTGCCTGCGATGTCCGCCTGCAAAAAAACAATGTGGATTCCCCAGCCTTTATTTTCGTTCGGGAATTGCTCGGCGAGACGTTGCTCCATCGCCGCCATTTCATTTTGCGCTTGCGCGGCAGTCACGCCGGGCTTCAACCTTCCCAGCGCCGACAGATAATGACCCCCGCGTCGCGCACGCATATCCGAAAATACGCCGTCCTGCCGCAGCGGCACCCAAAGCTGCGCTGCGGCATCCGGCACGGACGGGTGGAAGTAAGCGGGCACGATTCCCACGACGGTGATCGGATGCTGGTCGAGGGTTATGGCGCTTCCCACAATCGCTGGATCAGCGCCGAACCGCGCGCGCCACAACGACTCGCTCATCACCACCACGCGATTCGCATCGAGCGCATCATCGGACGACTGCAGAGTCCGGCCGAGCAAAGGTCTTACGCGCAACACGTCGAAGTAGTTCGACGTCACCGAGCCAGTCTGAATGTAAGTTGGCTCGCCCTGCCCGCTCAGCGCCAGCACATTGCCGCGAACGGCCGCAATTGAGTCGAACACTTGGTTCTGCTGGGTCCAGTCGAGATAATTCGGATAGGAAACGCCCGCGTTCTGCGCAGGATCTTGCGACAGCGTCTGATAGACCGTGAAAAGGCGATCGGACTGAGGATAAGGAAGAGCACGGAGCAGCACGGCATCCACCACGCTGAAGATGGCCGTGTTCGCGCCGATGCCCAGCGCCAGCGTCAATACCACCACAACCGTGAAACCCGGATTCTTCGCGAGTGTCCGGATGCCGTAGCGAAGATCCTGGAGTAATGCTCCCACTAAAGCCCCCTAAGGCAGTGACGAGTGATAAGTGGCGAGTGATGAGCAAGAAGCGCGTAGTTACTCGTCACTTATCACTGCTCAATCATCACTCGTATCTCAATGCCACCATCGGATCCACGCGCATCGCGCGCCGCGCCGGAATGTAACAGGCCGTGAGTGCGACACTCGTTAAAACGAGGGCCACGGCGCAAAACGTGATCGGATCCGCCGCGCTCACGCCGAAGAGCATCTTCGTCATCAATTGGGTCAAGCCGAGCGCGGCGGCGATCCCGATGGCGACGCCCACCAGCGCCATTTTCATTCCTTCTCCCAGCATCAGTCGCAATACGTGGCTGCGCTGCGCGCCCAGCGCCATGCGAATGCCAATTTCGTGTGTGCGCTGGCCCACCACATACGAAATCACGCCGTAAATCCCTATGCTCGATAGCAGCAGCGCCAGCGCCGCGAAAACGCCGAGCAAAATCATCGAGAATCGCCGAGCCGCCAGCGAATCCGCGACGATTTGATCCAGGGGCTTTGTTTCGTACATCACGTTCTCGCCATTCAGTTTCTCAATGGCCTCGCGAATCGCCGGCGCCATGCTAGCCGGCGAGCCCTTGGTCCGCACCACGACCTCCGACTGCGGCGGCCCACTCCAGAATTGGTCGGGGATCTGCATGAATGGCATGTAGGCTTGCGCGAGGATCGGATGTTTCGCGTCGCCGTCCGTATCTAGCCCCCAGTGCTTCACGTGACCCACAACGCCAATAATTTCCGGTTCGCTGTTGATAATTCCTATGTTGATCCTCTTGCCGATGGGGTCCTGATTCGGAAAATATTCACGCGCAAAACTTTCATCAATCACGATCACCGGCGGCGAATGTTCGTTGTCGTTGTCTGTGAAAAAGCGTCCGCGGTGCAGCGGGATTCCCATCGCGCTCAAGTAATCGCGCTCCGCCAGATAGAATAGCGACGCCTTCATGTCATTCTGACTGGCGGGCTTGGGTTGGCCACCGAGCCAAAAAGGAAATTCGTTATCACCAGTCATGGGTAACGCCCCACCCGTGGAGGAGACCGCTTTCACGCCGGGAATTCTCTTCAATCTTTCATCCATCTCGCGGATCGCATTTCGGCTGGTCGTTGCATTCACGCCGAGAGAAGGCGAGAGCGACACCGCGAACGTCAAGACTCCCTGAGGATTGAATCCCGGATTCACGTTCCAAAGGTCCAGCAAGCTGCGGATCATCAGTCCCGCGCCGATCAACAGCACCAGCGCCATTGCCATTTCGACCACCACGAAGACGCCCTGCGCCCGGTGCCGCGTGCCGCTGGCTCCGCGGCCGCTCTCTTTCAATGTTTCCTGCAGGTTCGGCCGCGCTATCTTCAGCGCTGGCGCCAAACCAAATAACACTCCCGCCACAATCGACGCGACCAGTGTGAAGATCAGAACGCGTCCGTCCATTTCGACGTCCTGGGCTCGCGGCAAAGTTTCCGGCAGCACTTTCAGCGCCGCTTGTGTTCCCCAAGCCGCCAGCAACAAGCCCAACGTGCCCCCCGCTAGCCCGAGCAGAACGCTCTCCGTAAGCAATTGCCGGATGACGCGCGACTGGCTCGCGCCCAAAGCTGCGCGAATCGCAAATTCTCGCGATCGCGTCGTCGCGCGG
>Ga0210407_10000303_pt1 | contig 59045 bp, 56 predicted proteins | sample IncBWC27MmetaG_FD_150860 | JGI IMG/M metagenome (GOLD analysis project Ga0210407, IMG submission 150860) | Forest soil microbial communities from Barre Woods Harvard Forest LTER site, Petersham, Massachusetts, United States - Inc-BW-C-27-M | ecosystem: Environmental > Terrestrial > Soil >...
AACATCCAGTCCGATGTAATACATATTCTGCATGGGGGAGCCTCCTTGGTGTCTCTGAATCAGCTTGGTCGCTGAGTTCAGCTTTTCTACACCAAGCGCTCCTCCTTCGACCTATGCATTCAAACTTCCCATTACTAATCGCAGTAAGCTTGCACCCAGAACACTTCCGTGTGGCTGAAGAGTCGATGACTGACCGTAGCTGGAGTATGGATTTAACCCTCGCTGCTCATCTAAGCATTACCGCTCCGCCTGCAACGTCCAGCACGACGCCGGTGATCCAGCCCGCCTCATCTGACGCGAGAAAGACTGCGGCGCATGCGACATCCTCCGGAGTGCCCAGACGCTTGAGTGGGTGAGTATCCACCAACGATGCAAGTTGCTCCTTCGGAATTCGCTCGAGGTTTCGTTCGGTGAGAATCGTCTCGGGAGCAATGCAATTCACCCGAATGCCGTACGGGCCGGCCTGCGCCGCGACATCTTGGGACATCAGTTCGATCCCAGCCTTCGAGACGGAGTAAGGGATCGGCGACCTGGGGTGCGGACGGCGCCCAGCAGCCGAGGAGATCGTGATGATGCTGCCACGTCGGCGTTCTTTCATACCCGGCAGAAAGCTCTTAATAGTAAGGAACGTCGCCGTGAGGTTTCCGTCGACGGACGCACGCCATTCTTCTTCGGTCGTATCTTCCAGCGGGCCGGGGGGAGTAAAGCTCCCTCCCGCGTTCGCGACAAGGATGTCTACAGGTCCGAACTCACCTTCGATCCGAAGACGAGCGGCCTCTACATCGGTAAAGTTCGTGACATCGCCACTGACTTGCATCGAACGGCCGCCTGCGAACTCGATTTCTTTTCGGATGGAAGATAGCGCTACGCCGTCCCTTCCGTGGACCACGACCTTGGCCCCGTGTTGCGCAAATGATTTGGCGATGGCGGCTCCGATTCCCCGTGAACTGCCCGTTACCAGCGCGACCTGATGTCGTAAAGAGCTCATGCTGTTACCTCTTCTGGGGACGCTGCTTCTGTACGACGGAGCGTTTTTGGCAAGCGGCCGCCGACTAACATCAGCCAGGCGAATCCAACGAACCTGGTTACAGGGATTGCCAGGTTTGCGGGATAGGCGATCAGACTCAAAGAAGACAGCTCGCCGGCCACGGCGACGATCATTCCCAGTACGACCAACCAGCGTGGCAATAAGCGAGTAAAGTGGCTGGTAACCGAGACTCCGGCAGCGAGAAGCCCGAAGGCCACCGCGAAACCAGCGCCACCGAACAAGAACGACATGAAGTACGGAACGCGCGTAGCCACGAGCGATGCCGACACCTCGGGCACCGAAAGCACCCACGTGCACAAGCCGGAGATTGTGATCGCTCCCGACGCGGCGAAGCCGCCGAAGAGGGCGATGTTCGTTCCCGCGGCGCGCACGCCGAGATAACGCAGTCGGCTAACAACCGTGGCGGTGTAGATGGCAAGTGGCACTGCAGAGCCGAAGAAGAAGAACGCGCTCACTTTGACTGCGAATGGGTTCGCGGCAAAGAAGGCACGTGCGGCCTCGGCGTCGCCGAAGGGGGTAACGAACGACGGGCCATGGCGCAGCAGAACCACAGAAGCGATATTGGCGATGAACAGCAGGGTGTAAACAATGGCGAGCGTCAAGAGTGGAGGTCCGGCAAATCGTGTTGAAGAAGTTGGTTTCATAATATAATCGTTTATAGACTAAACGATTTAAAAATGCAACCATATATCATGCAAAGGACAAAAGCCCCATTGGCTTTCCTGCTGGCCCAAGTAGGCGCGCATGCAGCCATGCGATTCGCCGAGCGGATCTCCCGCCTCAATCTCACACCGCCTGACGCCGGGATTCTCCGCATGCTGAGCGCCTCCGGCGGGCTCAGTCAGCAGGATCTGTCGACGCGACTCGGCATCCATCCCAGTCGTTTGGTGGCAATACTCGACGCGCTCGAGGAACAACGGCTGGTCGAACGCCGACCACATATCGATGATCGCCGACAATATGCACTGCATCTGACCGAGAAAGGCCAGGCGATGCTCGGCGAGATAGGCCGCATCGGTCGCGAACACACAGAATCGCTATGCGCCTCGTTGACCGCTGCCAAACGTGAACAGCTCGGCGAGATCCTTCAGAAGATCGCGACCGAGCAGGGACTTTCTCCGGGCGTTCACCCCGGATATCGGCGCATGAGACCCGGCACGAAGGAGGCCAAAGCCTAATTATTCCGTTCTTGCTCATGAGAATTGCGCCCGAGTCTCGGGCAATCCGGAATGTAATGCCTACTGATCGGTACCGACAAACGCCCTTGTAATGACCGGTCTGGCTGACTTCCGGACGCCAGATCCGTAAGACGCTCCATTGTTATCGCTCGTGATGGGCGTCTATCGACAGGATAAACCGCTGAAATTCTGCCTCTTGATCCTTGGGCAGGATCAAAAGCTGGCGCATTTGTTCCGAAAAAAAAGCATCCTCTTGCTCGCTTTATCATCCAACGTCCGCGAAGCAAACGGCATGGGACGGGTGCCTTCCTCTAACGAGTTGCCGTTTGCCACGTTGGAGTCGCGGATGTTTCAGGAGCGGCCGTTTCTAACGATGACGTGCTTTCGCGCCCAGGAGTCAAGCGCCCGGAGGACGGGGCGCAACTTTCTTCCGAAGGGCGTCGGCGTATATTCCACTCTGACGGGCATTTCTGCAAACATCTCCCTTCTAACAAGCCCGTCCCTCTCGAGCTCACGCAACTGTTGTGTCAGCACTTTCTGTGAGATTCGAGGCATCCTTTGCCGGAGACCTTTGAATCGAAGGGGTTCCTCACTACTCAGGAGCCACCAGAGGATAACGGGTTTCCACCGGCCGCCGATCAGCACAAGCAGCTCTTCAATCGGGCACATGCTGGCGATTCGTTTAGCGCTCATAGACTTGAAGTAACCAGGTATCCATTTGGTTCCTGATATCGGGTAGAGAGTATAACGGAAAGGGATTTTCAGGCCACAGGAAATGAAGCACGGGAGAGGCGGCAACTGCTTCCGAGAGTGAACAAAGAAATGTTCTTCGTTTGAGCAAGCTCGGGTTTCGGGAAGAAGTTCCGTAAGTCCAGTCTAATCAATGGAGGAATAAAAAATGAGTCTAAGCAACATCGCTCCAAAGCGCAGTGAAAAAGGGTTGCTCACTCCCGACAATTGCGTTGTGGCGTTGATCGACCATCAGCCACAAATGCTGTTCGGAGTCAGCAATTTCGACCGCCAGGGAATTATCAACAACGTTATTGCGATCGCTAAGGCCGCAAGAGTGTTCGAACTGCCTGTTGTACTCTCGACTGTCGAAACGAAGTCTTTCAGCGGAAATATGTGGCCTCAGCTCCGGGCGGTCTTTCCCGGCCAGGAACCCATCGAACGGTCGTCGATGAATTCCTGGGATGACAAGAACTTCGTGGCAGCGATCGAAAAAACCGGCCGCAAGAAAATCGTGCTGGCCGGACTGTGGACGGAAACCTGCGTAGCTCTCCCGACGGTACAGGCGATACACGACGGTTACGAAGTCTACGTCGTCGAGGATTGCTGCGGTGACGTAAGCCAGTTGGCGCACGACAACGCGATGAAGCGTGTGGTTCAGGCGGGCGCAAAGCCCGTAACGGCTCTCTCCACGATGCTCGAATGGCAGCGCGATTGGGCTCTCAAGGGAACCTATGACGCGGTTATGGACATCGTGAAGACGCACTTCGGTGCTTACGGCGTCGGGGTCGAATACGCCTACACCATGGTGCACGGAGCACCGGCCACCAAGTATCCGGAGTACGCCGTTCCTCTCGCTGCGGCGGCGCACAAGTAACCAAGCGGAACAAGGGGCAGGGAGTAAACCTGCCCCCCTAGTTTTCAAAAATACTGAATCGGTGGATGAAGGAGGTTCTATGTCTGCAGAAACAATTGTTCATAATGCGAAGATTGCGACGAACGGTGTGCCTTCGTTTGTCGAGGCGGTCGCCATCGGGAATGGCAAGATCATCGCCACAGGAAAGAACGATGAGATTCTGCGGCAGCGCGGCCCGCAGACCAAAGTCATTGACGCGAAGGGCCAAACGGTCATTCCCGGGCTCAATGATTCGCACATGCACCCCATCCGGGGCGGCCTGAATTACAACATGGAGCTTCGCTGGGATGGTGTGCCGTCTCTTGCCGATGCGCTGCGCATGTTGAAGGAACAGGCTGCACGTACACCGGCGCCGCAGTGGGTGCGGGTCGTCGGGGGCTGGACAGAATTCCAATTTGCAGAACGCCGCATGCCGACGCTCGACGAAATCAATGAAGCCGCTCCAGACACGCCCGTTTTTGTTCTCCATCTTTACGACCGCGCTTTGCTAAACGGAGCGGCCCTGCGTGCCGTGGGCTACGGCAAGGACTCGCCGGAATTTCCCGCTGGAGAAGTCCAGCGGGATTCGCGCGGAAATCCCACCGGTCTGCTTATCGCAAAACCCAACGCGAATATTCTTTATTCCACACTGGCTAGGGGACCGAAGCTGTCGCGCGAGGACCAGCTCAACTCCTCGCGTCTCTTTTTCCGGGAACTCAACCGCTTTGGCCTTACCAGCGTGATTGACGCCGGCGGTGGCTTCCAGAACTATCCAGACGACTATGGAGTCGTAAACGAACTGCACCGAAACGGGGAGCTTTCGATTCGCCTCGCCTACAACCTCTTTACGCAGAAACCGAAACAGGAACTGTCCGATTTCCAAAATTGGACAAAAATGACGAAACCCGGCGCGGGCGACGACTTTTACCGGGTGAACGGCGCGGGTGAGATGCTCGTTTTCACAGCCGCCGATTTCGAGGACTTCCTCCAGCCACGGCCCGACATGCTCCCGGTCATGGAGAGTGAACTGAAAGTGGTCATCCGGCATCTGGTGGAAAATCGCTGGCCGTTTCGTCTGCATGCGACCTACAATGAAACGATCGAGCGGGCGCTGAATGTCTACGAACAGGTGAACCGGGAGATTCCGTTCGACGGCCTGCATTGGTTTTTCGATCACTGTGAAACGATCACGGATCACAACATCGAACGTGTGAAAGCCCTTGGCGGGGGCATTGCCATTCAGAACCGCATGGCCTTCCAGGGCGAATACTTCGTCGAACGGTACGGTGCGCAGCAGGCGAAACGGACGCCGCCCATCCGGCGCATGCTTGAAATGGGCGTTCCCGTCGGAGCCGGCACGGACGCTACGCGAGTGTCCAGCTACAATCCGTTCCTCTCACTCTACTGGCTCATCACGGGGAAGACGATCGGAGGTTTGAGCCTGTACCCCTCCGAGAACCGCTTCGATCGAGAGGAAGCTTTGAAGCTCTACACGCTCGGGAGCAGTTGGTTCTCGACGGAAAACGGCAAGAAGGGTGCGCTTGCGCCGGGACAACTGGCGGATTTCGCCGTTCTTTCAGCAGACTATTTCTCCATCCCGGAAGAGGAGATCAAGCAACTTGAATCGGTCCTCACAGTCGTTGGCGGGAAGGTCGTTTACGCCACTGCTGAATTCTCCAAACTCGCGCCGCCAGCCCTGCCCGTGAGTCCGGACTGGTCTCCCGTCAAACAGTATGGCGGATATGCGAAGCCTTCGGACCAGGCTCTAGGGGCCTCCCACTCCGCTGTCTGCACCCATCTGCCGAACCATTCCCAACAGGAAAAGAGCTGGCACCTGCCTGTTTTGGGAGACTTGGGGCTATGGGAACTGGGTTGCGATTGTTTCGCGTTCTAATGCTTTAGTCTCCGTCGCCGGATTCAGAAAAGAGGGAAGGAGTGCTGGGCATGAAGGTACTCTTCGTTTCATTTCTCGTGGGCTTGTTTGTCGGCGTTCTGTATGGAGTAATCCGCGTAAAAAGCCCGGCGCCGCCCATTGTGGCTCTGCTCGGTCTTCTGGGAATGGTGCTCGGGGAGCAACTCGGTGGCTGGATTCTTGCAAAAAAGATCAGTCTCACACACGCTGCTTCGGTTTGCCTCGTGGGTAAGCACTGGGATCAGCCTGCGGGTGCGCAATCGGTTGTGCAGCCGCAGCCTCACGCGGACTGAGAAGAAGTAAGCAGCCAAGCAGGAGACTTGCCGGGCCTTTTGCGATACCGCAGTCCGAACAAGAGGAGCATTGCAATGCAAAGAAGCAGAGCGCTTGGGGCGATGTTTTTCGGGATCGTTGTTCTTGTTGCAGGCGGCGGTCTGTCGAGTTGGCAGCATTCTTTCCCGGTTGCCGCGCAAGCCATTGCGACAACGCCGAATGTAGCGGTCGGACCGCAGTACGATACGACGCACGTCTACGTGGCACCCCAGGATTTTGACCGTTTCGTCGCCAGCTTGATCGCCACATTCGGGGGCACAACGACCAAGCAGGGGGTCTTCACAGTAACCCCGACGCCGAGCAGCACAATGTCGCAATTGGTGCTGACCCCTGTTGGGTCCATATCAGTGTTTGGTTTCAAGACGCCCGTCCCATATCCGTTTGGCCTAGAGCGCACGGGCTATCTGGTCACGGACATGGATGTGGCTGTGCGTGCGGCTCGCGCTACCGGTGCGGATGTCCTCGTCGCTCCCTTCAACGACCCGATTGGGCGAGACGCCGTCATCCAGTGGCCGGGCGGCGTCAATACGCAACTCTATTGGCATACCACCGCGCCATCTTATGCGTCGCTCCAGTCCGTTCCTGAAAATCGCATCTATGTATCTACTGATAAAGCCGACGAGTTCGTTCGCAGCTTTCTCGCGTTCTCGCACGGCAGAGTAGCCTCCGACGATGCGCATGCTCCGGGCGTAGAAATCGGGCGATCGGGAGAAACGTATCGCCGGGTAAGGGTTGAATCGCAATTTGGGAAGCTCACCGTGTTCATCACAAACGGGCACCTTCCGTATCCCTATGGCCGGGAAATGACCGGATATGAAGTGGCGAATCTTGCGGACACCCTTACCAAGGCTAAGGCGGCAGGTGTCGAGGTCATCGTACCTCCGTACAAGACTGAGGAACGCGATGCGGCTGTCGTGCAGTTTCCGGGAGGATATATCGCCGAGATTCATTCCGTTGCAAAGAAATAGAACAGCAAGCCAAGGTCGGACGATACTGGCCGAAGAAATCGCCTCATACAGGGTGGAACGAAGAGATAGATGCGAACCTTCGCGATCTTGATGGTCATGTTTTTTGCGAGCCCTTTGTTCCTGCAGGGCCAATCGATTCCGCCTGCCGAATCCCCGCCCCCCGCACGGATTTATCACCTGCTTCGGGAGGACGACGATTGGAGCTTTCTTGCCGATCCGACCCAGCGGCAGGAGTTTTGGGACCCCATCAAATACATTCGCCTGCGGCCGGGTCGGAATGATTGGTTCCTGTCGATGGGAGGCGAAGCTCGCGAGGTTTGGGAACAGATCGGAAACGACAACTGGGGCCAACAGCCATTTATGAATGGCTATTTTAATGAACGGTACATGCTCCATTTTGATCTGCATTACGGAGAACATGTGCGGACGTTCGTGGAATTGAAGAGCGGCATCAATTCTTACCGGATCGGCGGCCCACGGCCGATCGACGAAAAGAAGCTCGACTTTCAAGCAGGTTTTCTGGAGCTCGGCACTTCGTCGGGTTCAAATTCGATCAGTCTGCGCGCCGGCCGGCAGGAGTTGGAGTACGGTTCGGGGCGATTAATCGACGTTCGCGAAGGCCCTAATGTTCGGCTCAGCTTCGACGGCTTTATGGTCAAAAGCAGGCTCGACGCGTGGCAAGTGGACGGATTTGCCGTGCGTCCGGACCTCGACAACCCAGGCTTCTTTGACAACGCGCCGAATCACGCTGTTGGTTTTTGGGGCGTGTACGCTTCGCGGCCGTTGTTGCCCCACAAGAATTCTCTAGAGGCTTATTACCTGGGCTTGGATCGCAAGGAAGCACGTTTTCAGCGTGGCACGGCGCAAGAAGTGCGCCACACCTTGGGGGCGAGGTTTTCCCGCCCTATCGCCACCGAACAACCAGGATGGGATTTCGACTACGAAGGCCTCTGGCAGTTCGGCACGTTCGGGTCGGCGAACATTGAGGCCTGGACCGTCGCCTCGGAAACAGGCTATCGCATCCCAACCATTCCTCTGAAACCCCGCTTCAGCGCAAAAGCGGATATTTCGAGCGGCGACAACCCAAATTCCAGGACTTTGGGAACGTTCAATCCCTTGTTTCCGAAAGGCAATTACTTTGGCGTTCTGGCCACCGCGGGTCCGGGCCCAATTAACTTCATAGACGTTCACCCGCGCGTCGAAACCTCGCTTCCCCATGACGTGACCGTCTCATTCGACTGGATCGTTCAGTGGCGGGAAAACACAAACGATGGTGTGTACGCCGTACCCGGCTTTCTCATCCGCGCTGCCGATGGCAGCCGTGCCCGATTCGTTGGACACAGGCCCGGCGGAGAAATCCGGTGGCAGGCGAATCGCCATCTGTGGTTCCAAGCGGATTACGGAATTTTCTACGCCGGCCGCTTTCTGAAGGAGACGCAACCCGGCCGCAACCTGAACTATTTGGCCCTTTGGGCGGACTACAAATTCTAGGAGGAGTCTGATGAGCGCAGTGGACGTCTTATTGGAACCCCAAGAATGCGGCATGTTGTTCGTTGATTTCCAAGCTGGGCGTGGATTCGGTGTGGGTCTTGCGTATTCGCGAGATGATTCATCCAGGATGATAGTTTCAAAGGATTAACCGGAGCGAAACGATCTTGCCAGTCAGCACAACAATTGCGAATGCTCCCACTTCCCTGCCGGAAGAAAAAAAGGAGCAATTTCGCTCTGCGTTTTTCCATGTCGCTCCCTCAATGTTTTTGGGAGCGCTCGATCAAACCATCATCGCTACCGCTCTGCCAGCGATTGCGGGTTCACTTGGCGGACTTTCCTACCTCGCCTGGGTGGTTACCGCGTATCTCCTCGCCGCGACGGTGGCTGCCCCGCTATACGGCCGCATGGGAGACGCCTTCGGGCGCAAACGCATGCTGCTCTGGGCGCTCGGCCCGTTTGTTGCAGGCTCCGCTGCGTGTGCGATTGCCCCAAACCTTGCCGTGCTGATCGGCGCTCGCGCGTTGCAGGGGTTTGGCGGTGGCGGCCTCATGACCCTGGCGCAAGCGCTTATCGGAGAAGTCGTTTCTCCAAAAGAGAGAGGGAGGTTTCAAGGATGGTTCGGAGCCAATTTTGCCCTTGCCAGCACCCTCGGTCCGGTAGTTGGCGGCGCTCTCTCGCAACATCTCGGTTGGCGCAGCATCTTCTGGGTCAATATCCCGCTGGGACTGGGCGCCGCAGTCGCTGCCTTGCGCGTTAAAACGTCCGCCGGGACGGGGATATGCCGATTGGACTATACCGGCACAACCGTCTTCTTCTCATCGACCGTAGCGCTTCTACTCGCTCTGAGTATCGGCGGTCATGAGGTTTCGTGGGCATCCCCGGTTCTGCTCGCGCTCGCGGGCCTGGGAGCAGCCGGTTTTGTGCTTCTTCGAAACGTCGAGCAGAAAAGCCCTGATCCGCTCATCTCTCCGGAATTGATTGGAGAGCCCGTTATCTGGCGTGCTTCACTGACGGTTCTTCTTTTCGCGGCAGTTCTCTTCGGCTTGATCGTTCAACTGCCCGTTTTTTTCCAAATGGCGCTCCGAACAAGCGCGACAATCTCCGGGCTACTGCTTATCCCTCTCACTCTGGCGCAAGTGGCTGTTTCCACCGCAACGGGTCTGCGAATCTCATCGACCGGTCATCCTCGCACCTCGATGGCCGCGGGTCTGTCCATCGTTGCCGCCGCTTTTTTGGTCCTCGCGGCTGGAATCAAGCTTGGACCGCTGTTCATTGCGCTGCTGACTTTTCTGATCGGCGCCGGCCTTGGATCAACAATGCCGGCCGCACAGACGATGATCCAATGGGCTGCCGGCGATAAGCGCCTTGGTGTCGGCACGGCGCTGGTGTCGTTCAGCCGGTCGATCGGAGGCGTAATGGGTACCGCTCTTGCTTCCGCAGTTTTGCTGGGAGCACTGCAGGTTCTCGATCCGAATGCCCGGAACATCCTTAGCCGGGAACTTGCTTCGGTTGGTTTGAGCCACGAGGCTTCTCAGATAGCGCCGGCATTGATAGCAGCATACCGCTGGGTCTTCCTTGCACTGGGAGGCCTGTCTGCGTGCGGCGCAGGAGTCGCTTGGTCGATACCAGACCTGGACTTGGCGGCCAGCCCGGCCAAGGCGTTGGTAACCCACTCGTGAAATTCGGTTTGCGATTACGCCTCGCAAGAGGAGAAAAGGAGAATGCAATGCCACTTCAAAATAACTACCTATTGGAGTATCACAACCTAAAACTGACACGCGATGACAAAGGTGTGCTGGTTGCTGAATTCCACACCAACGGCGGACCGTTCATCATGACCGCGGCATCTCACACGGAGTTTGTCGATGCCTTCTACCGGATTGCGCAGGATCGAGCGAACAAGATCGTAATCCTGACGGGCGCAGGCGGGGAGTTCATTACCGACGTCGCTTGGTCATCTTTTGGCGACGTCACCGATCCCGGCGTCTGGAGTCAGGTTCACGACGAAGGCGTTCAGGTTTTGGAAAACATTGCCAACATACGCGTGCCGTTGATCGCGGCTATCGAGGGGCGCGCCCATGTGCACTCAGACTACGCGCTACTTGCCAGCGTAATTGTGGCGGCGGAGGGTGCAACCTTCCAGGACGTGGCCCATTTCTCCGCTGGCGTTGCGCCCGGCGACGGAATCTTTACCACCTGGAGTTATCGCGCTGGAGCGGGACGAGCGGAGGCGTTCCTGCTAAATCCACAGCCGCTCCCGGCGCGTACCGCTTACGAATGGGGAGTAGTTGCCGAAGTTGTGCCGAGCGGTAAGGCGCTCAGCCGGGCGCGCGAGCTCGCCGAGTTGTACCTGAAAGCTCCGGAAGTGACGCGCCGCAACACGCGCATCCACTTTATTCAACCGCTGAAGGAGCGCATTGTGCGGGAAGTCGGCTATGGATTGTCGCTCGAAGGAGCGTCGTCGGCCGATCTCGTGAAGTCGATGAAAGCGAAGAGTGAGCCCGTCGCTCGCAAAGGAAAATCCGCATGAAGAGCACGAAGAACACAAAAGACTACTCGTTTCGACCGCATTCCGTAAGCGTAGCATTGGCTACGGGAGGGAAATTTTCTTCCTCGCACGCTGGCTCGCTGAAGTACATAGGGACCCGGCGCCTGTCTTAGTCAAGGCTATTTGGTCGAAAAGTCGGCTTTTGGACATCTGGCTCACATACCAGTCGCCGGATTGTCCGTTCCTCAACTTCTGTACTCTGCTTTTGAGGTTTGGCGGCGGTTTTCCCGACTCCGCAGCGCAGTTTGAATCAAAAGCCAACTGATTTTGCAGACTTTACGCGAACTCTGATTGTGATAATAGCGTCCTTTTTTCGCTAAAGTGCACCGAGAGTGCACCGAGCATCGTTCAAGAACTGTGCTAAACTATTGATACCACTCGGCTGGAGAGGTGGCAGAGCGGCTGAATGCGGCGGTTTGCTAAACCGTTGTAGGGGCCAAAACTCCTACCGGGGGTTCGAATCCCCCCCTCTCCGCCAGTTCCTATTCTCAATAACTTACGGCTAAACGGCTACGGTACGGCTACGAATAGCTGATTTTCCGTTCTCCCCAGTAGTTTCAAAGAGAGGAGAACGAGAGTGAAATCTGCCAGCCTAGTTGTCCGTGTGATGATAGAGGGAAAACGAAAAAACCTTTCCCCCGAGCAAGCAAAACAGATAGGCGTGAGCGGCACGTTTTATATCCGCACATGGGAAGGGGGCAAAGAGAAGTGGAAGGCGATTGGCACTGATCCCAGCCAAGCGAGAATTGCCGTTGTCCGCAAGGAACGCGAGTTCAACGGCGGCGGCCGCATCACCGGGTCCAAGACGTTGCGCGAGGCCATTGACATCTTCCTTGCAGAGCGCAGCGTTCAGCAAGACGTGAAGACCGTGAACAGTTGGCGTAACGAGCTTGCGCGCTTTGAGAAGATCACACCGAAAATCTATCTCAAAGATATTGACCGCAGCGATGTGTTCGCCTACTGGAACAGTTACAAGGCCGAGGGTGCCGCGCCCCGCACCATCTACAATCGCGTGCAGTCGCTGACCACTTTCCTCAAGAACCAAGGCGTCACCGGGCTTCTAAAGCATAACGAGCTGCCCAAGTTCCAAGAGAAACCAGTGGACTATTACAATGAGACCAACCCAAGCGAGCTTCACACGTACTTTGCCCACTGCAACCCGGAGGAGCGTCTGGCATATCTCTTCTTCCTGTTCACAGGATGCCGTGAGCGCGAGGCGGTCTTTGCATGTTGGCAAGACCTAGACTTCAAGAACCGCACTCTTACGATTAGCCCGAAGCCCGAACTCGGGTTTCGCACCAAGAACGGCAGTGTACGGGTCGTGCCGATTCCACAAGTGTTGGTTAATGCGTTGAAAACCTACGTCCTCACCATCCCGACTCGCCGCCTGATCTTCACCAATGCCAGCGGCGGGGCCGAGGGCCACTTCCTCAAAAAATGCAAGGCGATAGCGAAGCGTGCTGGTCTAAACTGCGGCCATTGCGTTAACAAGAAGAGTCTCTCCTGCGCCAAGCACCCGGTTTGCGACAACTGGACCCTTCACAAGTTCCGCCGCACTTGGGCAACCAACCACATGCTCAACGGCGCACCACTTCCTGTCATTCAACAGTGGATTGGTCACAGCGACCTTGAGACGCTGACTCGCTACCTCGTTCACATTTCAGCCAAGACCGATCTGGCGAAGCAAATGGCAGACAACATGGCGCGTCAGTTAAATGTCGGCACATCAGCCGCCGAGATGATGGTAGAGAAGTTGAACATCTGACCCCACTACGAATAAAACACGATCTGGGGAAGCTTGGCGCCGCTACCATAACCCGGATCACTTCGTTCCTCAAAAGGCACAGCGAGGATGGAGAGCGCATAACTAGGTAGTCGCCAAGGGCGTTTTAACCCACTCATGGAAATCGTCCTAGGGTTTGGAAGCAGGAGATGTTCCATCCGAGCTGTTGCCTATCCTCCTGCGGCTTGCGGCCCGAAACGATTCGGGTGAACCTTTCACCAGCTCGACCTCATACAGTCTGCGGTCAAGCACGCCGAGAAAATCCATGATCGAACCTTCATCGACCACCAGTTTGCCGTTGACTTCGTGGACCTTTACGCCCGTACGTTGGCACAGTTTCTTCAGGTTCTCTTTGTCGATATTTTTCGCCTCTTGTTGCACGCGAATCGACGCTAAGTATCTAGCCGCGCGAGGATGATGGGCGGCATAGGACTCAATCGAACTGAAATCTACGAGGACTGGAAAGAGATCGAAGCGACGCACAAGGCCGTTTGCGACGAGCCGAGGGGCCGCACCACCAAAACCCGCCTTTCTCCGAAGCCTTAGCAATTCCCATTTAGCAGTGAGGTGGCAAATGAGCGACGAAGAAGATTCCGACGTCCAGTGGCAGGAGGGGCAGGACGGTCTCGAGTGGCACCTGGAGTTCACTCACATGCCCGAATTTCCGTACTCGTTCCCGATTGTGCCTCTGGGAACACGCGGAAAACACGACGCCGTTGGGCATCTCTCTACCGACGGCACGGTGCATGTCTTCAACTCTGGAATCATCGAGCGGCTGGTGCGGGCTGGGTTACGCGCACGTGTGTAGAAGCGTGGAACCAAATCAGATGCTGAGACTGGTGGGTAAACCGATCGTCTCTTAAAAGAAAGCTTCTATGCTCTCCGTGAGGAAGTCGTCAAATATCTGTTTGATTGGTGCCTCAATTATTTCTGAGTCGTGGTTCACACCCTGTCGCAAGAACAGCCAGTTGCCATTAAGATAGCCGACTTCACGAAGCCTCACAGACTCATTCACGAGCTGTAAGTAGAAACCATCAACCCAGCGTGAAACAGCGAGTGTGACGCCAAGCGGAGGATTGCCTTTTTCGAGATGCTTTGCCAGGGTAGCTTTTCTAAACCTTTCCGACATCGACCTGAAGAAAAAAACAAACTTCTCAGTCTTGTCATATAGTCGGATCTCAATGCCCATCAGCCAAGTCCGTGGCACTTTATGTCCTCTCAGCAAACTTTCATACTTCTCCATTGCAAGGCTGTCAAAATTTCGGTGTCTGATCACCACTCTCTCCTGCTTGAATGCCTCGCTGACGCCCATAGAACACGCCTCGACCTCTTTCCTGAATGTGTCAAACGCGCTGACCCATGCTTGATAACGCGCTTCTTTATTTGCCGGAATGGCAGAAATCTTCTTCCGTATGACTTCGCCTAGCTTTTCACTTGGTGGATGCACAACCGCCACCGCAGGGCCGGGTTGAGTTACACGTTCCACGCTGATTGATTTTCCGACGATTGATATTCGCTCAAGAGAAGAATCCAGAGATTCTGAGATAAGTTCCACCGTCGGAGAAATATCGCCACCATTGCTCTCCTCCAGGCAATCCAAATACCTCTGTTTGTCTTGGAAATTGATGATGATCGGGGGGAGAGTTGAATCGAGCAGTATCGCGTTCAAGAGAAGGCGTGCCCAAACCATCGAGAGTCACGATTTGCTTGCCAACCGCGCTGCCAACTGGGTAGACACACGAGCGAACGGCGTGATTGTCAATGAGCACGGTGCATGCACCGCATTGCCCCAGCCCGCACCCGAACCTGGGATTGTTGAGAGCAAGAGCGTCTCGAAGCACATAAAGAAGGGGGCATTGGGGATCAACATCGAGGAGGTGGACTTTGCCGTTCACCTTTATTGATATGTTGGCAATCATAGGCTCACATTTCTAATGTGGGACGCATTCCATCCCTACTCGGGAGGTCCTACTGCTTCTCAAAGATCAGGAAGTAGTGGTAGGGAAGGAACTGAAAATCCTTGATGAACTTGAACCCTGCCTGCTCTGCCTCGCTGATGACCTGCGAACGGGGCACCAGTTGCTCCGGTTTATGCGGGCCATGCGGGCTGTCCTGAGGAAAGTCAATGATGGCCATCCGGCCGTACGCTTTGACCGCGGGGAAAAGTTTGCGAAAGAAGTCTACGAGGTGCTCAATGTGGTGGGTGGTATCGCAGAAGAAGGCCAAGTCGACGAAATTTGCGGGCAACATAGGATCTTCCGGGCGGGAGACGACCGTCACAATATTGTGAAGGTTCTCGCGGTCAGCCCGCTCTTTCAGATACGCCAGGATGTCGGCGGCGACGTCCACGGCATAAACCCTTCCGTCAGGAGCCACGGCTTGAGCCAATCGGCGGCTGAAATAACCGGTTTCCGCGCCGATGTCGGCCACGACGTCGCGGTTTTTCAAATCCATAGCTTTGACAACCTCTTCTGGCTCTTGCCATCCGTCACGATCGGCGCGTTCCATGGAAGCGATGCGATCGTCGAGCGGGCGGTCCTGGCTCTTGGGCGGCATGCTGGTCTGCTGCGCGCGCGCCATCGCGGTGAACGCGAGTAGTGGCAGCAGCGAAATGACCATCGTGCCAAGAGTTGTTTGTAGCACATAGATTTTTTCCCCTTGCGCAGGCTTGCGCCTGCGGCGCGTCACTTTGCCAGGATTCTCTCCACATCCGTGCAAGCCATGTGCAGAGATTTCAGTTTTTTGCCATATTCGGTGAGCCCCAGTTTTCCGGGTATGACTTGATGGCACGTCGTGCAGCCGAACTCTTGGAAACGCGCCGCTTTCTCTTTTTCTTCCACGGTTCGATTTGCCACTTTCACCTGCGCGATGACGTTCATTGAAGTGAGCAACGAGATGCAACCCTCGAAGTTTTTGCCGACCTCTTTGCCGCGATCGGTGAATCCGAGCTTGCCGCCCTGGCCCAGGGTGTGGCAAGTGTTGCAGCGATGGCGTTCGAAGAGATACGCCGCCAACTCGTCGGGAGTCTTACCCGACAAGTCGTCTCCACCGTGGGATTGGGGAGCCGGGGACGATTGGTCCTGGGTTTGCGATTGATTCGCTGCGCCCGGAGACGCGGAACGCGCCACTCCCGTCTGCGAAAATGCAATTAAAAGGAAACTGCAGCCGAGGGTCGCGACAATGCCAAAAGCTCTACCCCACGACCTTCTTTCCAGATTTCCTTTGAGACCGCTGTAGATACGAGGGGTGGACTCTTGTTCTGTTTTCATTTTTCCTCATTTCTTGAATTGCACGGTCCCTACATCCGGCCTGCTAGTCCTCAGCCTGATTCTCCATGCGAAGCATCCTTTCGAGAGAGCCAAACCCATTAGTGGCTGCCCTTGTCCCGATCGGGTACCGTGCCCGCGCCGTTTATTGTTTCTTTGGAGAAAAAGCGGGGGGCCAGAAAAGTAAACAGGCCATTTCGCACACCGTCTGTGACGAATACTTCGCCAGTCTTGGGGTCGATGGCCACACCAGCAGGATGAACCAGGTAGCTGCCAGGGCCCTGGATAATTCCCCGTGGAGGAACGTCTCCGTTGTCATTGATGTCCCACACGCCCACAAAACCAGGCGCACCAGTGTTCCACGGAGACGGCAAGTCAACGTCCTGAGCCAAATCTTTTCTGGGCATTTCAAGCGCGTAAGGAGGGTGATTCTCGTTATTGATTGCCGCGACGAACACTTTTCCGAGCAATGGCTCGATTGCCAACTGCCAAGGTCTCACGATACCAGTGTGTGGTCCCGCAATCACGGCGTGCGGAGGAACATCGCCGTTGTCGGTGCGGCCGAAAATGAACAAGCCGGTCGTCCCTCCGCGGACGCTCGAAGCGCTGGCCGCAACGATGCGATCGTGCACCGGATCGACGGCGACGCCGACAATAAAGAGCAAGCCGGTTTTTGGCCCGGTAATGATGCGTTTCGGCGGCACGTCTCCATCAGCATCTCTGGAAAATACCAGCAAGCTGCGGCTGCTCGTGTCAGCCACGATAATCTCGCCATTTTTCTCATCCACAGCAAGGCTGTGGGGGCGAACCAGCTGCGTTCTGGGCCCCTGGATCGACCGGATGGGAGCCTCGGCCCCGGTCGCTCCGCCCCGGAACGTCAACACGGCCGCGCCCAGCGCCACCGGCACGACGACCTCGTCGTGTGTGGCATCGTAGGCGAGACCGTGCATCGTTCTGCTCAAGTGTGTGGCCTGCCCCTCAATGATCCGCACTGGGTTCGAATTTCCGTTTGCCGACCTGGCAAACGCCGCAATACGCGGTTGGCTCACTCAATTCGGTACAAGAAGTTGATCGCGTTTGGAATCGTAGGCGACGGCGTAAGGGTTGCCAAACCCCCCCGTCGGCGTGCCCGCGGGTGCGTTGCGGACGATGCGTTTCGGAGCAGCGTTGCCCGTCGCGGTCCGCGAAAAAACCGCCGCGGTGTGGTCGCCATAATTGGCGACCCAGATCTCATCGTTCTTGGCGTCGATGGCGACACCCATGGGGCTTACGATTCCCGTGTGTGCGCCACGAATGGCTCTCACGGGCACGGCGTCGCCCTGGGCCGAGCGGCGAAAGATAAGCACAGAGTTATCGCCATTATTGGCGACCGCAATCTCTTCGTGCTCGTTGTCAACATCGATCCCCATCGGCCAATTCAACTGCGTGTGCGCGCCCTGAATTGTGCGCAGTGGTTTCGCATCTGCCTTCGCCGAGTCCTGGAACACCGTGAGTGATGGCGGCAAGAAATGGCCGCCTGCGGACATCGCGCGGCTCGAGACACCGGCGTCATAAGCGGAGTAAGAAGCAATGACCGAGTAATTTCCATGATTCGCGACAACAATTTCGTGATGATCTGCGTCCCAGTGCAAACCGTGGGGATCGGCCAAGCCCGTGTTGGGACCCTCGATGATGCGCAGCGGGGCCTCAAGCCCGGCCGCTTCGCGGCGGTAAATCGCCACCATGCTTAGCTGCTGGACGGAAATGGCGAACTGATCCGCGATGGTATTCACGGAAATGCCCCAGGCTTGATGGGGAACGTATAATCGCCGCTTGGGCTTGACGTCGCCATTTGCGGCATCGTCAAACACGACTATGCGGTCGTCGAGGTCGTTGTTGACGGCATAAATTTCCCGATGCCCGGGGTCAAATGTAACGCCCGCGATATAGCCAATTTGGGAATCAGGTCCGATGACTTGACGAAGAGGGGAGGTGACGGAGAAAGACTTGCTTCCGCCCGCGCGGTCATAGACCAGCACGCTCTTGCGGTTTTCGTCGCTCATCAGTACCCGATTATTTCCGGTGTCGAGGGCGATACCGTTGAACGTGGGGTAAGGATCGGATACAAGACGAAGGGGAGGAAGTTCTCCTCCAAGAGAAGCCGGAGTTTCTTCGGGAAGGCCGGGCCCGCCAAATCTCGGAGCCAAGCACAACTCCTCCGGGAAAAAAGTAGCCAGCATGGCTACGGGTATTCCGGGATCGGCCTGGCGTGACGCCTTTTCGGTCGAGAATCTGGAGGGAAAGAATGCGGCTGCAAACGAGATAAAGACAACCGATACCCAGAAAAGACGTCCGATCCTCTTCACCGTGGATTACTCCTTGCCTCCCGGATAAGCCCCCACCAATCTCCTTGGAGACGAGCGACACGTGAGCTAGCACCTGGCCGGATTACGCCGCGATTCCCGCGGCAAAAAGACGCTAGTTGCCTCGCGAAATGGCAGCCCGCAACAGCCCCGAGCGGATCAATACCTTGTCGAGTATTTTGGCCTGCTCCCCATCCATCGAGACGAGTGGCAGCCGCAATTCAGGAGAATCAAGAAGTCCGAGCCGGCCCATCATGTATTTGAGCGGCCCCGGATTCGTGTCGAGAAAGATGGACTGATTCAACTCGAAAAGCTCGGCGTGGAGCTTCTGGGCTGTTGCAAGGTCGCCTCGCTCCACCGCTTCATAAAGCGCGGCAACGCGGGCCGGGGCAAGATTGCTCACGGCATTCATCAAGCCACGGGCACCCACTACAAGCATGGGAAGGCTAAGAGCCTCGAGGCCGCAGAAGATGCGAAACTCGGGTCCCAACTCCGTCAGTAATTCGGTCACAAATTCAAGATCGTTGACCGCATGTTTGATTCCCACCAGGTTGGGGAGCCGCTCGGCGATGCGTACAACGGTCGCGGGCTTCACGGAAACAGCTGCGCGCCCGGGGATGTGGTAAATCATCAACGGCAATTCAGTGCGTTGGCCGACGGAAACAAAATATTCCACCAAACCGCGTTGCGAGGGCTTGATGTAATAGGGAGTAACCACGAGTACCGCGTCGGCGCCCGCCTTCTCCGCTCGCGTGGTAATCTCGACCGTCTCGGCGAAGGACTGCGAACCAGTCGCAGCGACAACGGGAATGCGCTTCGCAATCACGTCAACGGCAACCTTCACGAGTTCCGTTCGCTCATCAGGCGTGAGGCTGCTGGGCTCTCCCGTCGTTCCGCACACGACAACCCCGTGTGAACCTTCCCGCGCCTGGCGTTCCGCCAACTCGGCGAACTTCTCCAAATCGACTTTCCCGCCCCGGAACGGTGTGAGTAGCGGGGGATAGGAGCCGCACAGAAATGTCTTTTGCATGGGAATCATAATTTAAGATCGCTTTCCTGGCGAAGCGCGCGATCCGCGCGCGCCTCGCACGAAGACTGCGGCAAGCTACGCCGCGCGGTTGGTGGAAAACCCCTCGTTCGCTCCAAGGGATTCGATGGGTTGATCCAGACTTTCCTGCCAGAGCAGCGAGCCCATCCAGATATTCAGCGGGCTGTCTTGAATCGTCAGTTCGTAAACATCCTCGTCGAGAGAGGCATGATTGTGAACCGCCCATCCGGGAGCCGAAAACATCAAATCCCCGGCTTTCCAGGGATACCGCTTCCCTTCGACGATGCTGAAACCCTTGCCCGCAAAATAGTAATTGACGGCTGCGCCGACGTGGCGGTGGGGCCGATCGACGATATTTTTCGGCCTGATGGTGATGGCGGCAAAGAAATTGCTCGTCGTCCCGTTCGTGTGGCCCGTGCTGGGATTGTAGAGCAGGTACAATCGGCGGCCGAGGTAAGATTTCCCGAGCGCGGCGAGCTTGTTCAACTCCTGCTGCACCCGGCCCCAGGGAAAGTGCAGGGGGTTGTGTTTCACGACATCCGGGCTGATCAGCTTTTCATATGGCATCAACTGCGCGCCGTCATCCGAAATGGGAAAGGTTCCAAAGGGGCTCTGCGCACTGGCATGTTCATCTTTAAACTTCTTCGTTTTTGTGGGTTCGGCCATGGGGTTCTCGTCGACGATGTGCACCCTCATTTTTTCAAGCAGCGGGGCGTTGCTGTAGGTCAAACGCACCTGGAGGTCGTTCGTGTCGTTTACGTGCTCGTAAACCACCCAGGCGGGAGTGGTCCAAACATCGTACTGCGCATATCGAATCGTTTTGCCATCAACCTTGCTCTGCCCGTCACCGCGGATACAGAAATTCACGAGCGAGGAATTGTGGCGGATCGGCATGGTCCGCTCGCCCGGCTTCAATACCGAGATAGAGACGTCAATGCCCGGCGCCAGGCCGTCGCCCACACCCGTCAAAGGGTTCACTACGCGAGATACACGGCGTCCGTTTGCCGGCGCGGGCAAGCTCGCAAGCCGCTCGACCTCTGCTTCGATCGCTTCTTTTGGAATCACCACGGGCGGGATGAGTTCAATCTTTTTCTCCGTCGCTCCTGTGCAATCCGCAAAGTAATATTCTTTTGGTTCCATTTGTCATCCTCCTTGGAGAGTTCTGGTCAGCTACGTCGTCCGCAGCCGTGGTGAAACTTTCTGCGGATGTGGAATCCGCTGACCAAGTCCCAATTCCAAAGCCCGCTTGTAAAGCGCAATGCCCAGCGAGAGGTCGGAAACCCCCACGCCGAGGGACTTGAAAAGCGTCAGATCATCGCTTGCCGCACGTTCGGAACGACTCGCCACAACGTTGGCGAGAGACCGGACAGTGTCCCACTTTGCCGGGTGAGGTCCGAAAAACTCGATGAGCTCGCGAGAAAGCTTTTGCGCCTGGGGAATGCTATCCGTCACAATCTGGGTAGAGCGAGCGAGAACATCGCCGGAGACTTCGGCGCGGCTGGGTACGATTGCTCCCACCGAGTTGATATGCGTGCCGCGATCCACCATATCAGCGGTTAGGATCGGCTCCGTTGCCCGGGTTACTATCGTGATGATCGGCGCGCCTTTCACTGCTTCGCGAACGCTGGAAGCGCCGACAACCTCCACCCCGAATTCATTCCCTACACGCGCGACAAACTGAGTTCGGCGCTCCTCATTCGGGCTAAATACTCGAATTCGCCGAATCGGCCGCACGGCCAGGACTGCGGCAACCTGTGTGATCGCCTGTTTGCCCGTTCCGATGACGGCAAACTCACCGGCCCCTTCGGAGGCTAGCCTCCGAGTGGCGACGCCTGAGGCTGCGGCGGTACGCATCTGCCCTAGCGCAAACGCTTCTAGAATCGCTTTAAGTGTGCCGTTGTTGTTGTCGAACAGAATCAGGAGCGGCGTTGCGCCGTTCTTTGTGTGTGGCCAGGTCTTCGTCCCAGCAAATCCGTCTTTCGGGAACACGGCGCCGATGGCGTGCAATGTCCCGCCGCCGCCCCACTCCACATGAGTCTTGATCATGTTCTGCGCGTCGCCTTGCGCCTCGGCTTGAAGTCCTGTTTCAAGCGCCGCAATGGCCTCACCTATTCCCATCATAGATACAACGTCGGATTCGGAGATCCAAATCGCGGGATCCTGTGCTACGGGCACGGCTTCGTCTCCAGTGGCGAGGGTACAGGGGCAGGCAAATTCAAAGAGTTCACGATCATGGCGTGGGACAGGTAGCGACCGATGAGCATCAACACGGCGATGGTCATGGCCGGACCGATCGATCGAACAACCGCTTCAAGTTCCTGTGTTGTGTTGTGTCCCCTACGGTCGACTACCGCCACAACCAGCCGTTGAACCGCCACTTCTTGCTCGGACAGGGTGCCTGTTCCATTGGCCGAAAGGCTCAAAACTTCACGGACCCAGTTTTCGCCAAATCCAAGTTTTAAGGACAAGCGTTCATGCTGCACCCGCTCGTAGCGATTGTCTGCCAATTGAGCGACAGAGAGCGACACGACTTCCGTCAAATTATTCGGCAAGGCGTGTTTCAAATGATCGGTGAATTCCAGAAATGACAACAGCGCCTCGGGTTGGTGCGCGGTGCATTGAAAAAACTCTCCGAGGTAGCCCAGCCGCTCTATCCGAGGCCTTAAGAAGGCTTCCAATTGGGGATGTAATTTTTCCTGCGACAACCTGGGGATAAGCTTACTCATGATCGGTGGTTTCGATGTGGCATTGTACGTCTACGATATGCTCCGTCATTACGGCACGGGCGCGGGTGGCATCGCTGGTTCGCACCGCCTCAAAGATGTTGCGGTGATACCCCACCACGCGGCCGCGCATCTCCATGCTGCGCTTTGATCGGATAATTGCATCGCGTATCGATTCGTTGACCGCAATCACTACGATGTTCAAGACCGGATTATGCGCAGCCTCTGCCACGCGGCGATGGAATTCCATGTCGAGCTTTCGACTGAAGTTACCCACTTGCAATTCCTGTTCCTGGGCGAGCACCACCGCCTCGATGGCGCCGATGTCCGCAGGGGTCGCGCGCAACGTAGCGAGCCTGGTGATTTCGGGTTCCAGGATCGAACGCACTTCGCTCAGGTGGGCGCTCTTTGCTTGACCCAACTTCACCGCCGTACTGAGTGAATCCAGCAAAGCGCGCAGGGCATTGTCGAAATCAGCCACAAACGCACCGCCACCGGACCCTCGCTTGATCGTGATCATCCCCTCTTTTTCGAGGGCGCGGAGCGCTTCGCGCAAAGCCACGCGACTGGTCTGAAAGCGTTCTGCCATCTCGCGTTCGGGCGGCAATTTATGCCCAGGGGTGAGCAGTCCGCTAAAGATCGCCTGACGGATCTGGTCCGCCACGGCCTCATGGACACGCGGTCGTGCGAGGCTTGTGATCCTAAAAGGAGCTTCCAGATCCGAGTGCGCCATGTGACTCCAAATATTGAGGTCGGCCCAGCGAGCAGAATATAACACAGGGTCTTATCTTAGACCAAATTATTTTTGCTTCACTTTAGTCCGTGCACCCCGCTGGGGCAAGAGTTTCTTTACTTTGGGTTTGAGCGTGACGCTTCCGAATTCGTCCTTTCGAATTGATTCCACTAACCAATTGATCTCGGGGAGATCCGCGTCTGGCCTACCCCCCAACTGGTGGCTGCTCAATTTGCGCTTTGCCCTTGCTCCCGGAGATTTGTGCTGATAAACCCCACGTTTACGGACTGAAAATCCACCATATTCTCGGATAAGTAGCAGTGGGTTTTGAAATCACGACAATAGGGGCTCGGAAGTTGACGCACGCTGGCCAGCGAAGCCGCTATCTTCCCGTTGGAGTAGGCCATTTGAATCGATGGCCAAGGACAAGCGCGAGCTATTCAGAATTTAAATTGGGTAAAGCAATTCTTTGCTTGACAGTTACCAGAATGGTCTGATATTAAGCCAAGACTGACCTAGGCCCGGTAGCAGCACACGCCCCTCGGGGGAGGGCGTGGAGCCAGTAGTCTTTGACTGGCAGCTAAACTCGGGCAGATGAGACTGTGAATGCAAAAATCTTCTAGTGAATGGTGGACAATTCTGGCTTGCATAGGCACCGTTCTGGTCCTTGCTATCGGGCTAAACGGCGGTTGGACTCGATTTTTGCCTTCTCCTTCAGCGGATGCAGAGATTCGAAACGCTCCGCCGGAAAATGAATTCGAAGATACCTGTTCTTCCACCCTGCTTCCCACGTCTTGGGCGGTGGAGGCTTCAACGCTTGGAGACCCAGCAGGTGGCGACATTGTTCCTGTGCGCTCAGTCGCAGACCCCTATCCCAGTCTTCACAGCGTGGTTGTCGACCCGGACAACAACCGTGTCCTGATGAGCGACTCCAATCGAGGCAGTCTCTTGCTTTATGACCGGCAGGGCGGAAGCGGCTCCTCTAGCGTGGCCGAACCGGTCACGCAAGTTCGTGGGCCGGCCACCGGGATGATGTTCGTTGCCGGCGTCGCACTTGACCCTGCGAAACGCGAGATTTTTGCGGTTAACAACGATATCGGAGACCGGATGGAAGTGTTTCCCTACGACGCCGAAGGCAATGTAAAGCCCAAGCGTATCTTGTTCGTACCTCACGGCTCGTGGGGCGTGGGATTGAATCATGTGCGCGATGAAATCGCTATTACCGTCGAGCATGTCAACAGCGTTGTCGTTTACCGGCGCGATGCCACGTTGGGTGAAGCGCCCTTGCGAGTTCTTCACGGACCGAAGACGGGCCTGGACGATCCCCACGGGATCATTTTTGACGAAAAGCACAATGAAATCTCGGTTGCCAATCACGGCAATTGGGCACCACTGACGCGAGAGGAATCATTGGACGGGGAACTCAAGGGCGGGCGCTTCGACCTGCCCTCCATCACAACGTATGCAGGTGAATCAAACAAGGATGTGGCTCCCGTCCGCAGGATTCAGGGAAAGAGAACGGAGCTCAATTGGCCGATGGGCATGAGCCTGGACGCGGTCCACGATGAGATTGCCGTGGCGAGTTATGGCAACGATTCCATTCTGATCTTTCGTCGCACAGACCAGGGGGACGCCGTGCCCGTGAGGGTGATACACGGCGGCCGGACGGGAATATTGGGGCCGATGGGCGTGAGCATCGACGCCAAGAACGACGAAATCTGGGTCACTAACTACCGAGAGCATACGGCCGTGGTGTTTCCACGAACTGCCGAAGGGAATGTTGCGCCGAAGCGTGTACTGCGCAACGCTCCCCCCGGATCACCGGCGGTGGGCTTCGGGAATCCTGGCGCGGTGGCCTACGATTCGAAACGCGATCAAATATTAGTTCCCAATTGAGTGAGCGTACCCAGAATTCTGGTGTTTGCCAGGTTGGCAAACGGAAACATAGGCCCGGTGAGAGTAATTGAGGGGCAAGGAACGCACCTGAGCCGGACGATGCATGGCATCGCCTACGATGCTGCGCACGACGAAATAATCGTGCCCGTACATCTTGCGGGTGCTGTTCTGATTTTCCGGGGTGCTGCGAAAGGAGAAGAGGGTCCGATTCGAATGATTCAGGGGCCGCACACGCAAATCCTTCGCCCGGAAACGGTGACGGTGGATGTGCCGCACGGCGAAATTATAGTTGGCGAAGATGGCGGCAAAGACATTCTGGTGTTTCCAAGAGACGCCCAAGGTGACGTTGCGCCTCTTCGTGTCATACGGGGACCGAAGACCGGGTTGGACGAAGTTCGTGGCGTGGCGGTTGATCCCGCGCGAAACCTGATTGTGGTCTCAAGTTACAGCCGCAAGGGAACAACAGGAGTTTTTGTTTTCGGCCGGACCGACGAGGGTGACGTGCTTCCGAAGGCGATCATCGCCGGCCCCAAGACTGGGATCAGGAGAATCCGGCAGGTCGAAGTGGACTCTGCTCGGGGAAAGATCTTCGCGGCAGTAAAAAACAACGCTGAATCGTATCGATTTGACGAGGTGTCGCCGTCGCCTTGGAATTCCTCTGAACTTGGCTTTATCGGAGTCTGGGACATTGCCGACAACGGTGATGTCCCACCGCGCGCAGTAATCAAAGGACCCGCCAGCGGAATCGTTTGGCCCGCGGGAGTGGCCCTCAACCCGAAGGATCGGGAACTCTACACCATTGATAGTGTCCGAAACGGAATGTTTACTTTTTCCGTGCCGGAATTTTTTCATGCAAAACCGCGTTAGATGGGTAGGAGAACAGCCAGCGATTATTCGGCGAGTCCAAAATAGCCTCACGCCGCGAGTTTCCAGGCGTGATTGCACGAAGAGCAAACAACTTCGTGCAGCACGATCGGAGGAATGCGAGGGCCTCCAGATCGTCGACTATCAGGCAGATGGTGGTTAGGGACCAAGGGTAACGGTTGCCAAGGGTATGGGTAGAGGTAGGGCCAGGAGTAGGGGTGAGTTGTCTCAGCTTGCGTGGGGAGGCCACAATATTATGAAGTCGATTACTGTTTGGGTTCGAGTCGCGTTCAGCCTCACGACGGTCATGCTGTTGCTGCAGGCATTCCCGACGTCTTTGGGAGCGCAGACGACCAACGGGGTGATCCTGGGGGCCGTTCATGACGCCAGTGGAGCGGGTATTCCAGGCGTCAACATTGTGGTGAAGAACATCGAAACGGGAGTCGCGCGTAGTGTAACCACCGACGGTGACGGTGCGTATGAGGTCCTGAGCTTGCCGGCTGGAGCTTATCAGGTTGAGGCGAGCCTTCAGGGCTTTAAAACTGAATTGCGGCAGGGAATTGGGTTGACCGTAGGGGCCTCTGTCAGCGTGAACTTCTCTCTTTCGGTGGGCGACGTGGTGGAAAAGGTAGTGGTCAACGAAGAGACGCCACAAGTGGAAACGACTACCTCCACCATCAGCGGAGTTGTGGGCGAGGCCGCCATCCGTGAACTTCCACTGAACGGCCGCGACTGGCTGCAATTGGCAACTCTGCAAGCCGGCGTGGTCGGTGGGTTGGAGCAGCAGTCCAGCGCGAACTCCACAAACTCGCGAGCGGCTCGTGGCAACGGAGAAAATCTCTACATTTCGGGAAACCGGCCGACCGAGAACCTCTATCAAGTCGATGGGCTGATCGTTAACGACTACGCGAATGGCAGCCCGGGAAGCGGGTTGAACGTCAACCTGGGTGTGGATGCGGTGCGGGAATTCGCGGTCTTGACCAGCGACTACGGCGCACAATACGGAATGACCTCCGGCGGGGTGGTCAATGCTATTTTCAAGTCGGGAACGAACAAAATCCATGGAGACGCTTTCGGATTTTTCCGGAACAGCGCGTTGGACGCAGCAAATGTTTTTGACAATGAAAACCCGGCGAAGGGGCCGGTAGGTGCTCCGCCATTCCACCGTTACCAATACGGTGGTTCCATCGGCGGGCCAATCGTGAAAGACAAAACTTTCTTCTTTGGGAGTTTCGAAGGCCTCAACCAGGACCGCAGCATTTCCGAACGCTCGCTTACCCTTTCGGACGCAGCCCGGAGTGGTGTTGTTCCTAATCCAAAGGGACCAGGCACCATTACCGTTCCGATCTCCCCGAGTATCCAACCGTATTTGGCCCTTTTTCCGGTTGCCAATGGGCCGGATAACGGCGATGGCACGGCTCCTTACGTTTTCGCGGGTGCGGAAACGGGGCATGAATACTACGTGGTGGGCAAATTGGACCACAATTTTTCTGACCTCACCCGGCTCTCGGCAAGCTTCCAATGGGACACCGGCGCGCTGCTGCAGCCGGACCTCTTTAATCAGAAGCTGCTGGGTTCACCCTCGGGTCACGATAATTTCACCGTGTCTCTGCAACACAGCTTCACTCCGACCGTTTTAAACACCTCGCGCATCGGGGTGAGCCGCACTTTTGCCGCGGATTCCCAGGACGTTTCCGCACTCTCTCCGCTGACTACGAATACACAACTTGGGTTTATACCGGGCCTCCCAGTGGGAATTCTTACCGCCGGCAACCTGTCCACAGCTGGAGGTCTCGGCGCGTCTGGCTCGGACAATTTCCATTTCACCTCCTACCAGGCGTCGGACGACCTCAATTGGATTCGCGGCCGTCACACGCTGCAATTCGGCTTTCTGTTCGACAGAATCGACGACAATTTCAACTCCGCCAATATTCCCCTGGGAGAATGGGACTACGCTTCGGTGCAGGATCTATTGACAAATAATCCGCAAGACTTTACCTCCGACTTCCCCGGAACCAATGGCGCGCGTGGCTTGCGCAGCGATGTTTTTGGGGCGTATGCGCAGGATTCTTTCCGGATTCGGCACAACCTCACGCTGAACTACGGTGTGCGCTATGAAACGTCAACGCCGGTGTCGGAACAGAACGGCAAGGTGGCCACACTGGTGAATCTGACCGATGCCGCGCCCAGAGTGGGCGGGGCCTTCTTCAACAATCCCACGAAACGAAACTTTGCACCGCGCGTAGGAATCGCGTGGGATCCGACCGGAAGCGGCAAGACTTCGATTCGCGCCTCTTTCGGCATATACGATATCCTTCCGCTGCCTTATCTGTTCATCAACCGGACCCACGGCGTTCCGTTCTTCTTGCAAGGGACAGCGCAGGCACCTCCGCCGAGCGACTTTCCGAATCAAGGGCTGGGTGCGCTTTCACCCAACACGGCACGGGTGGCCTACGTGGAGGCCAACCCTCATCGTGCTTACAACGATCAGTGGAACCTCACGATTCAGCGGCAGTTGACATCGAATACGGCGCTGACGATTGGTTATGTGGGGTCACATGCTGTCCACGTCCCTTTGGGAATTGAGGACATGGATCAAGTCCCGTTGTCACAAGTTACTTTCTCACCGACTGGCCAGCCCATGTTTCCGATCCCTCCGGGGAGCACTTTCAAACAGCAGGTCAAAAACGTCCAGAGGATTAACCCAAACTTTGGACGCATCGTCGGAACCCTTTGGAGGGATTATTCGAAATATAACGGCTTGCTTGTGAACGTAAGCAAACGGTTAAGTCACGGATTCCTCGTCCAGGGCGCCTACACCTGGTCGAAGAGCCTGGACCAGGGTTCGGCAACGTTCAGCGACAACGAGTTCCTCAACACTGCAGGATCGCCCTATGCGTTCCTTCCGAACCTTCAAAACGGGGTCTCCGATTTCAATATCACCCATAACTTCACACTGAATGGGACTTGGAATATTCCGGTCTCGGAATCCCTCCACGGAGCGCCTCGCGCTATTTTGTCAGGATGGGAGCTCGGAAGCATCTTCTCAGCGCACACCGGCGTCCCATTTACAGCGAAGGTGAATTCAGATATTGCTTTTACGGGAAACAGCCGTGTCAACAGCAGCGCCGGCGGACAGAGGCCGAATTTCAACCCCATTCCGGGCTGTTCGACGAATCCGGTGAACTCCGGACAACCCACGAACTACATCAATCTCAACTGCTTCTCGCTCCCAGCGTTGGGAACGCTCGGCGATCTGGGACGCAACACCTTGCGCGGGCCGGGCTTCGTGGACTTCGATTTCTCCCTGTTCCGAAATATCGGGCTTCACCAGGAAAGGTATAAGCTCCAATTTCGGGCCGAAGCCTTCAACGTGCTAAATCACGCCAATTATGGAGTTCAAACTACTGGCGTTTTTAGCGGTACAAACACAACTCCGTTGGCGTCAGCCGGACAATTGCAACCGCCCACGCTGACGACATCGCGTCAGATCCAACTCGGCGTAAAGTTCGTCTTTTGATGAGGAGTGCGGCCCATGTTTAGACGACTACCCTGTTGGGCGATTGCCCTGGCAGTCGTGATTTCATGGGCCGCGCTTGCTCGCTCCAGCGCAGACGAGCGCCGATCCAAGCCCTTCCCGGAGGACATCCCGGCTGCACGGATGGTCTCCGATCCGTATCCGGCCTTGAACGGGATCGCCGTCGATCCGGAAAACAACGTCGTTGTGGCCAGCGACCCTAATCGCAAAAGTTTGCTTCTTTATGATCGGTTGAACAACACGGCGGAAGGCACACAAACCGTTCCGTTGCGCCACATCATCGGGCCCGAAACCTACATCGGTATGGCTGCTACGGTCATCCTTGATCCTCAGCGGCAGGAAATCTACACCGCCAATAACGATATCGAGGATACGGTCGTGGTGATGCCGTACGCAGCCAATGGCAATGCCAAGCCGGCACGCGTCCTATCGGTTCCCCATCAGGCTTGGGGGTTGGCCCTCGGCCGTTCAAGCGGCGAACTCGCGGTGACGGCGGAAATCTTCAATGCTGTGGTTTTCTATCGCCGCGAAGCCAAAGGCGTCGAAGCCCCCATGCGGGTCATCCGAGGCCCCAAGACGCGCCTGGCAGACCCACACGGAATCTATTGGGACGATACGCATGGCGAAATCGGTGTTGCCAGCCACGGCAATTTCCGTGGGGTCGTCCAAAACACGGGAGGAGGATGCTCTCCCGCGCCAAGCAAGGAGGAGGCGCCCAGCGAGGGCGGAGAGTTCCGGCCACCCTCCATCGCTATATTCGCTTCGAACGCCAAGGATGATCAGGCTCCGGTGCGCACGATCGAGGGAGATTCCACCAAGCTTGATTGGCCGATGGGCATTGCCGAGGATCCGGTGCACGACACCATTGTGGTAGCCAACAACGGCGACAACTCGATTCTGATCTTTGACCGTAAACGCGGCGGAAACGTCGCACCGGTTCGGACCATTCACGGGGATCAAACCGGCATCAACCGGCCCATGGGCCTCGCAGTGGACGCAAAGAATGGTGAGATCTGGGTCTCCAACTATGGTGACCACTCGGCTCTGGCGTTCGACAGTGCGGCAGACGGCAACGTAACACCAAAGCGCGTCCTGCGAAGCGCCCCTGCAGGCACTTCGACTCCGGGGTTTGGGAATCCCATGGCACTGGCTTACGACACGAAGCGCGGAGAAATTCTGGTCCCGAATTGAGTGAGCCAGCCGCGAGTGGCGGCATTTGCCAGGCTGGCAAATGGAAACATGGCGCCGAAGAGAGTGATTGCCGGACAAGCGTCCAAGCTGGGCCGAACGATTCATGGTCTGGCGTACGATCCGGTGCATGATGAAATTGTGGTCCCGAACGCGCTGGCGGACGCGATTCTGATTTTTCGCGGGAGTGCCAATGGGAACGAACCCCCAATTCGCGTGATTCAAGGGCCGTGCACAAAACTTATCACGCCTCATTCTGTGAGCCTGGACCTCGAGCATGGAGAAATTCTGGTTGCCAGCCTTACCGGGAAACGAATTAACGTCTTCCGCTGGGATGCGAAGGGAGATGTCGCGCCACTCCGGGTGATCACGGGGCCGCAGACGCAACTCGGGCACTTGGTCGGGATCGCCGTCGATCCGGTTCAAAACTTGATGGCCGTAGCGAACTCGGAGGACATCCTCGTGTTCAACCGGACGGATAACGGGAATGTTGCTCCGCGCGCGCGAATAGCTGGACCCAACACGGGCATCACCGATGAGCCGTGGCAGATGCAATTTTACAAAGGGAGAATCTTCCTGGCGGCATCGAACCATCTTCACGTGAATCTGTACTCGGGTGTGACTCTGAAAGAGTCCTCGAAGTCTGTTCCGGACGATCCCTGGCTCAATCCAACGCTGGGGTTCGTCGGCGTCTGGAACATGACGGATAATGGCGATGTCCCGCCCCGAGCCATGATTCGCGGTCCCTTTAGCGGGCTCCTGCATCCGGTGGGATTGGCGCTGAACCCCAAGGAGGGAGAGATTTATGTATCAGACAGCGTCAGGAATGGCATCCTGAGCTTCCTGGTACCGGATTTTCTTGAACCAAAGGATTCCAATTCAAGCAATCACCCTCAAGGAGTGAAACATGGAAAGTAGAGATTTACGCGGTTGGATTCACCAAGCCGAGGCGCTCGGTGAATTGAAGAAGATTGATGGCGCCGATTGGGATGTCGAGATCGGCGCGGTAACGGAACTTGGCCATCACCGTGGCGAGCAAAGCCACGCCTTGCTTTTCGATCACATCAAAGGGTATCCCGCGGGTTATCGCGTTCTATCGAATACGCTCAACACCACCAAGCGCCTGGCGATGACGCTGCATATGGACACGAACTACACTCGTCTGCAATTCGTGAAAGACATCAAGAAGCACATCACTGACCTTACCTACATTAAGCCCGAAGTGGTGAAAGATGGCCCGGTGATGGAAAACGTTTTCGAGGGCAAGGATATTGATATGTTCAAGTTCCCCACTCCCAAGTGGCACGAACTCGATGGCGGACGCTACATCGGCACCGGCTCCGTGGACATCACCCGTGACCCCGACGAGGGCTGGGTCAACCTGGGCACTTATCGCGTAATGATCCATGACCGCGATAAGCTGGGCTTCTTCATTTCGCCGGGCAAACAGGGCCGCATCATGCGGGAAAAGTATTTTGCTCGCGGTCAATCCTGCAAACTCGCGGTTTCTTTCGGCCACGACCCCCTGCTCTATCTCGCCGGCGGGATGGAAGTGCCGTACGGCGTTTCCGAATACGAATGGGTTGGCGGCCTTCAGGGCCACCCAGTGCAAGTAATCCAAGGCGAATACACCGGGTTGCCCATTCCGGCTTCTTCGGAGATCGTCATCGAGTGCGAAGCGATTCCTGGTGACGACCACAACGAAGGTCCCTTCGGCGAGTGGACTGGCTATTACGCCAGCAACATGCGCCCCGAGCCGACCATGAAGGTAAAGCGGCTGTATCATCGCAACAATCCCATCATTCTCGGCGCGCCGCCGACCCGTCCCCCTTGTGAATTCAACTATATGCGTTGCTTTATGCGTTCCGCCCTCATCTGGCAGGAACTCGAAAAGGCCGGCGTCCCGGATGTGACCGGCGTTTGGTGTCACGAGGCCGGCGGAAGCCGTCTTTTGACCATCGTGTCCATCAAACAACGCTATCCGGGCCACGCCCGGCAGGCCGGAATGATCGCTGCGTACTGTCACGCCGGTGCATACCTTGGCCGCTACACCATCGTTGTGGATGACGACATCGACGTGACCAACACCAATGACGTTCTCTGGGCCCTGACAACCCGATCCAACCCCGAGGCCGATATCGAAATCATCCGCCGCAGTTGGAGCGGTTCGCTCGATCCCATCATTCCCATGGCAGAACGCGGCCACAGCTCACGCGCGGTTATAGACGCATGCAGGCCGTACGAGTGGATGAAGGATTTTCCTCCCGTCGCGGAGTCGAGTCCCGAAGTCCGCCGTGCCGCGGAAGCAAAGTGGGGCAAGATTCTCGCGGAGCCCACTTCCAACGGCCATGGCGTGTCTTCACCAGAGCCCGTTAGCGTGCCAAGCGGCGCGCTTGATCCAGCAGTGGAATCCTCCATACAAGGGAAATACTAATGGCCGAGGCGGTCCATGCCACCGCTCAGATTGGCGGGGCGAAGGAGTTCACTCTCTCCACGCGAAAACTGATCGGTTGGATTTTCACGATCGCCGTGCCAGTATTCCTCTGGTTCGCTCCGCTAAATTTCGAAGCCGCGTCCAAGCACGCGCTCGCGGTGGCGGCGTTCATGATTGTTGCTTGGATCGCGGAGCCGATTCCTCACGCACTGACGGGTCTCATCGGGTGCTATCTCTTTTGGGTGCTCAAGGTTGTCAAGTTCGAGGTTGCCTTCAGCGGCTTTGCGGATCAAACCCCATGGTTTCTATTCGGGGCAGGCCTCTTCGGGATGATGGCCACAAAGACCGGCATGGCGCGGCGTCTCGCTTACCTGATTATCCAACGAGTGGGTGCCAGTTATTCGCGGCTCCTTCTAGGAATAATTCTTTCTTCCTTCCTCTTGACGTTTCTTGTGCCTTCGGGAATCGCCTGTGTGGTGATCATGGGGTCTGTGGCGCTCGGCCTGATGGAAGTCTTTGGACTCGGGCGGGGCAGCAATGTCGGCAGGGGCATCTTCATTACCCTGACCTACACGGCTGGATGCTTCGACAAAATGGTCATTGCCGGGCCTTCTACCATTCTCGGGCGAGGCCTCATCGAGAATGGTGCGAACATTCATGTGTACTACAGCCTTTGGCTCCTGGCTTTCCTGCCTTGCGCCGTCGTCACGATATTTGGCATCTGGCGCTTGGTCGTCTGGCTATACCCGCCAGAGAACGCCGCATTGGATCGCGGAGCGGAATTCCTTCGCAGCGAGCTCGAGAAAATGGGGCCGTGGACGCAGATGGAGAAAAAAGCCCTCTTTTTGATGCTCCTGGCCATCGCCCTTTGGATGACCGACCTGATTCACCATATTTCACCGGCGGTGATCGGACTTGGCATCGGTCTCTTTGCATGCGTGCCTAGATTCGGAATCCTCGACCAGGAGGACATGAAACGCCTTAACTATCTTCCCGTCTTTTTTGTGGCTACGGCCATCAGTATGGGAACAGTACTCGTTCAGACCGGAGCGCTTCGCACCATGACCAGCTTCATGTTCGACTGGATGCGCCCTCTCATGGACACCAGCGTTTACGCTCTGGCCGTCGTACCGTACTGGACTGCGTTTGTCTACCATATCTTCCTGGGGAATGAGATCGGCATGCTGGCCACTTCCATGCCGGGCTTGATGAGTTTTGCTCGCGCCAATAGTATTCATCCTTTGCCTTTGGGATTGATCTGGGCCTTTGCCGCCGGCGGGAAGATTTTCGTGTATCAATCCGGCGTTCTTGTAGCCGGATATTCTTATGGCTATTTCAATGCGCGAGATGTTTTTCGCGTCGGTCTGTGCGTGACTATTATCGAGTCACTCGTGCTGCTCTTGACCGTGCCTTTCTATTGGCCGTTGATTGGAATTCGCTGATCCCAGATTTCCGGGGGACGGTAGCCGCAGGGCGTTGCGGACAGAACCGCTGGCCGCTAGACATTATGAACAAACATCCATTTCGATTGATCGTCGGCATAACCGGAGCCACGGGAACTATTCTCGGGGTGCGCCTCTTGCAGGTTTTACGCGAAGCAAGGGTAGAGACGCATCTGGTTCTCAGCAACTGGGGAGCGCGCACGCTGATCCACGAGACGTCGTATACCGTACAGCAGGTCCAGCAAATGGCGGCGCACCATTATGCGCCTCAGGATCAGGGCGCGGCCGTCTCCAGCGGTTCATTTGTAACCCAGGGCATGGTGATTTGCCCTTGCAGTGTCAGATCCCTCGCCGCCATCGCGCAGGGTCACGGCGACACCCTCGTTCACCGCGCGGCCGACGTGGTGCTCAAAGAACGACGCAAACTGGTCTTGGTCGTCCGCGAAACGCCATTGAGCGACATTCACCTCGAAAATATGCTGAAGCTTTCGCGCATGGGCGTCGTGATTTTTCCGCCCGTACCTGCATTTTACAATCACCCGAAGACCATCGATGACCTCGTCGATCAGACCGTACTGCGGATCCTGGACCAATTCGGACTTAGCCTGACATCTCCCCATCGCTGGGAGGGCGCCATGGCAACCACCGGAGCGAAGCCAGCTCGCGCTTTGCGACGCGGTAAACGAAATCGTTAGGCGTTCGGGCAAACTAGCAATTGCTGCATTTTTCGCCGTTCTTCTTGTTATTTTTCCTGTCTTTTCGTTGTTTGCACAAAAGACTTCTTCCGCCTTGCGGATGACAGCAAAACCGCACAGTCGAACCCGATTTGTTGGAAACGTTAATAGTTAGAAGTAACGGATGGAGTTGGTGGAGTCGAGTTGCGTGCGTCCAAGGCAGGCGCGCTGCTCGTTGTGGGAATCCGCTAGCGATCTCTCTAGCGCGTGTTTGACCGACGACTATAACGGCATCACGTCCACCTTGGGAGGCGTTGCCCTCGGCGGTGACGAATATGCTGCCTGGACGAGTTTTGCGACACGGCAGACTTTCGCAAAATGTCTCAGTCTCTCATACTGCATTTTCTGTGAACGATGCATTTTTCTAGCGCTTGTTGAGCGAGATTAGGACGAGTTCGTTTTCTGTACTTAAGACAGTCTGCGACCGTTTTGGCCACGCTGTACACACGAACGGGAACTCCGTCAATTCTTGTATTGATGACGCCCTGAGTTAACGCATCGCCGCCAAAGCGGACAAAGCGTAGCAATTGACCATTCACGACAGGCTTTCTTGCCCTGGGGTTGGTCGCCATCCAGATCGGACCAGGGCCCGTAAGCAAGAGTCCATGGAACATCAATGCAGACTCGAGGCACACAACGCCGTGCGGGACCCTTCTCGTCGCTAGCAGAATCTGACGTTCGATATCCATCGCTAGATCCTTGCGCGTGTATATCCCTCGGCCGATCTTCACGATCAGGCCACGCTGGGCGCTCTCTGCAGGACTTCAGGATGAACCCCGTATTCCAAAAGATCTCTTGGCCGAACGATGAACAGTTCTTGAATGATCGAAACTAACCGCATAGTTGCGGATTGCTTGCTCTTCATCAATTTGCCTCACAAAAACAGGGGGGATTCCGTACCCCGAAAGCTATTTACTTCACCCTATGAGAAACCGTTGACATATTTGAAAAAAAAGGCCTGATTTGGGGAACAGTTTGGGGAACAATTGTCCCCAAACACGACGTTTTCGACCCGAAAAAGAGGCTTACGGGCCGCGCTAAATTGTTGATTTCCGAACAGCAGGCACCGGGACTCTCGAAGTTGCTAAACCGTTTTAGGGACTAAACACCCTAACGGGGGTTCGAATCCCCCCTCTCTGCCATGCCTTAAGTACTTTCAGCATCAAGACTTGCACCCCATCCTGTCAAAACGAAGTACGCTCTAAAGTGAATATAAATTAATAGTACATAATGCGACGGTCTTGTAAACCGTCGTATTGGGATTCGCTGAGCAGATGAAGACATCATTCGGTTCTCTGCCCAATCGGCGTCACATTTCTTCAATCGGCTAAGGATTTCGCCATGACACATGCTAACCCGCTTGCTACTTACCGGATGTACGTACATTCTAGGTGCGACATCCCAGATATCGAATCATTAATCGCAGCGGCTCTTTCAGAAGTCCGTGACCAGGTCCCGGCGGACATTTTTTATGTCTTTGCTTTTTCCAAAGACTTGCACAATCTTGCCGGTCGCCGCGCAGAAGCCAAGGCAGGGTGGGCTCTATTTTCGTTTTCGTGAAGAGAACTTTGCCGTCGGCATGGGTGAGCACCGTCTGCGGAGAACTCGCCATCTACTCTTCGATCAGAGGCTCAACGTCATTTGCCATGGTTCTCTTGAGGCTGCGTGGGGACACGGGTGCTGTGCATGAACACGATCTTCCAGATGCCCGCCTGTTTCTCCAGGAAAGCCGACTCCAGCCAATTTTGGTTCATGGTGCCGGACGAGTCAGTGATGCTGCCTTTATTGGTATACGCGATCCAAGCGGTAATGCCGCTAACGTGAACGTCCGGTTCCGTCACGTTCCATTCATAATGTTTACCCGCGGCATGTTGGGCCTTGATGAAAGCCATCACGGCATGTCCGTTGAATCGGGCGCCTCCATCAAATATGTAAAAGTCCGATGTAATCACAGAGTCGAACTTCGCAACATCGTCTTTGCGGGCCGCAGCGAATATTGTGCTTATTGTGTCTACGATTTGCCTCTGATCGGAGGTGAGGGATTTCTGCTGGGCTCTCGCAGTAGAGACGTTTGCGGGGAAGATTAGTTCGAAGACAACGATGGCCAACGCGATGCCGAGTGGTGATGGCATGGTAGAACCCTCCTTTTCGGTCGGAAGGAAAGACACGTGAGGGTCTTATTTATTCCCCAGGCTCCCATGAGCCGCCTGCAATGTTCTTTCTTTCGGACAATCTCAGTAATTCAAAGGCGCGGTGGCTCTCGTCCCGATGTCTCACCTCTCTGTCGATCCTGCAAACCGGGTTTTTGCGGAGCCGGACGGCTTGCCGACTTGCTTGTTATTCCCATCTCCGTTGTCTGACTAGAAGACAATTGCAGAGATGTGGCTTGATCGAAAGTCACTGCGAGCCTGGACCGACAATCTCTTCTGGTAATTCGGCTCGGCGCGCACCGGGTGTCTGTGTGGCAGAAAGCAGGGTTCCGAGTTTGGATCGCGCTCTTGCAAGGCGAGACATGACGGTCCCAAGCGGGCAGTTCAACAAGGTGGCAATCTCCTGGTACGACAGATCTGCATACTCTCGCAGCACGATGATCTCGCGATACTCCTCGGAGAGTTGGTGTAGCGCTACTCGCACTTGTTGTTTCTCCAGTTTGTTCACATAAAGCGCGTGAGGGTCTCTTGCAGAGTCTATGACGAGATCTGCGGCATTCTCCTGCGCGTCAAGTTCGACCAACTTCGGGCTCGTACGTCGTTGCCGTACTTGGTTGCGCCGAATGTTTCGCAGGATGATGTACAGCCACGCCTTTACATTACTGTGTTCGCGCAGCCGTCCCATCGCCTCTATGGCGCGAACGTAAGTTTCCTGTACCAAGTCCTCGGCCTCGAAGAAGTTCCGAGTGAGCGCCATCGCGTAAGTGAACAGTCCGTCGGCATGCTCGAGTGGGGCCACAGACCAACGATAGACATTATGAGGTGGTGCGTCTTACAGAGAAGGGAGGTTTTTTCAGGATTGTGTTATTGATTGCGACGGTAGTCGCCTGGAGTGACTCCGACATGCTTGCGGAAGACCTGGGTCAGATGTGCTTGGCTAGAGAAGCCACAATCCGCAGCAACGTCGATAATGCTTATTTCCCGCTGTTTCAAGAGGGATTGAGCATGGTCGATCCGACGCTTGAGTAAGTACCTGTGCGGTGTCATGCCCATAGACGTGCGAAACATTTTAAGAAAGTGCCCGCGGCTGTAACCCGCCTCCTCCGCTAGCGAGGCGAGGCTGATCTCGGACTGGAAACCTTGCTCGATCCTGTCTATGACACGCCTCAACGCGTAGGGTGGAAGCGCAGATACGGCCGAATCCGCTTTTTGGTACTGCGGGCGTTCACCCAAGAGAAGGTATCGGATTGCGAGCGCGTGAGCGAGCGAATCCGAATATAACTTGCCTGAAGGACCCCCAGCTTGAACTTCTTCCGAAAGAAGTGTCATGAGTCGCCGAATGGCCGTATCCTGAAAATTTGGGCGGATGATGGGTTCAGCCGTGGACTGTCGATCCGACTCCGACAAGATGCTTCGTACGAACTGTGCATCCAAGGCACAGAGGATAACCTCCGAGCGCGTATAAGTGTGCAACGTTGGGATAACTCCGATCGGCGTCACAGTGATTGCTCCGCGTCCCTTCGAACAACGAACAAAGCGCCCACCCTGGCCCGCATATTCGCCGGAATAAGAGGTTGTCCAAAGCCACAGAACGTGTCGATCGGTTACAGTTTCTATCCGCTCACCTTCCGGAATCCGGTGATGCTCAAGGAGAAGGCCGTCCCAGGAATGGCTATCGCTCGAATTGACAACGGAAGAAGGACCAGTTAGATGAGCGAGGCGAGAAGATGGAGTGTTGGGGTTAGATCCCATAAATCTTTCCTCTGTTAGACCACCTCAAATAGAACCTGGCCGTGCATAAGAGAAGCGTCCGGATCCCGGACAGAACACAGGCTCAATACGCTGCGCCAATCATCTTTGCCTCTTTACGTACCACTCGATTCGATGCATTTCTTGTCCCGAGGTTGCAGATCTGCCCTCGGAGAGTTCCGCAAGATTCGGTCCAGAGGCACAGATTCCCGCACAATTCAATCTGCGTGACATGGTTTGATGATTGTGTTGCCGGAAAAAGCCCGAGGGAACTTCCACATTAACGAAAATTGTTGAAAACGAACACGCGCGGGTGGGCCGACACACTTCGCGAAGCTGTACGTGGGCAGCCTCATTCCATTTCTGACGGAAGGTACACGGATGAAAGCAAGAAGGCTTCCAATCGGGCACAAATCAGCTGCGCTATCAGGCTGTGGATGGATCAGGGGCGCCAATGGACCAAAACGTTGAAGGACACCCACAGTCCTCGAGTTGGAGCATCTCAGAGTGGATGACAAGACCACCGGCGGAATGATTCTGTCGTCGCTTTTGGGGAAAGTCAGGCGAGGGCCACTCCGTGAATCGTTCGATGCAAAACCACACGCTGCTTGAACGACAGCAATGATGCCCGGGCCCAGGTACGGGAGCATGTCGCAACTCCAGCGAGCGGCAGGCGCACCCGATGCTGCGTACGAGGGCAATACACAGGGCCAGGCACGTTATTCCCCAAACGGGAGAGAAAAATATACATACGTCCGAAGCAAGGCCATACGAATTTCCAGATAATGTGTTTTCGTAGTGGGAATACTTTTTGAAGCCCCGTGTTATATAGAGCGAGGCATAACAACGCGACATGGGGAGCTGTGCCCAAACAATGGCAAGTTCCTCCACGCTCTTTGCGGTCCGCTCTCAGACACCGCTCCCAGGCGACAGGTCCGGTCCCGATCCCGGCGACCAAGAGCCATCCACCGATATGGCGGCACAACAGAATTCCACAATACGAAGTAGAACGAAGGGCAGCTATTTCATCGCCCAAGGGGATGTTCGCCTTTATGGACAATACGATCATCGAAGTTCGATTTTCTTCATTCTGGTGTCTCTCGATATGTGCTGCGCGGACATGACGTTTCCAGGCGAAAAACGCCTCTTCCTCAACCAGGTTCTCGATGAAGTGTTCGATGGGCTGTATGGTTACGCCATGGTTCTCAGCCGTGACCACACCGAAGCAGAGGATCTTGTCCAGGAAACCTGTTTTCGGGCCGTTAAAGCGATTGAAAGTTTGCAGCCTGGCAGTAATACGAAGAGTTGGCTGTTCACGATCTTACGAAACATCTGGCTCAACCAGGTGCGGCAACGACGGACCGCGCCCATGATCGTCGAGCTTGATGTGGACGAGAGCACTCTAGCAATGGCCGTGGAAGCTTCGAAGGATCCACATGCTCTCTTAGTGAGCAAAGTGGAGCGCGATCAGGTACGAAGAGCGATCCAGCAACTTCCCGACGAGTTTCGCGAGATCATCGTGCTGCGAGAGTATGAAGAGCTGTCCTACCAGGAGATCGCCACATTATTGGACTGCCCGGCTGGCACAGTGATGTCTCGCCTCGGAAGAGCGCGATCCAAGCTCCGATCGCTGCTCTCGGGTGCTCTGCACACTCCCGATCGAAGAGCGAAGGGAGCCACGGAATGAGCCACTGCGACGAGCGTAGCACCGACATTCTACTTTATCTTGACCATGCCTTGACTGGGCAAAGGCTTGAAGACTTTCGCGCGCACTTGGCAGACTGCCCCATTTGCAGGGAGCGTTTGCAGGAAGAGCAAGCGTTATCGTCCCTCTTGCATAAAACACGGCCACTATATGTGGCGCCACAAGCGCTTCGGGCCCGTGTAGCAGCGTCCGCCGCGCAGGAAGCATCTGCGGGCTCTCCTATATCTGCTCTGAGCGGCAAAACGCGCACGCAAAAGTTGACGCGATGGTTGCGAGACGTTACTCGGCCTGTTTTTGGTTGGAAGCCTCTGGTGGCGATGACGCTAGTGCTCACTCTAAGTTTGGTGTTTATTCCAGGTGCTGTTCAGAGGGTACGCGCAAACGAGTTCGTGGAGGCTGCTACCGAGATTCACCGAAGTTACCTGGACGGGTCCTTGCCACTAGAATGCCGATCCCCCTCGCCAGAGATAGTCACGGATTGGTTTGCAGGCAAAACCCCATTCCACTTTCAATTGCCGCTCTCCCAGTCTGTGCCGGAAGGCAAGGCTCGCTACTGGCTGACTGGTGCACGCCTGGTGAGCTACAAAGGCAACCCTGCCGCACTCGTCGCCTACGAAACGCCTACGGAGAAAATCAGTCTTCTGGTCGCCTCTAGCAAATCAGTGGCCGTGGCAGGCGGAGAAGAAGTACTGTCCGGCGAAATCACATTTCACTATCGGAGTGGAGCAAACTTCGAGGTGATCACCTGGACCAATCACGGTCTTGCGTACGCGTTGGTGGCGTCTTTAACGGGTTCCCCGCAACACTCCTGTCTAGTCTGCCATCAGAATATGGCGGACCAGAATTTAGCCGAACACTAAAGGAAACGGAACGAGACGATTACTGCCTCGCGCTGTTTCGTCCGGGGTATTTGCCTGCTACTACATCGCCGGCGTCTATAGCGAGCGCACCCGGAGGGAATAGAACGTCGCATCGGGTGTCTTACTTCCAGCCCCAGCTGAGCGGAGAAAAACCAAATAACGCAGAGCACCAAACTTAGAGAACTAGAAGCGAAAAGGCGGCCCACAGTGACATTGATACTGCAGTTGTGCGAAGTTGTTCCGGTCTTGGAGAATTCAGCGGACAGCCGCATTTCTTTTTATATCCGGGCTGCGCGATACAGCTGCTTGCTGTATTTTGTCGCACACCGCGTGCTTGGCAATCCTGACAGAGCCTTTATTGCTGTAGAAAATTGCTTGCTCTCGGCCGCTCGCCATGTCGCGACATTTGATGACGAGGGCGCATTCCGTAATTGGCTGGTACGGCTTGCCCTCGACGAATCTCTGGCGATCCTCCACGGAAGAAAAATGCCCGAGCATCGGGACGAAGATGAGGTCATAGGAATTACGACCGCGTTGTTGCCCTTGCATTGAAATGCTTCCTGATTAACCACTGCGATAGCCGTAGGAAACAATCCCTGCACCCGCGAATGAGATGTTTTGGACGTGTGTGCGCCAATCGTAGCTTCTTAAGATTTGCGCTCTTGCGATGCGCCATTCGGGAATAACTCGTCTTGCAAGGTGTTCTTATTCCGAGCACCCGCGAAAGCGGATGCAGAGTTAAAAGGAGACTTGCAGATGAAGACCTTAGTACGCTTCGGCACCATAGCGGTATTGACTCTGACTACGGGGGCCGTTTGCTTTGGGCAGCACTACACCCAAACGAATCTTGTTTCCAGCACATCGGGAGTCGCTCCTGTGACCGATCCTCAGTTAGTCAATCCGTGGGGGATATCCCGCGGCTCCGGCTCACCCTGGTGGGTCTCTGACAACAAGACGGGCCTCAGTACACTTTACGACGGCGCAGGAGTTAAGCAGTCGCTGATCGTTACCATCCCGCCGGCCGATCCGACCAACAAGAACAAGCCAAGGGGTTCGCCAAGCGGCACGATCTTCAACGGCAGTCAGACAGATTTTTTGTTGGCCCCAGGAAAACCGGCCGTGTTCCTCTTCTGCACGGTTGATGGGACGATTGCCGGATGGAACCCAACTGTTGCCGTTGCTCAAGGAGCTGCACCGCCATCGACCCAGGCTGTGACCGTGGTCAAAACTACCGACGGATCGAGCTACACCGGCCTGACCAGCGCTTCCATTGACGGCAAGCAATATCTTTATGCAGCGAATTTCACCAAGGGCCGGGTGGATGTTTATGACAGCGCATTCCACCTTGTAGGACCGTCCAAAGAACATTCCGGAGAACACTTCGACGACAACTCATCCGAAGAAGGCCAATTCTCTGAACATTCCTTCATGGACGAGAGCCTGCAACGTCCCTATGTACCCTTCAACGTACAGGCCATCGGCAACAACATTGTCGTCACCTATGTGGTCCATCAGGAAGGATCGCCTTTTGAAACAGACGGGCCGAGCTTGGGCTTCGTGGACATTTATAGTTCCGCGGGGCGCCTGCTGCTGCGTTTACAGCACGGCGATTGGCTGAATGCTCCGTGGGGCGTGGCTCTGGCTCCGCTCGATTTCGGGCACTTCAGCCACGACCTGCTCATCGGGCAGTTCGCGGGCGGCGGCGACACCCAATCCAGTGGCTTCATCGCCGCCTACGACCTGGCTACGGGAAAATTTGACGGACTGCTGCAGGATGCAAGCGGGAAGCCGCTGGTCATCAATGGCATCTGGGCACTCAGCCCGGGAAATGTCAGCCCGGCCAACAGCGATGCCGCAGGCGCGCCTGCCGCAGAAGTGTACTTCACCGCCGTGCAGAACCATGGCTCCGGAGGATTGTTTGGTTATTTGACGGCGGTTCCGACGGAGTTGATTAAGGGGAATAACCAGTAATCGTCCAATCTGATTCGCGATGCTTTCGGGGTGGAACGCATCGAAATCGATGCATTTCACCCTAACGGCAAGACGCAATCTGGAGACTTCGAGATCGTTCGTGCAACCCGAGGCGGCAGTTAAGGCCCGTCTCACTCGACAAGAACAGTTCCATCAACAACAAATATCACAACTACAAAATTCACACGCAAATGGGGGAGAACATGAAGAAGACTGTAATTACGCTCGCACTGGTGGCGGCGATGTGCATCTGCAGTGCAACAGCAACATCAGCTGGGGAAGAACGTGAACGTTTTCATTTTCGAACAGTAACTTTCCCGAACGACACGTTCACCCAGCTGCTCGGCATCAACGATTCTGAAACGATTGCCGGCTATCATGGCGCCGCAAGCAACATGGGTTTCGTCTTCTCGTTTCGGAATAATTTCACTTTGGAGAATTTTCCTGGATCCGCCCAGACGCAGGTGATTGGAATCAACAACCGGGGGAATACCGATGGGTTCTATATCGATACCGCCGGAAACAACCATGGCTTCCTGGATATCAACGGCACTTTCACGACCGTGGATTTCCCCGGCACAACGCTCAACCAGCTTCTTGGCTTGAATAACCTTGAGCAGGCTGCCGGTTATTACGCCGATGCCGCAGGCATCGATCATCCTTACATTTTTGACAAGAACGGCGGAATGTTCTTTGTGATCACCATCCCAGCCGCCACAGGGGGCGCCCAAGCCACCGGCATCAACGACAATGGGTCGATCTCAGGTTTCTACATCGATGGCGCCGGGAAGAACCACGGTTTTCTGATCTCCAAGGGAGAATTCAGGACTCTCGATTTCCCGGGGGCAACGCTCACTCAAGCATTCGGCTTGAACAATCACGATGAGGTTGTTGGGGCATACGTAGATGCGTCAGGTCTCACCCACGGTTTCATCTTTAACGACGGAGAGTTTACATCGGTCGATGACCCGCAGGGCATCGGTACGACCACAATCAATGGGGTTAACGACCATGGACAAATCGTTGGATTTTACGTGGCCGCCGGCGGGAACACGGACGGATTCGTCGGGTCCAGGTAACCGCGACATCCGCAGATCAAACGGCGGACAACGGAAAGCATGCCCGGTCCCGGAAGTCGTGACCGGGCATCGCCACCTCGAAAGATATTAAGGAAGAAGGAGCCGGCGAGCGCAGGATTTCTCCAGCGCAGAGGCTGCGAGGCGACTTCCCCCGGCGACGATTCGTTAGTTTTTGTTAGTTTCCGCAATTATGGCGATCCTTCTACTTCGCATTCACATCAAACTGGTTTCACAGTAGCGCCACAAGGAGAAATGATCATGAATTCCAAGCAAGCGATTTTCATCACCGGTTCCAGCACGGGCTTCGGCAGACTGTTTGCCGATACGCTGGCTCGCAAAGGGCATACAGTTCTCGCGACGATGCGTGACATTGGAGGCCGCAACGCCAAGAATGCTTCTGAAATCCGCGCGCTTGCAGAAAAGGATTCACTGCCAATATCCGTCCTTGAGCTTGATGTGACCAACGACGCCTCGGTCGAGCGGGCTGTGGATGCCGCCGTGGCCAAAGCCGGTCGCATCGACGTTGCCATCAACAACGCAGGCTATGCCGTTTCGGGGTTGGCGGAAGTTGTCACCACCCAACAAGCGCAGCGTCTCATGGACACGAATTTTTTTGGTCCGGTTCGCGTAAATCGCGCCGTGCTTCCACACATGCGACGCCAACGCAGCGGCGTGCTCATGCACATCAGCAGCGGCGCCGGCCGCATCGTTGCCCCTTCCATGGGTTTCTATTGCGCTAGTAAATTTGCGCTAGAGGCGTTGGCCGAGTCATACAGCTACGAACTTGCCTCGCAAGGAATCGAATCCGTGATTGTCCAACCCGGCCCTTATGAGACACCCGTTATCGGCAACATGGTAATGGCTGCCGACGAGGCCCGCACCAATACGTATGGCGGTGTCCGGCAGATCCCTGCGAAGATCAACGCGGCTCTTGCCTCCGTGGCCGGCAATGCTCAGGAAGTCGCGGATGCCGTTTTGCGAATTATCGAGACCCCCGCTGGCGAGAAGCAGCTGAGGTATCTAGTTAGCCCCGAAACCTTCGGCGTCGACCAGATCAACACCCTGTCAAGGCAAGTGCAAGCCAATCTGCTGGAAGGCTTGGGCCTCGCTGCCGACATCAAATTCCTCAAGGGCAAAGCAGTCGCCTCCGTTTGAACTCTCTCTCGCCGGGAATTTCTGCGTCACGGAGCGACGTGGGTCTTGGAAACGCGCTCTCTTGATACGGGGACCCTTACGGCCACCGCTTCCGCGGGCAATTGTGACGATCCACCAGGTGCGCGCCACTCGTGAGTGATGCGAATTTCATCCAGACTTCGCCGCCAGATTCCGCATAACGTGTTTTCGTCCTGGGAATACTTGTCGAAGCTCGGTGTTATACAGAGCGGAGCATAACGATCCACCAAGGTGGACCAACCACGGCAGGCCTCACACGATTCCGGCGATCAAACAGATTAAGGAGTAATCATGAGTGAACTTCTCGCTGTCCTAACCCGCTCTTACGAGTATCAACGTGTACATGCTGCCTTCCTAGTTGGAACAACGAGCGGCCTCGAGACGGTGCAGCTTACTTTGGAGGGTAAGCTACCGACTCCACCGATCATCGCCACGTTGGGCATCTCGCTTGTAGAGGCGGCCGAGGGCCGCGCGGTCTTCGAGGCTTCGCCAGCCGAGTGGCAATACAACCAACTGGGAACCGTGCACGGAGGATGGCTCTCCGCGCTCCTCGACTCAGCGCTCGGGTACGCTGTCCAAAGTGCGCTACCCGCAGGTCGCGGCTTCACCACCCTCGATTTGCATGTTCGGTTCGTGCGCGCCGCAACCATGGCAGTATCTCGATTACGCACGGAGGCACATGTAACCCACGCTGGAAACCGAACTGTAACCGCCGAGGGTCGCATCGTTGACCCGGACGGGAAGGTTTACGCCACCGGAACCACATCGTGCCTCGTGCTGATGACTGAGCGATGAAGGAGACATTTGCCAAAGCGGAACGGATCTATCCACGATGCGGTTTGCTGGTTGAGTGGTGAGATCTGGCAAGGCGTAGCAAAGCTCACAGAGTGGTCGCTGCGCGGAGGGGTTCATTTGAGGCAAAAGATGAAAAGGAGGATTGAGATGAGTGAAATTGCAATTGAAGAGGGAGCGTTGGAATCGGTGGTGTTGACTGCCCTGACGCATATAAGGAACGGAAAAATCGGCGACGCGATCGCCTGTTTTGCCGAGCAGTTCAGGTTCAAAGACCACGGGATTGGATTGGAGTTTAGGGACAAAGAGCGCTTGACTGAATTTTTCCAGAAGACGCGGGAACTTTACCCAGACTCTTCGCTGCTGACTGACACGATTTTCGTGAGTGACGACCACATGATCATCGAATGGACCCTTCAAGCGACATTGACTGAGCCTTTCTATGGCGGACTCTCACGAAAGGTTCGGGTTTCGGTACAGGGGGCCTCCATCGTGCGGACAAACAACCGCAAGATTACCGAGTGGACGGACTATTACGATGGGCTGATCTCCCGGCGTACGGCTTTGGCTTCGTATTTCACGGAATGGGTTGAACCATAAACGGAACTGCGTGCGCAGAGGCCGCGTAAACAGAAATAACGGCTAGAAAGTCAGGAGATTCCGGAGAAGGTTCATAGCAACAGCAAACGAAAGAAGGACTCGAGAATAAAGGGCAATGCGACTCAATAAGACAAAACTGGCATTTCTCGCTGCATGGACGATCTGTGCGGAAGGCAGAGAGTACCACCAAAACGGAATAGATAGGCTTCAACCGTTGGTGGAGACGTCTGCCGAGAGGCTTGTCCTCGCAGAGCAGGTCGCACTGGCCAAATGGGATACTGGGATGCCGGTCGAGGACGCAGCTCGTGAGGCACAGGTCATTGCGAGCGCAATTGAGGCGGGAGAGTCGAGAGGCTTGGACCAGAAGGCAGTGTCAAACTTTTTCCGGGCGCAGATCGAGGCCAACAAGCTCGTTCAGTACTCACTGTTGGCAGAGTGGCGTCGGTTGGACAAAGCGCCGGATCACGCGCCTGTCAATCTGGCCGGCACGATTCGTCCGGGGTTAGATCAGGTGCAAACGGCGCTGATTGCAGAATTGGCGGAAACCTCAGGGGTCCGTGCAAGCGCGTCGTGTCGTACGGACGTTGCGAAAGCAGTTGGAAAATATGTATCGGCGCATAAGAACAGCTTCAGCTCCCTTAAAACCATAGCGCTCGATCGTGCCATGGCTGCCGCCTGCACTCCATGAACAGCCAATGTTCCTGGCCAGTCCAACCTTAGCCTCTCTGTGCACTGGCAGGTATGGGCTATTAAGAGCAAGCTCTGCTAGCGAGCAACCCAATATCTTCCCGCCCCAGACCGTCAGACACGACGTTCGCGCAAGCGCTCAACGAAATTGAAAAAAATAGACTCGCATCGCGGGAATGATTGTTTTTCGTCCTTCCCCGAGCTCCATAGTCAGCTCGAACAGCGATTCCGATGCTGTTCCCCGAGTTTCCTGGCACCGCCGGAATTTTTCAGAAGATTACTTTAGCTCCCAACTGCACTTGCCGCGACGGCGTCGCTGTGGAGTTTATCAGTCCGGCAGTTCCTGGGGACACCTGGTTAAAGCCGAGCTGTCCTCCGAAAGAATTATTATTGACCGGAGCCTGGAAGTTCGTATGGTTGAAGACATTGAAAGCTTCCACCCGCAGCTGCAGGTTGAACGAATCCGAGATTCGTGAAAGGCGAATATTTTTCATGAGTGACAGATCAACGTTGACCAGGCCTGGGCCGACGAGCTGATTGCGCCGCTCATTGCCCTGGACATTCAGGCATAGCACCTGGCCGTTGGTGGGCGTTGTTCCAGCCTGATTGCAGAGGGGCGCGATCGGCGAACCGGTCGCGACGGTTGGAAACACGAAGCAGTTCGAGTTGATGTAATTCAAGCCACTACTTTTGAAATTCCCATTGATTGGATTGCAGTTCGGAACTACGTCCGGGAATGCTCCGAAGCTGGTCCCTTGCTGCCCCAGAACATCTCCGGCCTGGACGAGTGTGAAGGGAACTCCCGTGCTTGCAATTACGATTCCACCAATCTGCCATCCTCCAGCCACCGCCTTGGTCCAACCGTGCCCTGGACTCGGCAATTCATAGATGGCATTCAGGGAGAAATTCTGGGTCACGTTGAAATCGCAGATTCCCCTGCGCTGTACCTTGTCGTAATAGATCAGGACGTCGAGGGAATTTTGATAGGTTCCTGGAGATTGCGTGCTCGAGCCGAGATCCGAGCACTGATTCAATGTGTAGGTGCCCTGCGCGTTAAGCCCGTGGTAGTTCCGCATTTTCAGTTGCGTGATTAGCGAATTGTAGTGCGCATTCCCGTCGAAGAGCAGGCCGAAAATCACGAAGCTGTTAGCATTCTGCTGAATACCGCCCGCAGCTGGGTATACACGGCGGCCGTCAATCACTTGCGTGTTCGAGGGGGCCAACTGATTCATATCGCTTGCTTGAAAAGGGGTATGCACGGTATGTGAGCCAACATAGCCGACCATCGCCGAGAGCGTGCTCGTGAGCTGGTGCTCGATGTTGGCGTTGTAATTGAGGGAGTATGTGCGCTTGGGGTGTGGTTCGATGTAGTGCCCGATACGGAACGATGCAAAGTTCGCGGCAATAGCAGCGATATTGTCGGGGAAGCTCCCTTGTGGAACGCCAACCGCTATCTCATCCAGAGAATACGGCGCGGAAATTGTTGCGTAGGTGGCGTAGATGTAAGGCAAGGGAAGCATGTCGTAGATGCCGAATCCGCCGCGAATGGCGGTCTTCCCGTTGCCAAACGGACTATAAGAGAAGCCGATCCGTGGTTCGAAGTTATGGGTGGTCGGATTCGTCTGCCAGAATTGACTCACCGGGACGACGCAGCCCGGGACTGATGTCGGACTTATCACCGCCGGGCATGGGCCGGTGCCGGGCGCGGCAGTCAGCTGGGTGACCAAACCCAGGCGATTCCGCTTGTCTGTCGGAATTGTCAGCATCTCGTATCTTAGGCCCAGATTCAAAAGCAGATTTTTGCGGATTCGCCAGTCGTCTTGGATGTATCCACCGAAGAGACTGTCCTGAACTTCGACAGGATTAGTTGTTCCATTGGGGAGAACAAAGGCGTTTGAAAGATTGTTGGTAAGAAAGTTTTGCATGCCGGTCACGTTGCCGGAAGGATTGAACGTCGCTGTGCCGTTTTGATTCTTGCCTTGCGCATTCGCGTAGATGCGCTCAAAGGCGAAGCCGGTCGTAACCGAATGTGTTCCTCGGGAGATCGCCACATCGTCGTCGAACTGATAAGAGTTGTAGTGGACGGTGGCCTGCCGCAAATTGCCAAGCCCGCCAGTGGAGGCGATGCCGTCCACACTGATTGCCGGCGCGAAAGTTCCGGGGGTGTAACCCAGAGCTGGATCGCCCGCGGCAGGTGTGAGTGCTCTGACCGGCACGAGAATCTCGGCAAGACTTCGGTTGTATCCGATGCGTAATACGTTCAAAACACGGGGAGTGAAGACGTGTGTTTCTGTAATTCCCGCCAATTGGCGGCCGGCGTTCAAGCGGCTGAGGGTGTTTCCGAAATTGTCCGGAATCGTTTCAGGGCCGTTATCAAACAGATAAGTTATCGACAGAGCGTTTTTCTCCGAAAAGATCTGATCGAATCGAGTCAAGGCGAAGTTTTCCGTCAGGTTCAGCAGGCCGGTGGTGTTGAAGTTTCCAGTGTCACCGAAGGTTCCCGGGTTGAGGCCGGCATTTGGCAGCGGATACAGGCCGAGAAAAGGAACGATCTTGGGATCCACCATGATGGTCACTGGAGTCCCATCGGCCCCGTGCAACTGTCCCGATCGAGCCGCAGCGGACGGCACAATGCTGCTGAAGTCTTGACTCTGTGACTGCCGGATTCCTTCGTAATTGGCGAAGAGAAAGGTGCGATTTTTCTCTATGGGCCCACCCGCGGCGGCGCCAAATTGAACGCGGTGAAAGGGAGGTATGGTCGGCCCGTCGAAAAAGTTTCTGGCGTCGAATATCTTGTCCCGGTCAAAGACGTACGCGCTTCCATGAACATCATTGGTGCCCGACCGCGTGACCGCGTTGATGACCGATCCTGATGTGCGACCGTATGCCGCGGTGTACGACGTCGTGACGACGCTGAACTCCTGAATAGCATCGACACCCAGGTTCGCGCCAATCACATTGCCGGGAGCTCCGTTCGAATAGTCATTCTCGTTGATGCCATCCAGGCGATAGGTGTTTTCGTATGGACTATGTCCGTTGCTGGCCAGTTGGTTTCCGTAGCCGCGCACTCCTCGATTGGAATTTCCCGTAGTTGGCTGCTGGGAACGGACGCTGATGACGCCCGGCTGCAAGGTCGCAAGTTGCGTCCAATCTCTGCCGTTTAAGGGCAGATCCACAATGCGTTTGCGCTCCACCGTTGCACTGATCACCGAGGTGTCCGTTTCCACGTCCGCAGCGCTGGCGCTTACCTCGACCTTTTCTGATACCTGTCCGGGTTTGACCCTGACGTCGATTTCTCGCGTTGCCCCGACGGTAAGCTCGACGCCTTTCTCCACGTGCGTTGCAAATCCTGGTGCGGAGACCATAACGGAATAAATGCCGGGCTGCAGGCTTTGCGCACTATACAAACCCTGACTATCGGTCGTCACGGTCCGAACATCCCTGGTTGCGCTATTCTCGATAACAATGCTTGCCCCCGCGACCCCGGCGCCAGACTGGTCCAGCACCTGCCCGGAAAGCGTAGCTCCGGCCAACTGAGCGCTGGCCGTCATGCTCCCGACACTGAGTGCCAGCGTGACAATCGCTGCCAAGCCGAATACGATAGACTTCTTGAGGATTCCATTGCCTGACATAGCGCCCCCTGCAATTGCCATAAAGTGCATACACTGTATTTGAAAAAGTGTTAACACTTGGCAACCGCGGAATCCTATGGGATAGTAGATATGCTGTCAACAAGAAAGTAGGGAAAACGGTAGAATAGCGCTCCGCAAAGGCTGAGTCATCACTCGGGTCCCTTCGGGGCTCAGCCTGAGGTAGGGAGGTGTACCCTGTCCAAACCAGATATGTCACAAACACTTGTCGACGAACTCGTGGCCAAGCTCGAAGGCGCCATCTTCCGGGGGGAGTTCCCGCCGGGCGCGCGCATCCGCGAGGCCAGGGTTGCCAACAGTTTGGGTGTCGGACGCGGCCCTGTGCGCGAGGCCGTCCGTCGGCTTGAGGGGCGAAAGTTGGTGGTTCGCCATCCCAATCGCGGCACTTCCATCACTACACTAACCAAGGCAGAACTCGCTGAACTTCTCGAGGTGCGCGAGGCTCTGGAAGTAGCTGCGTGTCGCCTGGCGGCAAAGAATATCACCGAAGAAGCCCTTGAAAAGCTGCGATGGACGCTCCTGCGACAGAAAGACGCGACGGCCGACAAATTCTCGGAAATGTACGGCGAGTGGCATAACTTCGACTTTCATTATCAGATTGCCCTCGCCAGCGGAAATCGCCGTTTGATCGACCTCCTCTACGGAGATATCTGGTCCCTCATGCGGCTCTATCGATACCCGGGCGCGCTCAGCCCGGGGCGCATCCCGCTCGGGCAGGCTGATCATGAAGCCATCCTTCAGGCGCTGGTCGCGCGCGACCCGGACGCCTGTGACCGGCTGATGCGACGCCATCTTGCCCATGCACAAGAGACCCTTTTACACGGTCTCTCTGGAAACGAATCTCCCACACACCTGAAATAACAATCATCGATCCAGTCAAAAGGTACGACTTAATATCGAGAATCCGTCACACATAAAGTGTAGACACATTTGTTTAATCGATGTATACAATTTGTGCATCGAATCCCTCGGGGCATTGCCCTCACGGGGGGAACGCTCTTGAGGTCCTGGCCTCTTGCTGCCGGTTTGCCGCAGTGCAGCGGCTATCAACATCCTTGCACCATTGAAAAACGGGTAGAGAATGGCGAACGAAAAATTGCAGCAAATTCGATTCATATCACCGGTCGGCAGCGTAGGCGGGGGCATCAGCGGCGCCGATTTGGACGAGGCCCTGGCACAGTCACCACACTTCATCGCCTGTGATGCGGGTACCACGGACGCGGGTCCTTTTTCACTGGGAATGGGGACGCCCGCTTTCCCTCGTGAGGCTGTGAAGCGCGATCTGTCGCTGATGCTGCGAGCTGGTCGAAAAGCGAACATCCCGGTCATTATTGGGTCCGCAGGCACGGCGGGTGGAGATGTTCACGTTGACTGGGTCCTGGAGATCGCACGCGAGATCGTTGCCGAACATAATTTGACCTTGCGGACAGCCGTAGTCTATGCGGAGCAGGACAAGGTTTACCTCAAGAGGCTGCTGCGTGAGAATCGAGTCCTTCCCCTCGATCCGGCGCCGCCGATCAGTGACAACGTCATTGATGAGAGCACCCGTATCGTTGGCATGATGGGAGTGGAGCCGCTCCAACATGCCTTATCGGATGGGGCCGATTTCGTGCTGGCGGGTCGATGCAGCGACTCGGCACTCTTTGCCGCGATCCCGTTGATGCGCGGTTTTCCGCCTGGGCTGGCGTGGCATGCCGCCAAAGTATCGGAGTGCGGGACGCTGGTCTGTGAGACGCTCGGCAACGGCGTCATCTTCACCACCGTCAGCCATGACGAGATCACCATTCGCCCGTATGGCGTCGGCCTGCGTTGCACGCCGCAGAGTGTCGCTGCACACAGCTTGTACGAAAACTCCGATCCCTACCTGCATCGTGAGTGTTCCGGGACTTTCGATCTAACGAAGGCTACCTATGAAGCCATCGACGGCCTGACGGTCAGGATTCGAGGGAGCGAATTCATATCCCAACCATATACCGTGAAGCTTGAGGGCGCGGAGCTGGCAGGATACCAAAGCATTATTGTCGGTGGGATACGCGATCCATACGTCATCCGACAGTTGGACAGCTGGCTCGGCTCGGTGCGCGGCTATATCGACGAAAGCGTTGCTCGTGTGCTGGGCGACAAGGCAGACAAAAGTTTGTACAGCATTAACTTTCATACCTACGGTATCAACGCGGTGATGGGCGCTCTTGAGCCCGACCCGAAACATCTCCCTCACGAAGTGGGTATCGTCCTCGAAGCTACCGCGCCGACGCAGGAGATGGCGCACAAGCTCGCACAACTCAGCCGTCAGCCGCTGCTGCACTACCCAATCGAAGAATGGGTGGGATCGATTACGGCATTCGCGTGTCTTCACAATCCCGCGGTTATCGACCGGGGCCCGATATACCGCTTCAACCTGAACCATGTCGCGGTTCCTTCCACTCCTGTCGAGATGTTTCGCACTCACTTCATAGACTTGTGTGGTTCGAGGAGATCATGATCCTAGCCGATATCGCAAATCTGATTCGCAGCAAGAATGCGGGTCCCTTCACGCTCACGTTTGACATCATGTTCGCGGACCTTGCGAGCTATCGGCGCGTCAAGGATTCCGGCGCCCTGAATCCAGTTGCGTTTGCCAAACTCTACCGCTGTCCGGTGGAGAAGGTGCGCTTCTTCGAATGCGAAAATGCGCTTGCGTTCAAGTTCAGCATTCCACGGCCGCTCACGCAGGGCGAACTCGGCGATGGCGACATGCACGGCGGCCAGCAGTTCATTCCGTTGATGAGTGTGGAGATTCCATGATTACTTTCGAGGTCGCCGGCGAACGCGGAGCGGAGGTGGAGGCCCGGCTGGACCGAATTCCAGCAAGTCCTTATCTATGGAAACTGATAGCGTTGTTGGCACTAGGCGGCTTCTTCGAGTTTTATGAACTCTTCATGACGGCCTTCGTAAGTCCGGGTCTCATTCGCGATGGAATTTTCCAGGCTGGTCCGAACGGCCTCTTCCATCTGCCCGACCAGGCAACGTTTGCATCCGTTACCTTCCTCGGTCTGTTTCTGGGAACCATCACTTTGGGGGGAATCGCGGATCGCTGGGGACGCCGCACGGCCTTCCGAGGTTTTGCGCTTTGCTACGCTGTGGCAACGATCGTCATGGCCATGCAGAATTCAGCCATCGCGATCGATGCAGTACGGCTGATCGACGCGATTGCTATTGGCGCGCAGCTGATTACACTCGATACCTATGCATCGGAGATAGTTCCACGCCATCTCCGTGGACGCGTATTTGCCCTCGCCTTTGCAATCATCCAAACGGCCGTACCTATACTCGCTCTGCTGGGCTGGCTTCTTGTGCCACACGCCCCTTTGCATATTCAAGGGTGGCGGTGGGTCATGCTAATCGGCGGGGCAGGTTCCTTCGTCGTCTGGATATTATGCCGCTTCCTACCGGAGTCGCCGCGCTGGCTCGTCAGACATGGCAACCTGGAAGATGCAGAACGCGTGACGTCCGTTTTTGAGCAGCATGCGGAGACGCACCTTGGTCATCCGCTGCCTGTGCCGAAGGCGTCGACGCTGAAGCACGAGGGCAAGGCAAGCTTTGCAGAGATACTTTGTCCTCCGTACCGCAGACGTACCATCATGCTGACAGTCTTCAATTTCTTCCAGGCGATCGCTTTTTACGGCTTCGGAAACTGGTTGCCGGCGCTGGTCAGTGCGCAGAATCATAATGCGCCGCGAGGCGCGCAGGTCTCATTTCTCATCACCCTCGCTTTTCCCATTGGGCCCCTGCTCTCAAGCACCATCGCGGAAAAGTTTGAACGCAAGTGGCAGATTGTTGGCGCTGCCGTGGGTACGGCCATATTCGGGATGATGTTCGCGACCCACACTGGTTCTCTCGGATTGGTTGTGCTCGGCACTCTGATAATTCTCATGAACAGCCTTTTGGGCTATTGCTCCCATGCCTATCAGTCGGAGTTGTTTCCGACCCGTATGCGGGCTCGTGCGGTTGGGTTCGTTTATTCATGGGGACGTTTGTCGGCCGCATTTACGAGCCTCATCATTGGCTTCCTCTTCCAGCGGTTTGGAACTGGAGGAGTTTTTGTTTTTATCGCCCTCGCTATGTTCGCAGTCGTCGTCTCTGTGGGAGTTTTCGGGCCGCGCACCCGTGGTCTCGCACTCGAACAGATTTCTGACTAGCGTCGGCATATTTGCAAAAGTCGGAAATTGTTGGGGAACTATTGTCCCCCAACTGTGCTGCATTGCCACGCAAGAGCACGATCGCAAAGTTGACGCGATGATCAGGCTTTAGGTAGGATCGGGCACGAAATGAGTATCCGCGCCTTCCTTGAAGACCACGTAGGCCCTCTTCCAGGGCTCGTCGTTGATTAAACGCCACTTGTGCCCTGAGCCCGTGTGATCCACTGCCAGCAGGACATCACCGGGATGGAGCCTGAATGTCTCCCCGCCTTGAGTCGTAAATTCGAGCACACCGGCCAACGTGATGACGTATTGCGGGATTGGATCATTGTGCCAGTCCAATGATGAATGCGCTGGCGTTTCCTTAAAAAGGATGGATTCCGCTTGGACCAATTTACTTCCAGTTACGCTCCCTCTTACTACATGGGAATTTCCGTCAGGACCTGTATAGAGATGATACGCGCGGATCATTTTGAGACCTCCTTTGTGATCTCCTTGATGTTGTTGATGTTCAATACGGCCGCGGTTTCGGCGCGCACCTGTTGGCAAAGGGTCGCATTCTCGGCAAGGGATTGACCGTACGAAGGAATCATTTCCTTCAATTTGACTAACCATCCTCCAGCCTGCAGTTTTTCCGCGAAGCAGCGCTCAATTACTTGAACCATGATCCACACCGCAGTGGAGGCACCAGGTGAAGCACCCAGCATCGCAACGATGGAATCGTCAGCGGAGCTAACAAGTTCCGTGCCGAATTGCAGGATGCCGCCGTGTTTTGGGTCCTTCTTAATGATCTGAACGCGCTGTCCCGCTACTTCAAGCCTCCAGTTCTCCTCCTTTGCATTTGGAAAGAACTCGCGCAACGCGGCGAACCGCTTTTCCGGCGACTCGAGAACCTGGCCTATCAGATATTCTTCGAGAGCCAGGTTGTCCCTGCCAACGGCCAGTAGCGGCAACAAGTTTTCCGGATCGATGGAACCGAAGAGATCCAAATAGGACCCGTGCTTGAGAAACTTCGTTGAAAAACCGGCATAAGGGCCAAAAAGCAGAGAAACCTTCCCCTCGATATGACGTGTATCGAGATGCGGCACGGACATCGGAGGTGATCCCACCGAGGCTTTACCGTACACCTTGGCATTGTGGCGGGAGGCAACTTTAGGATCGTCGCAGCGAAGCCAAACTCCACTCACCGGAAATCCGCCGTAACTTCGCCCCTCGGGGATCCCGGATTTTTGCAACAGCGGCAGCGATCCGCCGCCGGCGCCGATGAAAACGAATTTGGCCTGGACATCCCGTTGTTCACCGCTTTTTTCATTCCTAATCCGTACATTCCATAGGTCCCCGTCACGGCGCAGATCCTGCACTCGATTGAAAAACTGGATTGAAAACCCTTCCCTACCCTTCAAGGAGTCGAGAAGATCCTTGGTGAGGGCGCCAAAGTCCACGTCGGTACCGGTCACCATTCGCGTCGCGGCAACTTTTTCGCCTGGATCACGGCCTTCCATGACTAGTGGTATCCACTTCTCAATCTGCTTCTTGTCATCGGAATATTCCATCCCGCGGTAACAGGGATTGGCAGTGAGTGCCTCGAAGCGTTTTTTGAGAAACGCAACATTCTCAGGCCCACGCACAAAACTGAAGTGGGGTACGGGATGAATAAACGACTGCGGGTCTTTGATCGCTCCCTTTTTCACCAAATAGGCCCAGAATTGACGGGAGAGATCGAACTCGGTGTTCACCTGCAGAGCCTTTGAAATGTCGATACTGCCGTCTTTTTTCTGTGGAGTGTAGTTCAACTCGCAGAGTGCCGCGTGGCCAGTGCCGGCGTTGTTCCACGCATTGGAGCTTTCCTGAGCCTCGCTGCCCAGTACCTCGTAGATCTCTACTTTCAGGGTGGGATCGAGTTCCTTTAAGATCACCGCTAGCGTGGCGCTCATGATGCCGGCTCCGACAAGAACGATATCAGGATGGTCTGTGGAAGCATTGGGTATCGTCATGGTATTTCTCCTAGCATTTTCGTCACCTCTACTTATTTAGCGCTAATCTTCCTTATCCAGTTCTCGAAGAATAGGAACGGCTAACCGCCTTCCATTATCCCAGTGGGAGGGGGATTCTGCCGAAGTGCTGCGGTTGAGTCAGATGACGTCGTATTGGCGAGCGACACTCTTATGACGTCCTGCCGCAGCAAATATACAGAAACACCAAGGATAACCAGATCCTTCATCAGGAATGCAACCCTCTCGGTCATTGCTGGGAACCCGCCAGCCGAAGCGGCCCAACCGTCCGGCATGAAGGGAATGATTGTCGAGGTTCCGAGCATAGAGAAACATAAGCCGAGAGCCCCGAGAATCCCCAACTTTTTGTTCCAGAATCCAGCGAGCAACAGTGCGCCGAATAGCCATTCCGAGACGCCAAGAAAGTAGGTTGCTCCGCGAATGCCGAAGACGGGGTACAACCAGAAGATGAGGGGACCGTGACTGATATAGGGGATCAATGCCTGCGCCTCGTAATCAAACCATTTCTGATATCCAAAAAATAGGCAAATGATGACCATCAAGGCGCGAAGCAAATGGTAGTCAATATCGTTCTTGAGAATACCGAGCCGAATCAAACTTCGGATGAGGAAATTCATAATGCCCTCCCTTGAACCGGCGATGACAGCGTCATCCGTCTTCCTTGTGGCGTTTCATCACTGCAATCCGCCTAACACATCGAGAGCATTCTCTTGTTCCTCATCCAGCAGCAGCGGTCGCCACATAGGGTATGACCATTTTTTTCGGGTCGACAACGCGATCGAATTCGGCCTCGGTTACGAAGCCGAGCTTGAGTGCGGCGGCCTTCAGGGTGAGATCGTTGTCCATCGCGTAGTGCGCGATCTTCGATGCTTTGTCGTAACCAATCACCGGCGAGAGCGCCGTCACGAGCATCGGGGAGCGGTCCACGTACTCCTTGATCTTTTTTAGATTCGGCTTCGTGCCCTCGACCAGGAACTTGCGGAAGTTTGTGCACCCGTCCGTCATGATCGTGACCGAGTGCGTAACGTTGAAGATGATCAGGGGCTTGTAGACGTTCATCTCCAGGTAGCCGCCAGCGCCGCCGAAACCCACCGCCACGTCGTTCGCCATCACCTGCACCGCGAGCATCGTCAGCGCTTCGGCCTGGGTCGGGTTTACCTTGCCCGGCATGATCGACGAGCCCGGCTCATTTTCCGGAATCATTAACTCGGCGAAGCCAGCTCGCGGACCGCAGGACATCAACCGAATGTCGTTGGCGATTTTGTAGAGCGAAACCGCAAGCGTGCGTAATGTGCCCGAGAGTTGTACGAGGGCATCGTGAGCCCCTTGCACTGTGAATTTGTTCG
>Ga0210407_10000304_pt1 | contig 58958 bp, 47 predicted proteins | sample IncBWC27MmetaG_FD_150860 | JGI IMG/M metagenome (GOLD analysis project Ga0210407, IMG submission 150860) | Forest soil microbial communities from Barre Woods Harvard Forest LTER site, Petersham, Massachusetts, United States - Inc-BW-C-27-M | ecosystem: Environmental > Terrestrial > Soil >...
TGTCCCGGTTTCCCCCACATAGGCGACTCCGACCTTCAAATTATACTCAGGACTTTTTCTTCGTTTTGTACTTTCGCTTCGATGTGGCCTGAATCCGTTTGAGCTCCTTTGGTGACGCGGTCTGCGCCACCCACCGTTAGGGGTGCTCCACCCGCCAAAGGGTAGGCACCTGCCGGTCGCTCAACCGAACTCAGTGAGCCGAGACCTTTTGGACGTCACTCACGTAATTGTCAAACTGCGAGAACACATTTCGCGCCCATCCGTCTACGGCTTCGGTACCGACAACTCCTATCCCGGGGGCTAGAAAATAGCGCGCTCCGTCAGGCAAGAACGCGTCGAACACATAAGAAACTGCGGAGGCGCTTTTCTCGTGGCCGGGGATTGGGGCGCATGTCAAGATTATTTCGAATCCTGAATGCCCTTTCGTAGATTCAGACGCCAATGCGTAACCATTAGAGCCGCGAATCCGTTCACGCAGTGAGGATGCCGCGTTCGATCCCACTGTGTCTGTGCAATCAGACGATAGGTAGACCGCAGGTGCCTTGGTTTTCTCTTGACCAAGTGTCGTGCTGCACAGAAATAGCAGCATCGTCAGAATAATCGTCTTCATCGATTTTGCTCTCTTGCGGTTATTGTGATCTCTACAGAAATGATGACGTCCCTGATGTGCGAACCGTTCACAAACCAAGTCTTGGGACGATTTTGAGTGTCGTAGACCAACCTAGTAGAGTTCTCCGGCTCTGATCCGAACACAACGTTAATAAACCCTCGGATGTTGTCATCAGTCAGCTGCTTAGCCGAAACAGTAAATTTACCGTCCGCGTCTGCTTTGCTCGATGTGGATACCTCCAGTGAGCCATCATTCGAAAGGATGACCATCTCTGCCCCCTGTTTATTGCCGAGGAGTATATCAGACAGTTGCTTGGAAGTGCCGCGGGCGGAGATTTGCTTTGAGGTGGAAAATGAGTAGAGTAGCGGCTCGCGCGGAAGTCAGGGCGCGTGAGCGCCTGAGTCGGCGCGGTTGAAACGTATCGGTACAGGCAACCGGGCAAGGTGCGTGAGTCCGGACACAGTCACGGCGGATAGGACGCATGGATACGGGTAGATCGTCGAAGTCAACGTATGCGGGGCTGGCTGGGAAGACGGTGTTTATTACGGGAGGAGGGAGCGGGATTGGGGCGGCGTTTACGCGGGCGTTTGCCGGGCAGGGCGCGCGGGTGGCTTTTGTGGATATTGCGGAGCAGGCGAGCCGGACGCTGGCCGCTCAGATTCAGAAAGAGACACGGAAGGCGCCGCTCTTCATCCCTTGCGACCTCCACGATATTGGCGCGCTGCAAGAGGCTATCGGGGTCGTGCGGGGGGAGCTGGGCGACATCGGAGTGCTCATCAACAATGCCGGGAACGACGACCGGCACAAGATGGAACAAGTTACGCCGGAATACTGGGATGAGCGGATCGCGGTGAACCTGCGGCACATGTTCTTTGCGGCGCAAGCGGTGGCGCCCCAAATGAAGCGGCTTGGCGGAGGCGCGATTATAAATCTCGGCTCGATTATTTGGAGGCTCAAGCACGCGGGGCTGCCAGTCTATAACGTGAGCAAAGCCGCCGTGACGGGATTGACACGGGTGCTGGCTCGCGAGCTGGGGCCGTTCGGCATTCGGGTTAACACGATTTCGCCCGGAGCGGTGTGGACCGAGCGGCAGATGAAACTGTGGTATACGCCGGAGTTTGAGAAGGAAGTGATGGCCGGCCAGTGCCTGAAGAAGCGAATATTGCCGGGCGACGTGGCGAACATGGGGCTGTTTCTGGCTTCGGATGGCGCGGAAAAGTGCACGGCGCAGGATTTTATTGTGGATGCAGGGTGGAGTTGAGGGAACGATGAGAACGATCAAGTGGCCGGCGGTTTTTCTGGCACAGTTTGCCGTCGATGCGGCGCCGTTCAACAGCTTGAAGAGCAACACAGCGTGGGCGGCGGTACCGGCAGTTAGAAGGCCTTGGGGGAACGAAATTGAGAACGAACGCTTTCGCGAGTGAGCACGTAGTTGAACCAGGTGCTAACTGGAATCAAAAGGACGAGCAAAAACATAAGGAGCACGAGATAAACTCCCCCGCCAAATGCAAGTATCGCTCCTTGGCCGGGGTCGGGCGGGAACAATGTCTTGGGACGAAGAAGAAAGAGGAGGACACAGACGGAAACTGGAAATGTCGCAAGAAAGATCGTCGCTTTCCGCGCCCATTCGCGCGTGCAGAGAAGTCCAACCGAAGAGGCCATTCCCAATAAGCCAACCGCCAGTGGAAAGAAAATAAACGTGAGGTAAACCAGTGGATTCAAGAACTCAAACCTGATTGTGGCGCTGGGCCCATAGGTTTCCAATGATCGCTTTACCATGAAATAGAGGTAAATTTCGTTCCGTAGCATTACACCTGAAAAGAAAGCAGCCAGCGCGCTTGCTAAAAATTGGATCGCCGCGACAGCGACCACCGACACAGGGCCGTTCATATTGTAATTATACCGTTCCTATAGCGGGGGAGCGTTCGCGCCTCGAGTCCGGTTCTAGATCTGAGATTAGGGTGGCAGTCGGCCTCCAAAAATTTCCTTTGATATGGAAAATGAGTAGAGTAACGTCGCGCGCGGACTATACCTTGGAGGCGAGGTGGCGTTGAGGGGACGATGAGAACCATCAAGGGACCGGCGATTTTTCTGGCGCAGTTCGCAGGGGATGCGGCGCCGTTTAATAGTTTGAAGAGCATTGGTGAGTGGGCGGCGAAGCTCGGTTATAAGGGAGTGCAAATTCCGAGTTGGGACGGGCGGCTGTTTGACTTGAAGCGGGCGGCGGAGAGCAAGACGTATTGCGAGGAGATTCGCGGGACGGTGGCGGGATGCGGATTGGAGATTACGGAGCTTTCGACGCATCTGCAAGGGCAGTTGGTGGCGGTGCATCCCGCGTATGACCTGGCGTTCGATGGATTCGCACCGGAGAATATGAGAGGCAATCCGAAAGCGAGGCAAGCGTGGGCGGTGGAACAATTAACGATGGCGGCGAAGGCATCGGCCAATTTGGGACTGACGACGCATGTTACGTTTTCGGGGGCGCTGGCGTGGCCGTACGTTTATCCGTGGCCGCAGAGGCCGGCGGGATTAATTGAGACGGCTTTTGACGAATTGGCAGCGCGATGGCGTCCGATTCTGGATGCGTTTGATAAGGCGGGAGTGGATTTGTGTTTCGAGATCCATCCTGGCGAAGATTTGCACGATGGAGTTACGTTTGAAATGTTTTTGGAGCGCGTGGGCAAGCATCCGCGATGCAACATGCTCTATGACCCGAGCCACTTCGTGCTGCAGCAGCTCGATTATCTGGAATTCATCGACCTGTACCACGAACGGATCAAGATGTTTCACGTGAAGGATGCGGAGTTTCGTCCGACGGGACGGCAGGGCGTTTACGGGGGCTATCAGGCCTGGGTGAATCGAGCGGGGAGGTTTCGTTCGCCGGGAGACGGGCAAGTGGATTTCAAGGCGATCTTTTCCAAGTTGACGCAGTATGATTTTCCCGGGTGGGCGGTGCTGGAATGGGAGTGCTGCATCAAGAGCAGCGAGCAGGGCGCGGCAGAAGGGGCGCCGTTTATTCAGCGGCACATCATTCAGGCGGCGGACGGGGCGTTTGATGATTTCGCGAGTTCGGGGGCGGATCAGGCGGCGAACCGAAGGATGCTGGGGCTGGGATAGCGCTCCCGAATTAACCGTGAACAGAAAGAAAAATCCTTAACACAGAGTTCACAGAGAAGCAGAAGCACAGAGGACACAGAGGGGAATGAGAAAGGGACATGACGGCAAATCCAGTGGCGAGTGATGGAAAGAGTCGGCGGCTGCGGCTTGGCATGGTTGGCGGGGGACCAGGGGCGTTTATTGGTGCGGTACACCGCCTTGCGGCGCGAATGGATGATCGATTCGAGTTGGTGGCGGGGGCGTTGTCTTCCGATCCTGCGAGGAGCAAGGCGGCGGCGCTGGAGCTGCACATCGCGCCGGAACGGGCTTACGGGAGTTTCGCGGAAATGGCGGCGGCGGAAGCCAAAAGGCCGGACCGAATTGACGCCGTGTCGATCGTTACGCCGAATCACCTTCATTTCGGGCCAGCGAAGGCGTTTTTGGAGGCGGAGATTCACGTTATTTGCGATAAGCCGCTGACGACGACAGTGGAAGATGCAGTGGCGCTGGCGGGGATCGTTCGGCAGAGCGGGTTGATCTTTGGGTTGACGCACAACTACACGGGCTATCCGCTGGTGCGGCAGGCACGGGAAATGATTGAAGCGGGAGAAGTTGGGCGGATTCGCGTGGTGCAAGTGGAGTATGCGCAGGACTGGCTGACCACGGCGGTGGAGACGACCGGGCAGAAGCAAGCGGTTTGGCGGACGGATCCGGCGCAGAGCGGCCCAGCGGGTTCGCTTGGAGATATTGGGACGCACGCGTACAACATCGCGTGCTTTGTTACTGGGCTGCAGTGCGAACAGGTCGCGGCGGACGTCTCGATATTCGTGCCGGGGCGGCGGCTTGACGACAACGTGCACTTGCTATTGCGATTCCAGGGCGGGGCTCGAGGAATGTTGTGGGCAAGCCAGGTGGCTACCGGGAATGAGAATAACCTGCGGTTGCGGGTTTATGGGGACAAGGCAGGACTCGAGTGGGGACAGGAAAATCCGAATTATCTGAGGTTTACGCCTTATGGCAAGCCGCCGGTCACGATTAGCCGGGCGGGGGCCGGCGCGACACCTTCGGCGAAGCATGCGAGCCGGATCCCGTCCGGGCATCCCGAGGGATACCTGGAGGCGTTTGCGCAGCTCTATGCGGATTTGGCAGAACAGATTGCCGCGCGGAATGCGGGGCGCACACCGGCAGCGTCCGCCCTGCTCGTACCAGGTGTGAAGGAGGGGGTGGAAGGAGTGCAGTTCATTGAGGGAGTGCTGAAGTCCTCGAAGCAGAATTCAGCGTGGGTGAAGCTCCCAACCGCGGATTAAGTTGGTGCGGGCGGGGCCCTGCGGCTACGCTCAGGGGTAAACAAGCCCCGCCCCTACAAATTCTGGGGTAATTGGGCAGCGCCCTTGTTCGAAGGTGGGACAGGTAATCCCATTTCCGGGCGATTGGGAGGGATTTTGGAGGAAGAGGGCTCGCCAACCCATTGAAAATAAACATGGTTAATTAGGGGAACCTGGGGCCGGAGAGTTGCGTTCTATAAGGTATCAATATATATGGACATCCAACGACCATCTAACGCTCGGGCCAAAAAGATCCGACGGATTGCTTACGGTACTGTCACGCTCCTGCTCGTCGGGGGCGTCACCTATGGACTCTCGAAACTGCGGCCAGCTGCACCCAGCGTGGACCGGGCCACGATCTGGCCGGACGAAGTGAAGAGGGGGCCCATGCTGCGGGAGGTCCGCGGGCTGGGGACGCTGGTGCCCGAAGACATCCGGTGGATTCCGGCACAGACGGACTCGCGGGTGGACCGTTGGGTATTGCGTCCAGGGGCTATCGTCAAGCCAGACTCCATCATTATGGAACTGAGCGATCCGACGTTGCAGCGAGAGGCGCTGGACGCGGAATTCCAGCTCAAAGGGGCGGAAGCGGACTACGCAAATCTTAGGGTGCAGGTCGACAGCGATCTGATGAACCAAAAGGCGAACGAAGCCAACGTGCGGAGCGATTACGAGCAGGCCCGCCTGCAACATGACGTAGACGAAAAACTATACAAAGAGGGCATCGGGTCTGACCACATCCGGAATCTCTCCAGAGTACGAGAAGAACAACTGGCGATTCGCGTGCGGCTGGAGGGTGAACGGACGAAGATCGCCGCGGATTCGGCAAAGGCGCGGCTGGCCGCGCAGCAAGCAAAAATCGATGAACAGAAAGCCCTTTATCAACTGAAAAAGAGCCAAGTGGATGCGCTGCACGTTCGCGCGGGAATCAATGGAGTATTGCAGCTGGTACCGGTGGACGTGGGCCAGCGCGTGACTCCCGGGACAAACCTTGCTCGCGTGGCGGACCCGAAGAAGCTCAAGGCAGAAATCAAGATCGCGGAAACGCAGGCGAAGGATGTGGCTATCGGGCAAAAAGCGACGATTGACACGCGGAACGGAGTGGTGAACGGGCATGTTTCGCGGATCGATCCCTCCGTGGTGAATGGCACGGTGACCGTGGACGTGGCAATCACCGATCCACTGCCGAATGGGGCGAGGCCGGACTTGAGCGTGGATGGGACCGTGGAGCTGGAGAATTTGAAAGACGTGCTGTACGTGGGCCGGCCGGTACACGGGCAAGCGGACAGCACGATCGGAATTTTCAAGATCATTGATGACGGATCGGAGGCGGTGCGCGTCAATGTTAAGTTGGGGCGAAGCTCGGTGAACACCATCGAAGTGGTGCAGGGGTTGAAAGTCGGGGACAAAGTGATCCTGTCCGACATGTCAGCGTGGGACAACTTCGATCGGGTGCGCTTGAAATAAAGGATTTGGTGCCCTTCGAGGGCGCTTCGGAATAAACGGTTCCCGATTTCTGCGCCCGGTAAGAAATCGCAAGGGGCGCTCCCGGAGGATGGTCGAGATGCACACGCTCTTGCAGGACGTGCGGTACGGCCTGCGGATGCTTGGGAAGAACCCCGGGTTTACATGCATTGCCATTCTGACGCTCGCGCTGGGCATCGGCGCGAATACAGCGATCTTTTCCCTGCTCAATCAAGTGCTGTTGCGACGGCTTCCGGTCCGGAATCCGGGTGAGCTTGTCATTCTGAAGTCGCCCGGACCGAAGCGCGGGCACGTGTGGAGCGATGGCGACGACTCGGAGATTTTTTCGTACCCGCTCTATAAGGGGCTGGCCAAGAATACCAAGGTATTCGATGGAGTAATCGCCCGCTATCCATTTGAGGCCAGCATCGCGAGTCGTGGGCAGACGGAGCGCGGTTCTGGCGAACTCGTGACTGGGAATTATTTCGATGTGCTGGGTGTGCGGCCGGTCCTAGGCCGAGTGCTTTCGCCTGCCGATGACGACGTGCAGGGGGCGCACCCGGTACTTGTCTTGAGTCATGCGTACTGGACGCGGCATTTCGGCGGCGATGCAGGCGTGTTGAATCGGGCGATTCTGGTGAATAACGCGGAAATGACGATTGTCGGAGTGGCGCAGGCGGGATTCAGCGGCATCCAGGTAGGACAGACGCCCGACATTTTTGTGCCCATGACGATGAAAGGGCAGATGACGCCGATTCGGAATGGCCTGGACGACTGGAATGATTCGTTTTTGGCGGTGCTGGCTCGACGGAAGCCGGGCGTGTCCATGGAGCAGGCGCAGGCGGGGATCAACGTCGACTACCCTGGGCTGCTGGAGCAGCAAGCTGCGACCCTTAAGCTGCGCGAAGGGAAAGACAAAAAAGAGTTCCTGAGCAAGAAGATTGTGCTGTATCCCGGGGGACAAGGGAGGACGACGGTTCAGAGGGATTCAGGGCCGGCGCTGATGGCGCTGTTTGCCATGGTGGCGCTTGTTCTGCTGATTGCATGCACCAACGTTGCGAATCTACTGCTGGCGAAGGCCGCGGCACGGCAGCGCGAGTTTGCGATTCGGTCGGCACTAGGGGCTTCGCCAGGGCGAATGATGCAGCAACTGTTAGTAGAGAGTTTACTGTGCGCGCTGGGGGGAGGCGTTCTGGGGCTGATTTTGGGCACCTGGATCATGAACATTCTGACGCAAGCGGTGGTTTCTGAGGCGGGGGTAAAAGGGATTACGGCCCGAGTGGATGGAAGCGTCTTGGGGTTTGCGGCAGCGGCCACGGTGGTATCCGCGCTGCTTTTCGGACTGATTCCGGCGTGGCGCGCGACACGAACGGGCGTTTCGCAAATGCTGAAGGATCAAGGATCGACGACATCCGCGGGACCGGGGCACGTGCGATTCCGGAAGTACCTCGTGGCGGGACAGGTGGCGTTCACGCTGCTGTTGCTGACAGGCGGGGCGCTATTTGCGCGGACGTTGTGGAACCTGCGAAAGCAGAACCTGGGATTGAGCACGGAGAACCTGATTACGTTTTCGATTGCGCCGCAGTTGAGCGGGTACGACGCGCCCAGAACTGTGGCGCTGGTCGACCAGTTGAGGGAACGACTTGGGGCGCTGCCGGGAGTGCTGGGCGTAGGGTCGTCGCAGATTCCGGTGTTGACCGGAACCGATATGGGCGGGAACATCACCGTGGAAGGACGTCAAAATCTGGACACCGATGAGCGGCACGTGAACTATGACGCGGTGAGCCCGAATTATTTTTCGATGATGCGGATCCCGCTGCTTTCCGGGCGCGAATTCAACGCCGGAGACACGGCGACGAACACGAAAGTGGCGATCATCAATGAGGCCATGGTTAAGGCGTTCTTTGGAAAGAGAAGTCCGATCGGAGTGCACTTTGGGATGGGCTCCGGTGACGACGTGAAGCTAAACATTGAGATCGTGGGAGTGGTTAAGGATACAAAAGAATCGCACGTCCGGGATGCGGATCGGCCGTATTTTTATCAACCGTATTCGCAGTTCGGAAAGCTTTTCGGGATGAGTTTCTATGTGCGCAGCCAACAAGACCCTCTATTGATTGCGAACGCCATGCGGGAGACCGTTCGGGGAGCGGACGCGAATTTGCCGGTGTACGACCTGAAGACCGTGCAGCGGGTCGTGGACGAGGATTTGTTTGCGGAGCGCATCGTCGCGGGGCTTTCAGCGGCGTTCGGCGGGCTGGCAGCGCTGCTGGCGGCGTTGGGGATTTACGGCGTACTAGCGTATCTGGTGGTTCAGCGGACGCGCGAGATTGGAATTCGCTTGGCGCTGGGGGCAGCGGCGGGGCACGTGAGAGGGCTGGTATTCAAAGAAGTGGGATGGATGGTGCTGGCGGGTGCGCTGGTAGGATTGCCAGCGGCGTATGGGATGGCGCGGCTGAGCGAGTCGCTGCTGTACGGGGTACACGCAGGAGATGTAGCGGTGTATGCGACATCGCTGGGAATCATCTGCCTGGTGGCGTTTGTTGCGTGCTACATCCCATCGCGGCGAGCGACGCGGATCGATCCCATTGTGGCGCTGCGCTATGAATGAGTTTCCGAATTGAAGGAATTGGGGTGCAAGGAATAAGGCAAAGTCCTGGGAACATTCGCAAGATGAGATTCGTAGATTCCATTCGAAGGAGACACCATGACGGACGCGACGGCAACGCTCATTAAGATGGAAGGCGTGAAGAAGGTTTTTTATACGGACGAGGTCGAGACGCATGCTTTGTCCGAGATTCACCTGGAGATCAAGAAGGGGCAATACATTTCGATCGCCGGGCCTTCCGGCTGCGGCAAATCGACATTGCTCTCGATTCTCGGGCTGCTTGATTCACCGACGGGCGGTGAATACACGCTTAATGGGCAGCCGGTCGCGAATCTGTCGATCAGCGAACGCACGCGGATTCGAAACCGCGAGATTGGATTCATTTTCCAGGCGTTCAACCTGATTGGCGACCTGACAGTTTATGAAAACGTGGAGCTGCCACTGACGTATCGCGGCACGAGCGCAGCGGAGCGGAAGCAGAAGGTGCAGCATGCGCTGGAGCGCGTCGGCATGGCCCACCGGCTGCGCCACTATCCCTCTCAACTCTCGGGCGGTCAGCAACAGCGTGTAGCAGTGGCTCGCGCGTTGGTGGGTGATCCACTGATTCTGATGGCCGACGAGCCTACCGGAAACCTCGACTCGAAAAACGGTGAAGCGGTGATGGAACTGCTACGCGATTTGCATCGCAACGGCGCAACCGTCTGCATGGTCACGCACGACCAGCGGTACGCGAATTTCGCCGAGCGCACCATTCACCTGTTCGACGGCCGGATCGTCGAGGAGACGCAGGAAGCGCGCGTCGGAGCTTGACGCCCAGAGGGCAGTTCATGGAAACAATTTGGCAAGACGTTCGATTCGGCTTGCGAATGTTGATCAAGCACCGGATCGCGACGATCGTCTGCGTGGTAGCGCTGGGTCTGGGGATCGGCGCAAACACGGCGATATTCAGCCTGGCAGAGGCGTTTCTGCTACATCCGGTGCCGTTCGAGAATTCCGACCGGATCGTCGCTTTGGTGGATGCGCGCGCGGCTAGCCAGGATGGCGGCGCAGGTTTCGGTCCCCAGGACCTCAATGCGGTTGCGCCTGCGACGTATCTCGATTGGAAAAAAGAAGTACATTCGTTCGATGATCTGGCCGCGTACGCATGGGATGAAGTGAACCTGACCGGCGACCGCGAAGCTCAAAAAGTCCAGGACTTCCAGATTACCGCTAATTTTTTCCCGATGATCGGGGTGCAGCCACTGATGGGCCGGACATTTCTTCCGGAAGAGGAAGAGCCGGGCCGTAATCAGGAAATCATCTTGAGCTACGGGCTGTGGGAACAGCGCTATGCTTCCGACGCGAACATCCTGAAGCGGGTCATAAAAGTCGATGGAAAGAGTTTTAATGTCGTCGGCGTTATGAAGAAGGGCTTCGATTTTCCTATGCCCGCCGAGGCGTGGATCCCACTGGCGATGGACGTGAAGGAGCGGCTCCGGCGCGACAATCGCCGGCTCTGGGTGCTGGGACGGCTCAGGCCGGGCGTTTCTTTTTCCGCGGGCGCCGCGGAGATGCAAGCCATCTCGGAGCGGCAAGCGGAAGCGTATCCCGACACCAACAAAGCCTGGCGTCTGCACCCACAACCGCTGCGGCAATTCATCACCGGAACGCTGACCAGGCAATACACCGTGCTGCTTATGGTGGCGGTAGGGTTCGTCCTGCTCATCGCGTGCGCCGACGTCGCGAACGTACAATTCGCGCGTATCACGGGGCGAACGAGCGAGTTCGCGGTGCGCACGGCGCTGGGCGGCAGCCGCTGGAGGGTCGTTCGCCAATTGCTGATCGAGAGCATCCTGTTGTCTTTGGCTGGCGCGGGGCTCGGATTGTTTCTGGCCCAATGGAACATCCAGATGATTCTGGCGCACATGCCGCCGGATGTAGCGCGATTCGTCGCAGGGTGGAAGACGATTCGTTTGGACGCCAATGCGTTTCTGTTCGCGCTGGTTATCGCGGTGTTCAGCGGGGTGATCTCGGGGATCGCGCCTTCCCTGCTGGGTTCCCGCGCCAATATTGCGGAAGCGCTAAAAGAAGGCGGCCGCAGTTCTTCCGTGAGCCGCGCACGGCACCGTCTGCGAGGAGCGCTGGTGGTTGCCGAAGTGGCGCTCGCGCTTGTGCTTCTGGTCGGCGCGGGACTGATGGTGAAAGGCTTCCAGGGACTTCTGAGCGTGAACGAGAGCTACGCTCCGCAAACGCTGCTGACGCTCAACTTTTCGCTGCCGGAAGTACAGTACGCGCGGCCCGCCGCGCGGCTGAACTTCAACGAACAAATCGTGCGGCGGCTTGGTTCTGTTTCCGGAGTGCAAGCGGCTTCGCTGGTGACATACGTCCCCTACGCGGATGGGGGAGCCGTCAACGAGAGAGAGTTTTCGATCGAAGGGCGACCGCTGACGCAGCGCGGCGAAGTGCGCAACGCCATCGTGGAGATAGCCACGCCGAATTACTTCACTACGCTAAATATCGCGCTGCGAGACGGGCGATTGCTGAGCGATACGGACGGACCGGAATCACCGCAGGTCGCGGTGATCAGCGAAAGTCTGGCGAGGCGTTATTTCCCCAGCGAAAATCCACTGGGCCGCCATATCAAGGCCGGCAAAGCGGAAGCCGAAGGCGAATGGATGACCGTGGTCGGGGTGGTGAACGACGTGCGCTACAGCTGGATCGTCAAGGAGGATGTCCCCACGATTTACCGCCCGTTCCGGCAGGCGCCCCCGTATTACACGACCGTGGTGCTGCGCACGGCAGGTGATCCGCTGAAATTCGTTTCCGCGGCCCGCGCAGAAATCGCGGCGGTCGATGGAAATTTGCCGCTGTACAACATCAAGCCGATGGACAAGGTGATCACGGAATCGATTGTTGGCATAGCGTACGTGGCCACGATGATGGCGGTGCTAGGGGCTATCGCACTGGTGCTGGCATCGGTCGGCGTTTTCGGGGTCATGTCCTACTCGGTGAGCGAGAGAACCCACGAGATCGGAATCCGCATGTCGATGGGCGCGCAGACAAGCAACGTCCTCGCGTTGGTGCTTCGAGGCGGGATGTCCCTGACTGTGCTTGGGCTGGCCATTGGCCTGCCTGTTGCATTCCTACTGGCGCAGGCTCTTTCGTCGCTTCTCTACGGAGTGCAGGCTGCCGACCCAGCGTCGTTCATTGGGCTGCCCTTGCTACTGCTCGCCGTGGCTGGAATAGCGTGCTACCTTCCCGCGCGACGGGCAGCGCACCTCGATCCGCTCCGGGCCCTGCGGCACGATTGAGGTCCTGCGCCGCGTCTTCAGTCGGCGCTTGGCATGAGCCGACCACTTGCGATACAACAGAGAGACGGGCAAGGACTTGGAATGCCTGCTGCCCAGATTCCGGTAAGGAGAGATTGTGGAACCTTTGATTCAACTGCGAAATCTGGAGAAAGTGATCGAGGCAGGGCCAAATAAATTTTGGCTATTGCGCAGAGTCAATTTAGATATTCAACCGGGCGAATTTGTGACCATCATGGGCCCTTCCGGCGCGGGAAAGTCCACGCTACTGAGCATCATCGGGATGCTGGATGGCGCGTGGACTGGAGACTTCTACTTTCTTGGCGAAGCCGTTCACAAGCTCAACGTGAAGAAGCGAAACGAGCTACATAAAGCGAATATTGGATTTGTGTTTCAGAGCTATCACCTGATCGACAATCTGACGGTATTCGAGAATCTGGAAGTTCCGCTGTCCTACAAGAACGTGCCGCATAAGGAGCGCGTCAGCCTCGTTTGCGACACGCTGGACCGCTTCCACATCGTGGGCAAGAAAGATCTCTTCCCTAACCAGCTTTCCGGCGGGCAGCAGCAGCTTGTCGGCGTGGCGCGCGCGGTAATTCTTAGTCCGAAATTGATTTTGGCTGATGAGCCAACCGGGAATCTGCATTCCGCGCAGGGCGATGAAATCATGCAGCTGTTCAAGAGGCTGAATGACGGGGGAACCACAATTATTCAAGTTACGCACTCGGAGAGAAATGCCTCGTTTGGTAGCCGCATTATTCAACTGAAGGACGGGTGGGTTGTGGGAGACGGCGCAACCGCGGGGGCGCCAGTCGGGGCAGCTCAACCCGCGTGAGAAAACGCTTGCCAGACGCGAGGCGCTACCCCGATCGCTTCTCACCGTACCTGAACGACGGCAGTAGGATAGACTTCACAAAACATTCGAATGAAGACGACTAGCCCGCACCCTTATCGAGTACTTTTAGCTGACGACCAGGCGGACATCCGCGATGCGCTGCGTTTGCTCCTGAAGCGCGAGGGATATGAAACGCAAGGTGTGGCCTCTCCGACGGAGGCGCTGAGCGCGATTGAATCGCGGGAATTTGACGCGGCGCTGATGGATCTTAATTACACACGGGATACCACGTCAGGTCAGGAGGGGCTCGACCTGTTGACGCGCATTCAGATGCTCGACAGTACGCTGCCAGTGATCGTCATGACGGCGTGGAGCAGCATCGAAGTAGCCGTGGAAGCAATGCGCCGCGGGGCGCGGGACTTTGTTCAGAAGCCGTGGGAAAACACGAGGCTGCTCGCCATTCTGCGGACGCAAATCGATTTGCGCCAGGCGCTGAGACAAGCGTCGCGCCTTGAAGCCGAAAACCGCATCCTGCGCGCTGAATCGCGCCCTACATTTCTGGCAAAGTCTCCGGCGATGGCGCCGGTGTTGGAGCTGATTGGCCAAATCGGACCATCGGACGCCAACGTTTTGATTACGGGAGAGCACGGCACGGGGAAGGAAGTGGTAGCGCGAACACTGCATGCATTGTCGGGACGTGCGACGAAGCCGATGGTGACCGTGAATGCGGGCGGGCTGTCCGAAGGCGTGTTTGAAAGCGAGCTCTTCGGTCATGTAAAAGGCGCGTTCACGGATGCGCGGTCCGACCGCGTTGGGCGATTCGAACTCGCCGATGGCAGCACGCTGTTTCTGGACGAAATTGCGAACGTTCCGCTTAACTTGCAGGCAAAACTTTTGCGCGTTCTGGAAACAGGAGATCTTGAGCGCGTCGGTTCGTCCGCGACCCGGCGCGTGAACGTCAGAGTGCTGGCGGCTACCAACGCCGATGTGAATGCGGAGGCCGCTGCGGGCCGGTTCCGGCAGGACCTCCTCTTTCGCTTGAATACCATCGAGATACACATTCCTGCGTTACGCGATCGGCGCGAGGACGTCGATCTTCTGGCGCACCATTTCCTCCACGGCTACTCGCAGCGCTACCGTAAGAATATTTCAGGTTTCGATCAGGCCGCCATTAAAGCTCTTCATGAACATGCGTGGCCGGGGAACGTTCGCGAGCTCGATCACGCGGTGGAACGAGGCGTGCTCCTCTCGCCTGGACCTTCCGTGCGCGCGGCTGATCTCGGATTGCGCGCGCATGCCGCGGGCGGCGCGGCCAAGCTGGAGGAGATGAGCCTCGACGAAGTTGAGCGATATCTGATCCAGCGCACTCTTTCTCGCCATGAAGGGAACGTCAGTCAGGCAGCCAAGGCTCTGGGATTGAGCCGCAGCGCCATGTATCGCCGGCTGCAAAAACATGGGCTGGAATGAGGGAATTGTCCTATGTGCGCCGCATTCAGCTCCTCGCGCTAGCGGCGGGTTTTCCAGGTTCGTTGATCGCCATGCTTCTCTTGTGGCGTGGAAATTATTCTTCCGGCGCTGTGTGGACGCTGGCTTTTCTCATTTTTTCTCTCTGGCTTGGCTTCGCCTTCTCGCTGCGGCATCGTGTCGTTTTTTCCTTGCAAACACTCTCGAATCTTCTGGCCGCCCTTCGGGAAGAAGACTTCTCGCTGCGCGCCCGCGGGGCGCGAAGCGACGATGCCATGGGCGAAGTGATGATTGAAGTCAATGCCCTCGGCGAAGTCCTTCGGCAGCAGCGCCTGGGAGCACTGGAAGCCAATGCCCTGTTGCGCACCGTGATGGAGGAGATCGATCTCGCCGTCTTCACCTTTGACAACAACAACAGGCTGCGGCTGGTCAATCGCGCTGGGGAACGTTTGCTGGGCCGGCCGGAAGAGCGGCTTCTGGGATTTACGGCGGAAGAATTGGGGCTCGGCGCCTGCCTGGAAGGTGAGGCCGCCCACACGATGGAGCTGGCTTTTCCCGGTGGTTCGGGGCGTTGGGGGTTGCGCCGCGGGACGTTCCGCCAGGGAGGCTTGCCGCATCAGCTTGTGGTCTTGAGCGACCTGAGCCGCACGCTGCGCGATGAAGAGCGCAAAGCATGGCAGCGGCTCATTCGCGTTCTCGGGCATGAATTAAACAACTCGCTTGCCCCTATTCAATCCGTCGCCCAAGGTTTGGAGAGCGGGCTGCTGAGTGCTTCCAAATCTTCCGAACTGAATAGCGAAGCGACTGCTTCCATCTTGGATGATCTCCGGCAAGGGCTGAGCATCATTCGGTCTCGCACTGAAGCGCTCGGGCGATTCATGGCCGCGTACTCGCAACTCGCCCGGCTGCCACAGCCGAAGCTGTTGCCTGTTAATGTCACGGAATGGATATGCCGGACGGTGAAACTCGAAACGCGGGTGAAGGTCAGCGTTGATAAGGGGCCCGACGTGGTTATTTCAGCGGACGCGGACCAACTGGAGCAACTGCTGATTAACTTAATCCGGAATGCGGCAGACGCGACGCTGGAGACCGGCGGATGCGTTCAAGTCGGCTGGTCCCGGAAAGGGGCGCAGCTTGACGTATGGGTGGTGGACGAAGGACTTGGACTTCCGAATACTTCGAACCTGTTCGTTCCATTTTTTACGACGAAGCCGGGCGGCTCCGGAATTGGACTCGTTCTGAGCCGCCAGATCGCTGAAGCTCATGGCGGCGAGCTAACTCTGAAGAACCGATCCGATGCGCGCGGTTGCAGGGCGATGCTTCGACTGCCTGTCTAGCCTGACGGAATAGCTTTCTATTTTCGAGAAGACGCTTTAGTGACACTCACGCGCGGTGGTTGAAAACGATAGCCAACCCAGGGCTCCGTCCGGATATATTTCGGCTGCGCCGGATCTCTTTCAATTTTCTTGCGCAACTGATTGATCACCACGCGCAGATTTTCTGTCTCTTCTCCATATTCGGGACCCCAAACGGATTGTAGAAGCCTTCGATGAGTCAGCGGCTTGCCCTGATTGGCAATCAAATGCTTGAGGACGTCGAATTCCTTTGGAGTGAGGTGTACTTCATGGCCGCGGACCGTCAACTGCCGGCTCTCAAAATCCAGCGTCAGCTCTTTCGAAACAAATGGAGGCAGCGACTCACCGGGAGCGTATCGGCGCAAAGCGGCACGAATTCGCGCCAGCAATTCTTCGATGCCGAAGGGCTTGACCACATAATCGTCCGCGCCGGCATCGAGTGCGAGCACTTTGTCGCGCTCCGCGTTTCGAACCGTGAGCATGATGATAGGAGCATCGGACGATTCGCGAATCTCGCGGCACGCCGCGATTCCCCCGATGCCCGGCATGTTCACGTCGAGAAGCACCAAGTCTGGCTTTTCTTTACGCACGGCTTCGACAGCTTCTTCGCCTGTTTTAGCTTCGATGATCACGTAACCATGGCTGGAGAGTGTGGAGCGAAGAACTCGGCGAATCTGCGGCTCATCGTCTGCGACTAGAATTGATGCTCCCGTCATATGGACCGTTCCGCCCTGCGCGCGACCGGCAGGGAAAAAGAAAAGACCGAGCCATGACCGAGCTGGCTGGTCACGTTGATGGTTCCTTTGTGAGCCGCCACAATTGCCTTGGCGATCGGCAATCCCATTCCGGTGCCGCGCACAAGATAGCGTTGATCTTTTCCGCGATAGAATTTGTCGAAGATCATTCCCTGCTCAAGGTCGTCGATGCCTGGGCCACGGTCAGCCACGCTGGTCGTTACAGAATCCCCGGTCAGTTCGGCGGTGATGATGATTGGCTGCTCCTTCGGTGAATACAGATTGGCATTGTCGATGAGCTTCACCAAGATGTCCTGGGCGCGGTCGGGATCTGCCTCCACAGGTGGAAGATCTCGGGCCACTTTCACGCGAATCTCCCGCGCTCCTAGTGAGGACTTGGAAAGCGTGAGGGCTCCCTGAATAACATCTTCGATCGACGTTGGCGCGAAATGCAGTTCGATTTCACCCGCTTCGAGCCGCGCCATCTCGGCAGCCTCTTCGACGAGGTGGTTCAGCCGGTCGCATTCCTCGTTAATGATGGTCAGCAATTCGTGAGTCTGCGGAGCCGCAATTTCCCCGCTGGCAAGCAGGCTTGTTACCGCCGCTTTCATGGAGGTCAGGGGCGTGCGGAAATCGTGCGTGACGGAATCCAGCAGCGCGGACTTCAGCCGCTCTCCTTGTCTTTCGGCCTCCGACTGGCCGAGTTGTTCTACGGCTCTCGCGCGTTCGATAGCGATGGCCACCAGGCTGCCGACGGCGTCGAGCGTCTGCCGCGAGAGTCTTGCTCCCGAAATACCAAGGCTCCCGATGGCCCGCACGCCGAGACGTACTGGGACGAAGTAAATACTTTGCGACGATTCGATGGTCATTTCATCGCGGAGGAATGCGGTTTTCATTTTCTCTTCATCAAGATGGGCGGCGCCATATCCTGATCGATAGAACTTTTCCTTCTGCGGAAGGAAAAGCTCGGCTGCGCCGGCCTCGAAACTCTCCACGATATAATTCGGGATTGCATTCATCAACTGGATGACGTTGCCTTCTCCCAGCAATTTCTGGCTGAATTTGTAGAGGCGTTCGATCTCCCGGCGGCGGCTGTGCGCTTCATCTGCTTCTCTCCGGATCCGTGCCGAGAGCTGGCTGCCCATGATGGAGGTAACCAGGAACGCGCCAAGGGCTACCCAATTCTGGGGGTCGGCTATGGTTAAATTGCCAACCGGAGGTAAGAACGCATAATTAAAGACCAGCATCGCGACGACGGACATGAAGACCGAGACCGCCATGCCCCAAACCGCTGAAACTGCTAGAATTGCCAAAAGAAACGTCAGCGCAACCGTAGTTTGATTGACAAGAAGTACGTGGCGGTAGAGAAACGCGATGCCGGCAACGATGGCGATGGACAATGCGAAACCAAATGTCCGGCCGGCTAGGAATCTCTGCATTTCCCTATTCTAGCGCAGGCTTCCGAAATGCCGCGGAGAAGATAGCCCCTTGCCGAAGAAGCCGGAAGAGTGGTTGGAAATTGCATCTCCGCCGCAAAAGTCACGCGGCATCTTTAAGCTTTTCCTTGGCTATGCTCCGGGTGTCGGCAAGACGTTCAGCATGCTGAGTGAGGCGCTCCGCCGCAGAAGCCGTGGCGAAGACGTTGTCATCGGAGTCGTGGAAACGCACGGGCGCAAAGGCATTGAAGAGCTCCTCGCAAATATTGAGTCCGTTCCGAGAAGAAAGATTGAATACAAGGGAACAATTTTCGAAGAGATGGACGTTGAGGCCATTCTCGCGCGCCGCCCTCAAGTGGTCTTAGTCGACGAACTGGCGCATACGAATATTCCCGGGAGCAAGCACCGCAAGCGTTATGAGGACGTCCAAGAACTTCTGGCCGCAAAAATCGACGTGTTGTCCACGCTCAATATCCAGCACATCGAAAGCATCGCGCCCATTGTTCGTTCCATCACTGGCATCACCGTGCGCGAGACGGTTCCGGACTGGGTCCCCCTCACTGCCAGCGAAACCGTAATGGTGGACCTTACGCCGGAAGCCCTGCAAAACCGCATGAAGCGGGGCGACGTCTACAGCTCCGAAAAAGTGGAACGGTCTCTCAAGAATTTCTTCCGCCGCGGCAATCTGATTGCCCTCCGCGAGCTCGCGTTGCGCCAGGTGGCGGAGCAGGTGGACCGCAGCCTCGAGTCCTACATGGAAGCCGAGGACATTCGGAAGAACTGGGCGGTGCGGGAACGCATAGCCGTCTGTATCTCGTCGAATCCTTCGGGACAGTATTTGATCGCGCGAGGCGCACGAATGGCGCGCCGCATGGATGCGGAACTCTACGTGGTTCACGTGGACCGCGAGTTTGGACCGAAGGAATCGAATCAAAGTGCGCTCGGTGCCAATCTGCGTTTCGCGGAAAGCCTCGGCGCACGGGTTGTGCGCTTAAGAGGCCGCAGCGTTGCGGACAGTGTGGCCGAATTTGTCCGCTCGAAACATATCACCCAGGTGATTTTCGGCCGCGCCGCAGTACACGACTGGCGAAAGTATCTCTACCTGTCGGCAGTCCACCGATTCCTGCGCGAGTCGCCGGCCGTGGACGTTCATATCGTCACGCAGGAATCCGAAGAACAAGTTTGAACTACGGCGCCGGGGGATTATGCAGAGCGCCTTTCAACTCCAGCTCTATTTCAACGGAGTGGTTGACCTTGAGAAAAAAATTGCCCGGGTTCTTGAGGCCCCAATCAATGAAGGGGACATGGAACTTCGCGGTGCCCGTCCAATGATCTCCGGCAAGTTCTCCCTGGATAGGCACGGTTATTTCGTGCTCGCTGCCATGCAATACGAGAACTCCGTGCACCTGAACGCTACATGTTCCTTGGTGAGAGATTTTTCCTTCCATGCGGTCGGGCCGAAAAATGATGTCCGAATATTTTCCGCTCTCGAGAACTTCCCGGTGCATTTTCCTGTCGCGTCCGTCATTGCCACTATTCCCGCTGGTTGCGTCCACAACGATTTCTCCACTGGCTTTTCCAGTCGACGTATCCACCTGCATACTTCCCTTCTTGAATACAAATGAGCCATGAACGGTGTGAACTGTGCTCTCGAGCGTCCAGTGAATCTTGCTCTGAGCAGGATCGATCCCGAGAATAATCTCGCTAGACGGGGGCGGCGGCGTGGCATGCTGCGGGAGAGCGCTGAGCACTGCCAGCATCACGGGTGCCGCCACCAGAAAATAGGACACGCGCGCCAGACGGCTTCGAGACCAGTTCATTTTTCGCTCGCTCCGTTCACGCGGTCAGCAATTGCCAACCGAGGCGCAGACTTGTGGCCGCAAGGAATTTGCGTGAAGACTCTCCCAAATGCGCCGCCAGCAGTCGCGCGAACAATTCCGGCTCCTGGGCCAAACACCGCAGCACGCGCTTTCTCACAGACGGATGACGATCTAGCAAAAGCAAGAGCCGGCTCATAGTATTCGGCCGTCTTGCGAGCTGGCTGTGCGCCCGCTGGTAATTCTCAAGTTTTCCGCTGCCTAATGCGTTGGCGAGTGCTATCGCCTGCTGGAAACTCAAGCAGAGCCCTTCTCCCGTGACAGCGTCAACGCTCCCGGACGCGTCTCCTATCAATGCGATATTTCCCTTGTAGACCCGATGCAAACTGCGCGTCACGGTCACAGCACCCCGTTCCGCGCTGCTTGGTTGGGCGTGACGCAAATGGCCGGCTAACCTCGGAAACTCCTTCCAGGCATCTTGAAGACGCATCCGCGGATCGCGGGAGATCAACGCGACGCAGGTCTCATCGTTGGTGAGCGGCGTAACGTAGACCTGCGCCTTTTTACCCCAATGAATCCCCATGTAATCAGTCCACGCACTCACTCGAAAGTGTTGCCTCTGCGCGTACCGGATTTCTCGCTGTCCTTTCGCATTCAAGGCGGCCCAACGCCTCACGCGCGAGTGGATCCCATCGGCTCCGATGATCCACCTCGCCTTCACGGGCTTGCCGCCAAGAATAGCGTCACCACCGGACAGGCCGGCGACGGGTGTGTTCCACAGCAGAGTGACTCCACACTCTTGCGCTCTTTCGACCATCTTCTGGTGAAGGACTGTTCGTCGCACGCCGAAACCGCTGGCATTTGAAAAACTTGCTTCCACGGAGGTTGTATCGTCTACAAATCGGACTCCGCGAAAGGCTTGTCCATCGCCCGGACAAATTGCCACGCCCAATTCGCGCAGTGCAGCAATGGTGCCGGGCAGCAGGCCTTCTCCGCAAGCTTTGTCAATGGGAGGGTTCGCGCCGTCCGCGACGGTAACATCGAAGCCTTTCATCCGCGCAGCGATGGCCGCAGCCAATCCTGCGGGTCCTCCACCTATAACTAGCACACCTGTGCCCTGGCCCACATTGTCTCCTTGAATCGCTCCGCCCTGGGTGGCTGGACTGCTCGCTAGTTAGATGTTGGGACCACCGGGAAGATGCCTGCCGTGCCCGAAACTCTCTCCGCACTCTTACGGACATAGCTGCAAAAGAATCTTCGAGAGCAAATCCTTGCATAAGCCATTTTTATTTGAATTAACATAACTATTAATTTGACTCATTGACTTGGCCGCCCCATGCTGCTAATTTGATGGCGGACGCTTATGTTTTGCCTCGCCTTCACAAACCGGATTCTTGCGAGGCGTGATACTGCCCGAATTGTAGACCCAATTATCGTGCGAATTATTCCCGTCCCGGTAAGAGGGACTACAGGCGGATGATGGCGGCCTAGTACAGAATCACTGGAAGCTTTCGGGGCCATCATCCAAACCGGGATGATGGCCATGTTTTTTCAGGATTTGCAATTCTCCGGAGGGAAGCAGTTGATGACCACAGAAGGGACTCTACCGTGAGCGACTCTTTGCCCAAACCGCGCAGCCGAGCTCTGATTGATGGTGCAAGCCGCTCGGGTGCGCGCGCCATGCTTCGCGCCTGCGGCCTCCAGGATGATGATTTCAAGAAGCCGCTGATCGGCGTGGCGAATACCTGGATCGAGATCGGCCCTTGCAATTATCACCTTCGCGAACTTGCGCAGCATGTGAAGGAAGGAATTCGCGCGGCAGGCGGGACTCCCCTGGAGTTCAACACGGTCTCCATTTCCGATGGCATCACCATGGGTACGGAGGGCATGCGCACGTCTTTGGTCAGCCGCGAGGTTATCGCCGACTCCATCGAGCTCGTTACGCGGGGTAATCTCTTCGATGCGTTGATAGTTTTGGTCGGCTGCGACAAGACAATCCCTGGCGGAGTGATGGCCTTGGCGCGTCTCAATATTCCCGGACTGATTCTGTACGGCGGCTCGATCGCACCGGGCCAGTTCGAGGGCCACGCCGTCACGATTCAGGATGTCTATGAAGCTATCGGCAAGCATGCGCGCGGCGGAATGACGGACGCCCAGCTGAAGTCCCTGGAAGTGGCGGCATGTCCTGGAGCAGGCGCGTGCGGCGGACAATTTACCGCGAACACAATGGCAATGGTCTGCGAGTTTCTAGGTATTGCGCCAATGGGACTCTCCAGCGTTCCCGCAACAAATGCAGGAAAAGCGGCCGCCGGTCGCCGCGCGGGCGAATTCGTCCTCGAACTTCTCCGCCGTGATCTGACTCCCTCGAAAATCATCACCAAAGCGGCGATTGAAAATGCCATCACGGGAGTCGCCGCAACCGGCGGCTCGACGAACTCTGTGTTGCACCTTCTGGCTATTGCCAACGAAGCGAAAATTCCGCTTTCCATCGATGATTTTGACCGCATCAGTTCGCGCGTACCGATCATTGCCGATCTCAAACCCGGAGGAAGATTTGTCGCTACCGATCTCTACGCAGCAGGCGGCACTGCGCTCGTCGCAAAGCGCCTGCTTGAAGCTGGATTGCTCCGCGGAGACGCCATCACCGTCACCGGCAGCACTCTCGCCGAAGAAGCAGCCAAGGCCAAAGAGACGCCGTCGCAAGAAGTCGTCCGCAAGCTCAACGCACCTCTCAAGCCCACTGGCGGGCTCGTTATCCTGAAGGGGAATCTCGCTCCCGAGGGTTGCGTCATCAAAGTCGCGGGCCACAATCTGCAAAATTTCCGGGGCCCCGCGCGGGTATTCGACAACGAAGAAGCAGCCTTTGCCGCCGTCGAGCATGGCGTCATCAAAGCCGGGGATGTAATCGTGATTCGTTATGAGGGCCCGAAAGGTGGTCCGGGAATGCGGGAAATGCTTGCGGTGACCGCTGCGCTGGTTGGCGCCGGTTTGGGCGATTCCGTCGCTTTGCTTACGGACGGACGTTTCTCCGGTGCCACGCACGGTTTCATGGCCGGCCACGTCGCCCCCGAAGCTGCCAACGGGGGACCCATCGCGGCCGTCGCTGAAGGTGACACCATTATCTTCGACATTCCCAAGCGCCAACTGACGCTGGATCTAAGCGCGGCAGAGATTCAGAAACGTCTCGCCGCATGGAGACCGCCCCAGCCGCGCTTTACGAGCGGAGTTATGGCTAAGTACGCCCTGCTTGTCTCTTCTTCTTCTCTTGGCGCGGTTACGGCCGTGCCGGCAACTTTTTCGGCGCCAGCCCCAGCTGGCTCGCATGCGAGGGCTCAATGAAGCTAACCGGTGCAGAAATTCTTTGTGAGTCGCTCACGCGTCTTGGTGTACGCGAGATTTTCGGCTATCCCGGTGGCGCGATTCTTCCGGTTTACGATGCGCTTGGCAAGTCGAAGCTGCACCACGTCCTCGTGCGCCACGAACAGGGCGCCACGCATATGGCTGATGGCTATGCGCGCGCCAGCGGTGGAATTGGCGTCGCGATGGCCACGTCTGGTCCTGGTGCAACGAACATGGTTACCGGAATTGCGACCGCCATGATGGACTCTTCTCCGGTGGTCTGCATTACCGGCCAGGTCAGCAGCAAAGTGCTGGGTTCCGACGCGTTTCAAGAGATTGATATCACGGGCATCACCATGCCCATCACCAAGCACAACGTGGTGGTCACGAAAGCAGAGGACATTGCGCGCACGCTTCGTGAAGCCTTCCTGATCGCCAACAGCGGACGCCCGGGTCCTGTGCTTGTGGACGTCACCAAAGACGCGCAGCAGGCTTCCGCTGAATTCAATTGGGAAGCATCGGCGCCAAAACTTCCGCCCAAGCGCCTGCGCAATAATCACGATCAGGCTGAATTCGACCGCGCTGTGGAAATGCTGAACACCGCCAAACGCCCGATCATTCTCGCCGGGCATGGAATTATGGTTTCCGGCGCGATGCGGGCTTTTGAGCAATTCGTCCGTGCGGGTAGTTATCCGGTCGCCATGACGCTTTTGGGCATCGGCTGCTTCCCTGCCAATGATCCTCTGAACCTCGGCATGATGGGCATGCACGGCGAAGCATGGGTCAACAACGCCATTCAAGAAGCCGACCTCTTGATAGCCGTCGGCATGCGTTTTGACGACCGCGTTACCGGCGACCTGCGCACTTACGCCAAGAGTGCTCGCAAAATTCACATTGAGATCGACCGCGCCGAAATCAACAAGAACGTGAAGGTTGACGCGGCGCTTGTCGGCGATGCCCGTGAGGTTCTCGAAAGACTTACGCCCCATCTCCAGACCTGCGATCGCAGCGCATGGATTCGCCATATTGCGGAACTCAAGGGCGACTCGGCTGTGCGGGATATCCAGAGCTTGCCGGACAACGGCCACCTCTACGCCGCGCATGTCATCAACGATATTTGGAAAGAGACCCACGGCGAAGCCATTGTCGTCACCGACGTCGGTCAACATCAAATGTGGGAGGCGCAGTATTACCATCACAATCGCCCGCGCACGCTCATCACTTCCGGCGGACTCGGCACCATGGGATTTGCGCTTCCCGCCGCGATCGGCGCGAAGTTTGCGAAGCCCGACTCCGAGGTATGGGTCGTCGTAGGGGATGGCGGATTCCAGATGACCATGAGCGAATTGGCTACCATCGTTCAGGAAAAAATCAACATCAAGATCGCCATCATCAACAATGGCTATCTCGGTATGGTCCGCCAGTGGCAGGAATTCTTTTATGACAAGCGCTACGTGGCGACACCGCTCGTCGCGCCGGATTTTGCCGCGCTCGCCAATGCTTTTGGAATTCGCGGAGAGCGCATCACCAAACGCGCTGAAGTGGTGCCCACCATCCGCTCCGCGCGCGAATCGAATGAGACCGTGCTGGTCGACTTCCGCGTTGAGCAGGAAGATTCCGTCTACCCCATGGTTGCTGCGGGCGCTTCCCTAAGCGATATGATTCGCCGGCCAAACAACCCGCTGGTCGAAACGGCGACCGAGCCATAGGAGAACAGAGAAAAATATGCAAACACTTGTCGCCTATGTCGAAAACAAACCCGGCGTCCTGAATCGCGTCTCTTCTCTTGCGCGGCGGCTGGCCATCAATATTGATTCGCTTACGGTCGGGCCAACGGAGAATGAAGAAATTGCGCGCATGACCATCGTGGCCCACACCGATGAAAGAGGCGCGCATCGCCTCGAAGCCAGCCTGGAAAAGCTGGTGGACGTCCTGCTTGCAGAAAATATCTCGACTCGCGCTCTACTCGAACGTGACTTGGCTTTGATTAAAGTTTCTGCCGATCAGCAGAATCGCCCCCACCTGATGGAATTGATCAAGGTTTTCCGCGCGCGCGTTGTTGACGTCGCTCCGGAATCGCTCATCATCGAAGTTTCGGGTACAGTCGACAAAATTGATGGCTTGCTCGAAGTGCTTCGGCCCTTCGGAGTGCTGGAGATGGCTCGTACCGGCCGGATTTCCATGACCCGCGGTGGCGATCTGCTGCAGCCGCCTGCTGCATCGTCCGAATCGACCGTATCAGTGGAGGCGGAGTCAAAGTAGGACAGACATTCTTGTCTGTCCGCTTGAGTGCTGGCGCCAGCGCGCAGGCGTCTAGAGTATTTCCGAATCAAATAGTTTCGACCGCAAACCGGTCACGAGAGGAAGCAAATGGCAAATCTCTATTACGACGATTCCGCGGACATCTCACTGATTCAGGCCAAGAAAGTTGCCATCATCGGCTACGGCTCGCAGGGTCATGCGCACGCGCTCAATCTCCGCGATAGCGGAGTCTCCGTTCGCGTTGGTCTCCACGAAGGGAGCGCCTCGCGCACGAAAGCGGAAAAGGCTGGCCTGACCGTGAATACGCCCGCGGAAGCCGCTGCATGGGCCGACGTCATCATGATCCTCGTTCCGGACACCAAGCAGCCCAAGCTATATCGCGACGCCATTGAGCCAAATCTCAAGCAAGGCAAGACTTTGATGTTTGCCCATGGGTTTAACATCCGATTCGGCACAATCAAGCCGCCTTCGGGTGTTGATGTCTCCATGATCGCTCCGAAAGCTCCGGGCCACCGTGTTCGCGAGGTCTTCACCGAAGGCGGCGGCACACCCGCGCTGCTGGCCGTCGAGCAGGATGCCAGCGGTTCAGCGAAAGCGTTGGCCCTCGCTTACGCTAGGGGACTCGGCTGCACGCGCGCCGGCGTTCTGGAGACCACTTTCACCGAGGAGACGGAGACCGATCTCTTTGGTGAGCAGGCCGTGCTTTGTGGCGGTGTGAGTGAGTTGATCAAGGCCGGATTTGACACGCTTACGGAAGCAGGCTACCAGCCCGAGGTCGCTTACTTTGAGTGCATGCATGAGCTCAAACTCATTGTTGACCTGATTTATCGTGGCGGCCTCAGCTATATGCGTTATTCCGTCAGCGACACCGCGGAGCAGGGGGATTATTCCGCCGGGCCGCGCATCATCACCAAACAGACGCGGGACGAAATGCGCAAAATCCTCGCGGAGATCCGCAACGGTAGTTTCGCAAAAGCCTGGGTCGCGGAGAATGAAAAGGGCTGCCCCAATTTCCTCGCCACACGCCAGCGCGAGCAGCAACACCCCGTCGAGCAACTCGGCCCTAAACTCCGCGCGATGATGCCTTTCCTTCAGCCGGTAATTGCGCCCGGACTCGAAAACAAAGCGGCCGCGTCGAAAAAATAAGTCTCGATCGGTTTACCTGCGCACAGCTCGCAGCAGCCTCTAGTTGACACCGCGCGGAAATTGGGCAATCCTCTGGCGTTTTGGAGGATTCCTCTTTGAAAAATAGCTCTCGTGTCTTTCCACTGCGCTGCGTCGTAGTCCCATTGGTCCTTTGCCTGCCACAGGGGCCCCCGGCTCGCGCGCAGTCGGAATCGACCCTTGCTCAGCGCATTCAGAAAGTCATCAAGCGACCCGAATTTACGCACGCCAATTTCGGTATTGAGTTCTACTCGCTCGACACCGGTAGAGTCGTCTACGCGCTCAATGCTGATAAATTGTTCGTCCCCGCTTCGACCACGAAAATCCTGACCGAAGGAACTCTCCTTGCGAAGCTTGGGGCCGATTACCGCTTCCATACGCGCGTCTACCGCACAGGAACAATCGACAAGCACGGCGCACTTAAGGGTGACCTGATTCTCGTTGCCAGTGGCGATCCTAACCTTTCTAATCGCATCCAGCCCGGCGACACACTGGCCTTCGTCGATGAAGATCACTCCTACCAAGGGCCTGCTCTTCCCGGTGATCCTCTCTTAGTGATCAAGCAACTCGCAAAAGACGTCGCAGCCAAAGGCATTCGCAAGATCGAAGGACGCGTAATGATCGACGCCTCCCTGTTCCCCGACGGACCTCGCGAAGGTGGTACAAACGTGGTTATGTCCTCCATCATGGTCAATGACAATGTCATTGACCTCATCGGCTCGCCGGGCGCGAAAGCAGGCGATCCGGTCGATGTGAAATCTTCGCCTCAAACTTCCTACATCAAATTCTTGAATCATCTGATCACTTCTCCCGCTGGCACGAAGCCGTCCTTCGAGCCGCCGGATTTCGCCACAAATCCGGATGGTTCCGTCTCGGTCACTTTGTCGGGCAGTTTGCCAGTCGGCATCGCTCCTCAACCAGCGACGATTGCGGTTCCCTCTCCCACAAAGTTTGCCGAAACTGTCTTCCGCGAAGCGCTGTCAGTTGCGGGGATTAAAATCAAGAGTGGTCCTGCGCCCAACGTCACTGATTTTTCACCTTATGTGCGTTTCTATGGGACCGAGAATCAGGTAGCCGAACACGTGTCTCCTCCACTCTCGGAAGAAATCAAGGTCACGCTCAAAGTGAGTCAGAATCTGCACGCCGGCATGGGGCCGTACCTCCTCGGCAGCCTCGTAGGGAAAGACAGGAAGACCGCTCTTGACGCTGGATTCAGAGTCGAACATGACTTCCTCCAATCGGCAAAGTTGGACTTGTCCGGCGCGGCGCAAGGCGATGGAGCCGGTGGCGATTGGGCTGATCTCTTTAGCCCCGACTTCATGGTGCACTACCTCACGTATTGGTCCACCCGTCCCGACTATCAAGATTTCTTCAAGGCCCTTCCGATTCTTGGCAGGGACGGGACACTCGCGAAGATTCAAACCAATTCCCCCGGCGCAGGCCACGTCTTCGCAAAAACCGGCACGTTTGGCTCCGAAGACAAGCTGGGCGGCAAAATGATGCTGAACGGCAAAGGCCTTGCCGGTTACGTGCTCACGAAAGACGGCAAGAGACTTGCCTTCGCCGCGTACGTCAATCATGTCTCGCTAGCACCCGATCCGGAAGCTGCGCAGCACGTGGCCGGTCAAGCTCTCGGAGAAATTGCTGCAGCCGCCTATGATGCCAACCTGGAAGCCTCGGGAGGAGCGGGCGACTACGATCTCATCATCCGCAACGGTCACATCATCGACGGCACGGGAAATCCCTGGTATGCGGCTGACGTCGGCCTCAGCGGGGATCGTGTCGCCACGATCGGCGATTTGCACGAAGCCCACGCGAAGCGCGAAATCGACGCCACGGGCCGCGTCGTTGCTCCCGGCTTCATTGACATGCTCGGCCAGTCTGAGGTCTCTCTCCTCCTCGACAATCGGTCGCTGAGCAAGCTATCCCAGGGGATCACCACGGAAATTACCGGCGAAGGCGGGTCCATCGCTCCGCAAAACGAAAAAACCATCGCGCCCCAGAAACTGTTTCTCGACCAGTACAAACTCACCGTTGATTGGACCACTCTCGACGGCTATTTCCGCCGCCTGGAAAAGCAAGGCACGCCGCTCAACATCGGTACGTACGTCGGTTCCGCGCAAGTGCGCGAGGCTGTGATCGGGGACGACGATCGCGCGCCTACGCCTGCCGAACTGGAGCTGATGAAATCCCTCGTCGAGCAAGCCATGAAAGAGGGCGCTCTCGGCCTTTCCAGCGCACTCATCTATCCACCGAACATTTACGCGAAGACTGATGAGCTTATCGCCCTCGCGCAAGTCGCTTCAAAATACGGCGGACTCTATGCCACGCACATGCGCAGCGAGGGTGCTTCCGAGATGCCCGCGCTTGCCGAAGCCATTCGAATTGGCCGCGAGGCCCGTCTGCCAGTTGAAATTTTTCACCTGAAAGTCAGCGGCAAGCCCCGCTGGGGCAGCATGAAGAACGTCGTCGCCGCCATCCAACTCGCACGCGATTCAGGCCTCGACATTGCCGCGGACATGTATCCCTATACCGCTGGCGCTACAGCGCTTGCCTCCGCGCTTCCGCCGTGGGTCGCCGATGGCGGAGTGCAGAAATTGCTCGAGCGCTTGAAAGATCCGGTCGTTCGCGCGCGCATCAAGAAAGAACTCGCAGGTGATCATCCCGATTGGGAGAACCTTCTCTATGACTGTGGTGGCGCTGCCGGCGTTCTCATCGCCTCTGCCGAGAATCCGGAACTCAAGCAGTTTGCGGGAAAAACGCTCGACGACGTTGCAAAAGCGTGGAAGAAATCTCCGGAAGACGCGCTGATGGACTTCGTCATCGCCGACAAAGCACAAACCGGCGCGATCTATTTCATGGCCAGCGAAGAAGACCTCCGCACCGGTCTCAGCCAGCCCTGGACCAGCATCGGCCTCGATGCCGGCGAAATGTCTCTCGACGGGCCGCTATATGAGGCGCACACCCATCCGCGCGCCATGGGTTCTATGCCGCGCTTCCTCGGCCGCTACGTCCGTGGCGAGCATCTCTTGTCACTCGAATCCGCGATTCGAAAGATCACTTCTCTGCCCGCCCAGCGCGAGCACCTCGAGGGCCGTGGCCTTCTCAAGCCCGGCTACTTCGCCGACATCACCATCTTCGACCCGGTGACCATCACCGACCACGCCACATTCACGAAGCCCGACCTGCTCTCCGAGGGCATCGACTACACGATCGTGAATGGGCAGGTCGAATACGATCACGGGAAATTGACGGGCGCGACCGCTGGCCGGGTGCTCCGCGGCCACGGCTGGCAGCCTTCAACGAACTAAGATTTAGACTAATCTGACTAGTCTAAGCTAGACTAGTTTTACTGGGGGAAAAGTGCGGGAGAATTTATTTCGATCTGGCGTTCGGAAAAGAGAGCGGTAGGATTCAGCTCAGCGCCGTCTTCCCCATCTCCGCCACTCGGCGCTCATAGGTCATTTCCACTAAGCCGTGCTTTCCGTAGTAACGCAGCACGATTTTATGTCCCGGCTCAATCTTCGCGCGTGTCTTGATCAGGGAATCCGAAAGTTCCACCCACTGCCCATTCACCATGTAACTTCCTTCCCAGCCGCGCAGTTCGAAGTGTCCATCGTTTTTTAGAATCAGCGGTGCGGCGTTGCACGGAATCACTTTCCCGCGGACCTTCGCCTGAGCGCACTGGTAGCGCCCCGAAACGTCCACGGTTTGCGCTTTGCTTTGAGGCAGGAGGAAAAGTACTAGGGCAGCAGTCGCGATGCACCGCGCCAACGCCAAGCCCACCCGGCCGTACCCCATTGGAATCTCCACACCCAGGTCGCGTAGCTGCGGGCGGCGGTCCCTGGCCATTGGTACAGGTGCAATTTACCACCCAATGGCAATTACTGTAAAGCGCGTATTGACAATGACTTACAAACTGGCCGGTCGGCCAGGAATCGCCCCGCGAGTACAATTCTTCCACTCAAAACGCCCGGGAGGGAACTCTTTTGCATCCGCGAGAAGCAGCTTTTTGGGTCCGCCTCGTTAGGGAAGCCTCATTCAAGAGGTATTTCCGCCACCGCTTGACCATCCTTTCGGGGGTCAGAAGCTCCATAGTTCACTCCCGTCGCGGAATCTCTCATAACGGCCTGTCCGCCACCCATGCCGCTCGAAAACGCGCCTTTGACCTCAATGTTGTGCCCTTTGGTCGCCAGCTCATTCCGGACGTTCTGCCCGAAACGGTTTTCCATCATCAAGTCGCATCCACTGAAGGTGTGCTTGCTGAATCTCGGCGCCTCCAGCGCCGCTTGAATATTCATTTTGAAGTCCGCCAGGTTCGCAACAAACTGCGCGTGTGCCTGCGACTGATTCCAGCCGCCCATGATTCCGAACGCCACGCGCACATCTCCCTTTTGCGCGAATGCCGGAATGATCGTATGCAACGGCCTCTTCCGTCCCGCCAGGGCATTTGGTGAATTTGGATCCGTGCTGAAGAGTCCGCCGCGATCGTGCAGCGCAAAGCCGGTGCCCGCCGCAACGATGCCAGAACCGAAAGCCTCGTAGTTGCTCTGGATGAGCGACACCATGTTTCCCTCGCGGTCGACGACACTCAGATAGGTTGTGTCGTTTCCGACGGGGATTTCCCCCGCCGTCGCCTTGCAGTTCGCCTTGTCTGAGTCAATCAACTTGGCCCTTTGCGCCGCCCACTCTTTCGAAAGCAGCGTCGCGACCGGCAATTTTTGTTTTCTTGGGTCGCCGATGTATTTCGCAAGATCCGCATACGCCAGCTTCTTTGCTTCGATCATGGCGTGCAGCGCTTTCGTCGAGCCGAAGCCCCAATCCTTCTGCCCCAGCGGAAACGTCTCCATGACATTGAGCATTTCCAGCGCCGCGATGCCCTGCACATTAGGCGGCAACTCGTAGATCGTCCAATCGCGATAGGCAGTGGAGATCGGCTCCACAAATTCGCTGGAAAATTCAGCCAGATCTTGAGCGTTCATCGGCCCGTTATGCCGTTTCATCGAGTCCAGGATCTTCGCTGCAATCTCACCTTTGTAAAACGCCTCTCGGCCGTGCTGCGCAATCTGCTCGAGCGACCATGCCAGATCGGGATTGCGAAACACTTCACCTACTTTCGGAGCGCGGTCTCCTGGAAGATAGGTCTTTGCCGCTGCATCATCCGTGCGGAGATAGTCCACCTCCGCCGCCCAATATCCTGCCGTCCACTCGGGTACCGGGAACCCGTCCTGCGCCGTTCGAATCGCCGCCGCCAGATCCTCCGCCAGCTTCTTCCTTCCAAATTTGTCCGCAAGCTTCTGCCAGCCATCCACGGCTCCGGGCACCGTGATTGCATTCACTCCCTGTTGCGGCATGCTGCGAATTCCCTGCTTCTGCAGATACTCGATTGTCAGTCCCTTGGGCGCCCATCCGCTCGCATTCAATCCATAGAGCCTGTTCGCCTTCGCGTCGTACACGATTGCAAACAAATCGCCGCCGATGCCGTTCATCATCGGCTCCACCACTCCCATCATCGCGTTGGTCGCAATCGCCGCATCCACGGCATTCCCACCGCGCTCAAGAATATGCACGCCCGCCTGCGCAGCCAGTGGCGACTCCGCCGCCACAATCCCATTTCGCGAAATCACCATCGACCGCGCCTGCGAGCGGTCCTGTGCAACACTCTGTCCTGCCAGAGAAATTGCGATGCCGAGATACAGGAATATGCGCAGCATGGAGAAATTCCTCATGGTTTCTAACCAAACTTACTGGGTTTTCTGGTCCTTTTGAACCTCTCGGTCTTTCGCAGTCAAAGGCGGACTACGCGTTTCCGGGCCTTGACCGAAAGGCTCGCGTAAAGGAAAGCAATCTTCTGCATGGCCTCTTTCTCGGTGACGAGTCCTGCCGCAGATGGCCCGTCTTGCTGTGTGCCAGACGCTTATGCGAAGGGAGATAGCTTTGATTGAATATTCCTCCGCAGATGTCACACGCGACAGTCGCCATTGAAGAGACCTCCAGGCCGCCGTCCATCATAGATGTCAAACGCTTATCCCAAAAGCGAATCCTTCTGGAACCCACTCCCCTGCCGCGTTTGGCCTTTTCCTGCTAAAGTCCTAAAATTCAGGGGACGTGGGTCACGATTCGGCATAAACTCTCCAATCGCACTGTTTCCCCTCGTCCCTGGAGCGTTTAGTCTTGCAAGAGCATCCTCCCGCAGCGCCCGCTGCTCCGCGCGATCCGCGCCTCAACGCGCAGATCGACGCTCTCCTCGCTGCTCGCCACTCGGATCCCTTCGCGCTGCTCGGCCCGCATCCGGTTGACGGCAACTGGACAGTGCGCTTTTTCCTGCCTTGGGCGGCGGAGGCTTCCATCTCTCCAAGGCCTCCCGCCATCGAAGGCACCACGCTTTCTCCCGCGAAAGTCCCAGAGGCCGTCAAGCTTCGCCCGGAAGGTTTCTTCGAGGCCACCTGGCCTCCCAATCAGTCTGCCCAGCCCGCCCCAGGAAGTTACAAAATCGAAGGACGCACGCACTTCGGCGATTCCTTTGAAATCTTCGATCCCTATTCCTTTCCCGTTGTGCTCAGCGAGTTCGATCTTTACCTCATGGGCGAAGGCCGCCACTACGACACTTACGAAAAACTCGGCGCTCACGTGATTACGCTCGAAGGCGTCCGCGGCGTTCACTTCGCGGTCTGGGCGCCCAGTGCAAGGCGTGTCAGCGTCGTGGGAGATTTCAATCGCTGGGATGGCCGCGTTCATCCCATGCGCGCGCGTGGCTCCTCCGGCATTTGGGAAATTTTCATGCCGGAGCTCAATGAAGGGGCCATCTACAAATATGAGATTGTGGGTCCCAGCGGCAACATTCTCCCACTCAAGGCCGATCCTTACGCATTCCGCTCCGAGCTGCGCCCCAATACTGGCTCTGTGGTCACGCGTCTCGATCATCACAAATGGAACGACGCTGATTGGATCGCGCACCGCGCGCAGAAAAACTGGTTCGAATCACCCATCTCCATCTACGAAGTCCATCTGGGTTCCTGGCGGCGTGTCCCGGAAGACCACGACCGCTGGCTAAGTTACCGCGAGCTCGGCGACCAGCTCATCCCCTACGTCAAGGATCTCGGCTACACGCATATCGAACTGCTCCCCATCATGGAGCATCCCTACGACGGCTCCTGGGGCTACCAGACGCTCGGCTACTTTGCCGCTACCAGCCGCTTTGGCACATCGGCTGAATTCATGGAATTTGTCGACCGGTGTCACCAGGCCGGCCTCGGCGTCATTCTCGACTGGACCCCCGCGCATTTCCCACGCGACACCCACGGCCTCGCCCAGTTCGACGGCACGCATCTCTACGAGCACTCCGACCCGCGCCAGGGCGCGCACCCCGACTGGGGCACTCTCGTCTACAATTACGGCCGCAACGAAGTCCAGAACTATCTCATCTCCAACGCGCTCTTCTGGCTGGACAAGTACCACATCGACGGCCTTCGCGTAGACGCTGTCGCTTCCATGCTCTACCTCGACTACTCCCGCAAACCCGGCGAATGGGTCCCCAACCAGTTCGGCGGGCGCGAAAATCTCCAGGCCATCGATTTCATCAAGCGCATGAACGAAGTGACCCACGGTAAGTTCCCCGGCATCCTCACCATCGCCGAAGAATCCACTTCCTGGCCTGCCGTCTCCCGTCCCACCTATCTGGGCGGTCTCGGTTTCAGCTTCAAATGGAACATGGGCTGGATGAACGACACGCTAAAATACTTTTCGCACGATCCCGTTCATCGCAAGTACGAGCACAACAAACTCACCTTCTCGCTCCTCTACGCCTTCACCGAAAATTTCCTTCTCCCCTTTTCGCACGACGAGGTCGTTCACGGAAAAAACTCTCTCCTTCACAAAATGCCCGGCGATATGTGGCAGCAATTCGCCAATCTCCGCCTGCTCTACGCCTATCAATGCGCTCATCCAGGTAAGAAGCTTCTATTCATGGGCCAGGAACTCGCCCAACGTAACGAATGGAGCGAAGCTCGCAGCCTCGACTGGCATTTGCTCGAGCATGATTCCCACCGTGGCATTCAGCGTCTCGTCGGCGATCTCAACCGGCTGTATGCAGCCGAACCCGCCCTCCATCAAGTCGAGTTTGACTGGCACGGTTTCGAATGGATTGACGCCAACGACGCCGACAACAGCGTGCTTTCCTTTATTCGTCGCGGCAAAAACCCCGACGACCTCATCGTGGTCATCATCAACGCCACTCCGGTGGTCCGCGGCGGCTACCGTCTCGGCGTCCCGCAACCCGGTTTCTACAGTGAAATCATGAATACCGACGCCGCGCACTATGGCGGCTCAAACGTCGGCAACATGGGCGGACAGCAAGCCGCCGATCAGCCCGCCCAAGGCCGCCCGTATTCGCTCGTCCTTACCCTTCCACCCCTCGCCGCCATCTATCTAAAATGGACCCCGCAATCTTGACCGAGGCCCCATGAGTTCGCCTACAACGGAACGGATAAAGGAATCTTCTGAAACTTACCGGCTTGATCCTGCCGTGCCCACGCGAGCTGGATTGCTTGCCAACGCAAGACTCATCAATTGGTCTGCGCTTTTCTTTGCGGTGTTGCAAAGCGCCTGCAGCGTCTTCATCGCACTCAATGGCGTCAGACTCTTGATCGGAGTTGGGGCCTTCGCCGCCGCCTCTGGCGCACTGAAATTGGCCGACCGCATGCACATCGACGCGATCCGCATCCCGATGATGCTTCTCGCGTTGATGGGGTCCGTTCTGAATCTCGTTGTTCTTTGGCAAGTCTGGAGGTTGCGGAGACGTCCCGCGTCAGCCTGGCGTCAAACAGCCGTACCGAAGCAAAAGTTGGCGTCTGAATGGCTTCAATTCACTCTGTCCATCCTCACGCTTGTTTTGCTGGCCGCCGAGTTTGTCGCTCATCGTATTCTGCACGCCGGCGGCTGAACTCTCGCTATTTTGTCTCGCCTACCGGCGGCTCCTGCTTCGATTTCTCGATTTCGTCCTTCAGACGTTGATGCAATCTCTTGCTGTATCCCACTGGCAATTCAAACGTCCGGTCGTCCGCCGTCAAGATCAGAATATTCCGCGTGGAATCCAGTATCGCCGAGCAGATTTCGCAGTGTTCCAGATGCAGTTCGATATCTTTGCGTAGTTCTGCATGCACAGTCTTGTCGATGTACTCCGAGATGTGTTCCCACACGTGTTTGCAGTCCAGATTCATAGCGCTCTCCCGAAGAACCCTCTGCGTGCTGGAGCCGTCGTTTTCAAGAAGGGCACCAGCCGCTTTTGCAGCATGATTCTCGCCCGGTGCAGCCGCACTTTCACGGCGCCGGGATTGATCCCCAGCGCCTCCGCCGTCTCTTCGATATTTTGTTCTTCCAGGTCTCTCAACACAAAAACTTGCCGGTAAATGTCAGGCAATTCGGCCACCGCAGCTCGCAGGGCTTCCCGCAGTTCCTTGCGTTCCAGTGCCTCCAGCGGAATCTCCCGCCAGTCCGTCAACGGCGCCGGCGTGAAGTCTCCTTCATGACTATCCGTCTGTTCCTCAATCGATTCCTCCGCCGCGCTCTTCGCTTTTCTTAACCGCTTCCGTCCTTGATTGATCGCAATGGTCGTCAGCCAAGTGCTGAACTTGGCGTCGCCGCGAAACGACGCCAAATGCCGGTAGGCGCTGATCACCGCCTCCTGAGCCCCATCCTCCGCCTCGGTCTCGTTCTTCACAATGGCGAACAATGTCAGATACACCATCCGCTCATACGGGCGAATCAACTCATGAAATAGTTCTTTCTCGCCGGCCAGTATCCGCGCGATCAGTCCCGCCTCATTTGTCTCCATCGTTCCCATAACAGAGTGGGCCCGCCCTCTTCAGCGGGCGGGCCTTTGCCTTTTGTTTATCTGCTGTCTCAAAACTTCTCCAGTCTTGCCACTCCAAAAATCGCGTGAAATCGCTCGCAGTAGATGGCCACGGCCTGATACTGATTCAAGTCCACTGCCACTGGCAAATCGTAATTTTGATCGCCCTGATTCCCTTTCAGCATGCCTACCTCGACATGCTCAAGGTCGCCTTTCACAATCTCCTGCTCCAGCGACTTATCTTCCGCCCGCACGAGAACCACGTGTACGTCCGGCCCGTTCGATGTCGTGAAATCCGAAAGCCGCAAATACTCTTTGCCATCCTTGTTCTTGTAAATCGTCGCTCGTCCGCCGGTCTGGTGAATCTTCCCTTCCAGCTTCCCGGTATACAGCGGTTCCGGCTCCGAGCCCAGCGCGGCTGGCGCCGCCTCGCTTACCTTCTGGTCGATGAACAGCTTCTCCGGCCGGAACGCCCACCACGCTACGGAGAGCGCCGGAACTCCGATCAGAGTCAAGATCCATTTGTTGCGCGACAGCCACGATCCTTTATTGGTATTCATGTTTTTTCTCTCAAGAAAAAATCGGGCAGCGTGACCTGCCCGATTCTTCCTCTCTCTCCTTTTTCGGATCCTTAGAACTTCTCCAGCGGCGCCGCCCCAAAGTTCGCGTTGAACCGCTCGCAGTAGATTGAAACGGTCCGGAATTTTGTCAAGTCCGTCCCCGCAGGAATTTCATAGTTCTGGTCGCCTTCATTCCCCTTCAGCTTCCCCAGTTCCAGCCTCTCCGTGTTGCTCTTTAGAAAATTCGCATCATCGCCGGCGTCCTTCGTCGCCACCAGGATCACGTGGACATCCGGGCCGTTCGAAGTCTTGAAATTGGTCAGCCGCAAAACCAGCTTTCCATCCGCCTCTTGATACACCGTCGCACGGCCCGAAGTGGCGTGAACCTTGCCGTGGAACTTGCCCGTCTCCAGCGTCTTTGCGTTGCCGTCGTGCATCATCTTGTCCTCTTGCATTTTGTCGTGTTTCATGTCGTCTTGTTTCATGCTGTCTTGCTTCATGTTGTCCTGCGCCCGCAGTGATGGCTGGAGCAGAAACGCACCCGCCACCGCTGCAAATGCCAAACTTGCCTTGATCGTGCAAACCATTCGAATCTCTCCTCTATATTGAGTTTTGGAGGGCATGTCCTCCGCCCTCTCATCCCGTTCGCCTCATACGAGTCCTCAACCGCGCAAAGGTTACGGCGCGGAGGAACAAAACGACCGGCCTCTTACTCTTCTCCGCCGTTTACTTTTCGAGGAAAGCCGCCCAGCGGCGTGCCTTCAGACCTGCACAAACAGGTATCATCTAACTGCGTAGGGGATTGTCATGCCCAGGAATTTCGCCATCCGGCTTAGGTGTCCTCACGGGGATTGTGACTCCTGGGTCACGCTCTCCAATCGCGAGGAATCGCTCGAACAGGTGCTTCTGCAGACTTGGGACTTTAAGTGCCGCGAGCACGGCCCCCAACAGGGCATTCCCCAAGAAGCCATGGAGGTGGCCCCACTCGACGATCCTCAGACCTCGCAAAAACCACTACCAGCTTTTGCCATCCCCTTCCCGACTACGCCCGAAAAGAAAATGCCCCGCTCCAGCGAGCGCATCCCCATGCGCGTACCAGTCGTGATTTACGGTTATGCCGGGAAGAGTGGCGCCTTCCACGAAGACACCGAGACCATCCTCGTCAATTCCAGCGGCGCGCTCGTCACCCTAAAGGCCAAACTCGCCTTGGGCGACACTGTTTTTCTAATTCACAAAAGTGGCGGTCAGGAACAGGAAGTCCGCGTCGTCTATCTCGACGCCTACTCCGACCGCGAAACTCGCGTCGGCTTGGCCTTCAAGGAACCCGTTTCCGGCTTTTGGAAGAGGACCCGCAAGAAGCCTCGCGTCCCCAAGACTTTTCGCGTCATTGTCAAAGGAACCGACCCCAAGGGCCATCCGTTTGCCCAGAGCGCGTACACCGTCGATCTCAGCGAGGATGGCGCGCGCCTGGACGGGATCGGCTTTTTAACTGCTCCCGGCCAAACCATAGAAGTCCGCCGCCTCTGGCGTAAAGCCCGTTTCCGTGTCGTTTGGATTGGCCAGATCGGCACCACCGAATCCAATCAGGTCGGCGTCGTCCTGCAATCCGAGAAAAATATCTGGCGCGTCGAACTTCCCCGACCCGCCGGGGTCCGGACTTCGCAAAGCGCCAAGCCTTCCAAGAAATAAGCTATCCCGTGCCGCTCGCCTATCTGGTCCCGGTGCATATCTTTTCGTGTGGGACACGAAACTAGGGCAGTGGAAAATCCCGAGCGCCCGCAGAAGTCTCCACGTGAAGAGTCTTCTGCCCTTGATTCTCTCTAAGCTGGATTTCCTTGATGCCAATCCAGAACACCTTGTGTGCGGCAGCCCCATGAATGTTGCTGATAGTAGGAAACCCTCCGTCGGTTCCCACATTAAACGTCACGAGCGGGTCGAACTTGATCGAAGTCCCGCTGATTTTTGTTTGTATCTCCTGGGTGCTGGTTACCGTCACCTGATTGCCAGTTTTTGCAATGTTGGCAGCTGCGGCGACCAGCACGGACATGGGACCATCCGCGGTCAAGCCCGATTCAACCAGCGCTTGCCTGACCGTGTCGCCGGAGACTGCGATGTCGTCACCGAGGTTGTTGAAGATTTGCATTCCCAAGGTCACCGGGTCGGTCGTGCCTGCCTGCGCCTGGGCAATGATGTTCTTCACATCATCCACGGTAAGTGAAGTGTTCTGATTCGCTTTATCGAGGGCCGGGGCCTGGCCTGTTCCTGTTGGCTGAGAATCGGAAAGTGTCATAGCATTACTCCATCTTAACGAAAGATTTGGTGCTCAGATCTTCTTCCACCAGCAAAGGTATCAGCGATCGGTTCATCTGGACGTACCAGGAACCTTAACAACATAGTGTGACTATACGCCTTTCCATATCATTGCTTTTCTGGATTTTACGCCGTAGCCCAAAGGGCAGGCGTTGCCGCCAAGGAAGACCCGAAACAATCGCGTCAGCCATCCGTCTCACCAGGACTCACACCCTCCATAAACAATTTCTCCTCCGGTTCCGGCTTTCTCCTATACTCTCTGCGTATCCACCATGTCCAAGCTATCGCGCCGCAACGTGCTCAAGAGTGTTCTCTCTGGAGCCACTGTGGCTGCTCTCCCATCCGTTTCCTGGCCGCAGGAAAGCGCTCCGACCAAACGCAAGGGTAATATCCGCCAGTCCGTTTCCCGGTGGTGTTACAAGAATATTCCGCTCGACAAGCTTTGCGCCTACGCCGCCGAGATCGGCTTGAAGGGGATCGACCTCCTGAATCCCGAAGAATTCGAAGTCCCCGCGCGCTTCGGCCTGGTCTGCAGCATGGGTTACGCCCAAGGCGGCGAAATTGGCAGCGCCATGAACCGCGTCGAAAACCACGCCAGAATTGAAGAAAGCTTCCGCAAATACATTCCGCTGGCCGCTAAAGCCGGCGTCCCCAACATCATCACTTTTTCCGGCAACCGCGCGGGTATGTCCGACGAAGAGGGCGCCAGGAACACCATCGCCGGCCTCAACCGCGTCAAGAAAATCGCCGAAGACCACGGCGTTGCAATCTGCATCGAACTTCTCAACAGCAAGGTCGACCACCACGACTATATGTGCGACCACACCGCCTGGGGCGTTCAGGTCGTCCAGGCCGTCAACTCGCCTCGCGTCAAGCTTCTCTTCGACATCTATCACATGCAGATCATGGAAGGCGACCTGGTCCGCACCATTCAGAAAAACATCGATTGGATCGCGCATTTTCATACCGGCGGCGTTCCCGGCCGCCACGAGCTTGACGGCACACAGGAAGTCCAATGGGACGGCGTCATGCGCGGCATCGCCGGCACCAACTTCCGTGGCTACGTTGCCCACGAATTCGTTCCAGTGCGCGACCCGCTCACTTCCCTCCGCCAGGCCGCCGACCTCTGCGACGTTTGACCTCGATCAGATTCGCCTCACCAGCCCCTGGTCCGTGGCGCGCGTGTTGCGTACGAGCAGCAAGACAAGAATCATTCCAGCGAAGGGGATTAGTCCTGCAGCAATCACAATGGGATCGAAGGAGTGTGTGCCCGTGGCCTGCCGCGCATCGGAATAGTGCCCGATCAATCCGAATGCAATGATGGTTCCAATCCCAGCCCCGGTCCCGCTCATGCCGCTCACTGTAGCTACCGCCTCGCTCGCATAAAGGTCCGTCGGCAGCACGTTTGCTATCGTGGAAAACGATGCGTAGGAAAACGTCGCCAGTGCGAAAAGCAGCGTGATTACGTACAGGTTCACGGTAAAAATTGTGGGGATGAGCAGCGTTACGCCCAAGCCTCCAAAAACCACCAGCGCTTTTCGCGCGGCGCCCAACGCCCAGCCGCGCCGAATCAAATAGCCGGAAGCGCCGCCCCCAAAAAAGTTGCCCAAGTCCGCGGCGAGGAACGGAATCCACACCGCGATCAGCCCGCTCTTGAGCGAAATGCCTTTGGCAATCAGATAGATGGGAAACCAGTCGGTGACGAAAAACCATACGGGATCGGTAAGGCCCTTCGAGATAATCGTTCCCCAGGTTTGCGGCAGCTTCAATAGGTCGCGCCATCGCGGCAGAGTTTTCCCGGCTGATTCGGCTTGCGGTTTTTCGGCGAGGATCATCTGGCGTTCAGTATCGCTGATGCGTGGATGCTCCTGCGGCAGGTAATAAAATCGCCGCCAGGCGATAAGCCACAAAAATCCCAGGACACCAGGAATCACAAATGCCACGCGCCATCCCCAGCGCAAGTACACCGGCAAGATTAGAAAGGGCGCGATCGCGCCGCCGACCGATGACCCACTGTCGTAAAATGCCGCCGCCAGTCCGCGCTCGCGCTTGGGAAACCACTCCGATACAGCCTTGCTCGCGCCCGGCCAATTGGCAGACTCGCCCGCTCCCAGCAGAAATCGGAATGCCGCAAAGCTGGACATGCCATTCGCCAGAGAGGTCAAGAGCGAAACCGTCGAGTACCACAGCACGCTGATCGCCAGGCCGCGCCTTGTGCCAACGCGATCCAGTTGCCGGCCACAAACGGTTTGTCCAATGGTATACGCGATGCGAAACGCAATCGCGATGCTGGCATAGTCCGTGTTGGTCCAGTGGTATTCCTGCTTGAGATACGGCGCGAGAATCGAAAGTGTCTGCCGGTCAATATAGTTGATCACCGTCGAAGCGAACAGAATTACGCCAATCCACCATCGCAACGAGGGAATGGCGCGTTGCAGTGCGGAACTGGTTTGCCCAGCTACCGCCATGAAATTCTCGCAGCGGCAGGCATGGCATGTCCACTTACACAAGCCATTGCGTCCATAAATTAACTCGTGGCCGCAAGCGTAGCGAGTGTTGTCACGTTGAGCAAACTGGCGGATTCCCTGTCGAGGTAAACCGTCGTCGCCGGATGCGCACGCAAAATAGATGCCGGTGCCATGGGACTGATTTCTCCCTCAAAACACAGTCTTACCGCCGCCGCCTTCCGCGCATCCGGTACGACGGTAATAATCTCGTTCGCTTTCAAAATTTGCCGAACGGACATCGAAATTGCCTGCCGCGGAACTTCCGAGATATTCGCGAACCAGCCCTCCCCGACCTGTTGATGGCGGCAGGCTTCATCGAGGGTAACGACCAGATAGGGCTCTTCTGTCTGGAAATCTGCCGGAGGATCGTTAAACGCCAGATGGCCGTTCTCGCCAATCCCGGCAAAAGCGATATCCACGGGCGCCGATTTCAGCATTTCTCCAACACGGCGAGCAACTTCGCGAGGATCACCATTCCCGTCGAGAAGGTGATGCTGTGCTATTCCCGTCTTGTGGATCAGCCGCTCCAAAAGGTACTTGCGAAAACTGGCTGGGTGAGTGATCGGCAGCCCAACGTATTCGTCGAGGTGGAACATCTCGACGCGTTGCCAGTCGATATTCCCTGTCCCTGTCAGCGCTTCCAGAAATTCGATTTGAGACGTTCCCGTCGCAACGATGATGCGCGCCCGCCCGCGCTCCTGGATGGCACGGCGAACGGCTGTCGCGGCCTGCTCGGCTGCAGCCCCGCCAAGCGAACTCTTGTCTTCGAATACCCTTACAATCATTCGCTGCTCTCCCTTTGCATGCCTGTGCGCGTGAAGACGAGTAACTCTAGCGGGGGACGCCTCAGCGCGTCAATTCAACTCCCTCCGCCGCGCCGTCGACCTCCGCGACGCATAACCGCGCTCCGCCCCTTCCTCCAAGCCACCCACTTCCCCAATAGCCACTGTCGAGAAAACACCCGACGGATCTCATATCGCATTAGTACTCCGATGGTACCGTCCTCATCAGGTTATTACCTGAGCCGCTTTTGAGGGATTTTCCGAATAGGCGCATTCCGTGGAATTGCTGAATTTTGCGCCCATTCTCGACCCCGGAGGCTACATGCGAGTGGCCATTTCAGTTATTGTCATCGCACTTCTACTGGCCGCGTTATCACCGACTGCCTCAGCACAACTTCCCCAGCCTAGCGACACCACGGCCGTTCCAATTCTAGGCGCGGGTCACGACTACCTCAGCGGACCCGCCGAAACCGTCAGCCCTGCCAACGGTTCGGTCAGCATCCGTGTTCCGGCCATTTTACCTCCGGGCAGGGGCATCACCCTGCCTTACGCTCTCACCTACGACTCCACCGTCTACTACATGTCTGGCAATCGGGCTGGGAACCCTCAGTGGTTTACGGTTAACTCGCCATTTTTGTCCCAGGGCTGGGGAGAAAGCATACCTATCGTTTCCGCCAGGGAAGCGTCCTGGACAACCATCAACTACAACACCGGCGGCACCGTCCATTGCCACTATACTTACAACTACGTCTTTCAGGACGCCTCGGGCGCTCGCCATAACCTCAATCTTACAAACTTTTACAACGACCCCGGTGGCTATTGTCAGTTCAGTGCGGAGGCGCCCCCCGGTTTCAACGGTGATGTGATTACCCAAGGCAGCGAAGGCCCGATCACCGGGTCCATACCCGCCGATTGGAACTACGCCGCAAGCGTTAGTGTCACCGACGGTAACGGAACCGTTTTCAATTTCGGCGGTACCGTAACCGCGAGCAATTCATTCTTCTCGTATCTCTCCTCCGTGACCGACCGCAACGGCAACACGATAACGATCTCTTATAATAATCCCTTCTCCCCCACCACTGCTTCCTATGTAGATACTTCGGGCCGCACTGTTCTTCAAAATTCCGGATTCAGAATATCCCCTGAAACTATCTCAGTTTCCGGCCTCGGTGCGCCCTACACTCTCAACTGGACAACCCTTGCCAACTCCTCCGTCGCCATTACTATGCAGGCGCTCAACGGGACAACCTGCCCTCAACTCGGAATCGGGACAGGCGGTACGGTAGTCTCAAGCGTCACCCTCCCCAACGGAAAGAGCTACACTTTTTCCTACGATGCACACTATGCCTTGGTTAACAAAATGACCTATCCGACGGGTGGCTATGTGCGCTACGTTTGGGGGCAGAATCCGTTGTCCCATTATGGTGCTTTCACGCCCTCAGGAACTCTCAGCGAATGCGACATGCACTATTCCGTCCCGGCCATCACGGATCGCTACGTCAGTTTTGACGGCACCACGGAAGTGTTGCACCAAAGCTTTTCCTATTCCACCACCTGGTCCACCTCTAACAATGCGGTCTGGACTAGTAAGCAAACCACCGTCACCACGATAGATCTGGTCCGCAATTCGACCTCGACCACCGTTTATACCTGCTCCCCGATGGGGTTGCCGCAGCCTCCCGACTCTCCTCCGAACGACCAGGATCCATTTGCCTCAAATACCGTCGAAACCACCGTCGTCCATAACGATACGAGCGGAAGCCTCCTGAAAACTGTGACCAAGACTTGGAGAAACGAACGAGTTCTGCTCAGCCAGGAAAACACCTATCCCAACGGCCAAGCCAACCAAACCGTCTGGAACTATGACTCCAACGAAATGGAGATCGAACGAGACGACTACGACTTCGGCACGACCGCGCCCCCGAATCCCCCGGGCCCTCTCCTCCGCAAAACCGTCACCACCTACGCCACCTTCGGCGCCAATCACATCGTTGACAAGCCCTCGAAAGTCCAGGTTTATGACAGCACTGGCACCAATCTCGTCGCCGAAACCGACTACACCTTTGACACCCCAGCCGGCACCGCAACTTCAGGAATCGTGCACCACGGTACCGGCTGTAACTGCGGAAATCTAACCGCCCAATCGCAGTGGCTCAATGGCTCCGGCTCGAAACTCACCACGAATTTCACCAACGACGATACAGGCCAGCGCCTCTCCATGACGGATCCCCGCGGCAATCAAACCACTTACTCCTACACGGACAGCTATTCCAGCGGCACGCCTCCCGGACCAACCAATGCCTACCTCACGACCGTCACGCACCCTCAGACCAGCGGGGTCAGCCACGTCGAACATTTCGCTTACGCCTACGCTTCCGGCGAAGTCACCAGTTCCACAGACCAGAACAACCTCGTCACCACTTACAAGTATGTTGACAACCTCGCCCGCCTTACCGAAACGGATTTTCCTGACGGCGGCGTCACCACCATCGCCTACAACGATAACGCCTACAATCCTTCCACGCCTTCGCCGAGCGTCACCACGACAAAAAAGATCAATACCGCGACCAACCTTGTCACGCTTTCGGCCATGGACGGCCTCGGCCACGTCTTGCGTTCGGAGCTAGCTTCCGACCCGCAAGGCACCATCTACGCGGACACCGCCTATGACGGCCTCGCTCGCCTCAAATCTGTCAGCAATCCCTACCGCAGCGGCAGCGACCCGACTACCAGTTCCGGCACCACCACCTATGTCTATGACGCCATCGGCCGCAAGCTCACCGAGACTTACGCCGATAATTCCGTCCTCACCACCGCTTATTGCGCTGGCTCCACTCTCGTGACCGATCCCACCGGAAAATGGCGACGCAGCCGCGTCGACGGCTTGGGCCGTCTCGTCAAAGTTGATGAACCCAACGCCCCTGGCGCCACCGTCGCTTCCACCGGCTGCCCCGGCACCGGCGAACCCATCTGGGTCACCAGCTACACGCTCGACACCCTCGGCAACTTAAAACAAGTTGTTCAGAATGGCTCGCACCAGCGCAATTTCACTTATGATTGGGCTTCTCGACTTCTCACCGCCAACAATCCCGAAAACAGCACCATCACCTACAACTACGACTCCGACACGAATTGCGCCTCGCCAAATTCCTTCGCCGGGCTGCTCGTTTCCAAAGTCGATGGCCGCGGCATCCGCACCTGCGCGCAGTATGACGCCCTCAACCGCGGCACCGTCCTGAATTATTCCAACGGCGACCCCACCATCACGACAACCTACGACCAGTCCGCCTGCCTTGGCCTCTCGGCGTGCCAAAACATCGGCCAGCGCACCAACGTCACGGATGCTGCCGGCTCCGAAGCCTGGAGCTATCAGGTCGACGCCACCAATCACCGCAGTGTCCATGTCAATCAGCGCACCACCAGCAGCATCGCGAAAACTTCTACTTATTACCTCGACCTCGCGGGTAACGTGACTCAGGCCGTCTATCCAACAGGCCGCGTCGTGAATTACACCTATAACGCTGCCAATCGTCCCATCACAGCTGCAGACGGCTCCAACGGAATCACCTACGCCACCGATTTGCAAACAACTCCATCCGGCTGTCTCGCCGGCGCCGTTTGCTATACGCCGCAGGGCAGTTTCTACGCCCTCTCCATCGGCCAAAGTACCGGCTTCACTGGCCTCAATCTCACGCACACGTACAACAACCGCCTCCAGCCTAACGAATTCCAAGCTTCTTCCACCGGCGGCAACGCCATCGACATCACCTACGGCTTCGTCGATCCCTCCACGAACAAAAACGCAGGCCACGTCTATTCCATCACCAACAATCTCGACACCACGCGCTCACAAAACTTTTCTTATGACCAGCTCAATAGAATCACTTCCGCGCTGACTACTTCCACCTACGCCACCAGCCCGGCTCACTGCTGGGGCGAAACGTACAGCTTGGACGCTTGGGCCAATCTCAACAGCATCGCTGCCACTACCAATTCCAATTACATCGGCTGCACGCAAGAGAGTGGTTTCTCGGCCACCCCTGACGGAAATAATCACCTCAACATCTTTTCCTACGACGCCTCCGGCAACACGCAAAACGACGGCGTCAATTCCTACACTTGGGACGCCGAAAGCCAACTGAAATCTGGCGGCGGCGTGAACTATCTCTACGACGGTGACGGCCGCCGCGTCGCGAAAGTCGGCAGCAAACTCTATTGGTATGGCTCCGGCGGCGACATCCTTGCCGAAACCGACGCCTCCGGCAACACCGCCGCCGAATACGTTTTCTTCGGCGGCAAGCGCATCGCCATGCTTCCGGCTGGCGGCAATCCCATTTATTACGTCGAAGACCTTCTCGGCACTTCCCGCGTCATCACCACCAACACCGGCGTCGTCTGCTATGACGCCGATTTTTATCCCTTCGGCGGCGAGCGAACTCCGTATACCAACACCTGCCCGCAAAATTACAAGTTCGAGGGCAAGGAGCGCGACACCGAAACCGGCAACGACGACTTCGGCGCCCGCTACTACTCCAACCGCTTCGGCCGCTGGCTCTCCGCCGACTGGTCCTCTGTCCCCGTTCCCGTTCCCTACGCCAACCTCGCCAACCCGCAAACCCTCAACCTCTATTCCATGGTCGCCGACGACCCCGAATCCTTCGCCGACCTCGACGGCCACAGCGGAGCGTGCAGCACCGGAAACCCCGATGACTGTAAAGCGCAGACCAGACAGAAGCAGGTAGAGAACAATCCAGAACCCGCCCAAACTACCCAAGATCAGGCCGAGGCCGAAGCTGCCCGCCAAAACGCTCAAGCCCAAGCCACCGCCCAGCAGACGGCGCAGAATACTGACCACGGTAAGCTCGACGTACAACTTAAACCGAACGATCCTCTCGTCCCAGGCCAAGTTACCGTCGAATCAGGGGCGATTATAAATGGTACTGTAACGACGAATCAGCAATTGTCACCCGGACAAGCCACCGTCACAGTCAGTCTTTACGACAACAAGGACACGGGCAACCATGCCCCGGGGGGCTCTCTCGACCTTCGCATTGCAGGCAAAGTAGAGAATGTCACAACCAAAGTAGGCGACCAGACAACTACGACAACACGCATTCCCATCCAAATCATGGCAGCCCAGAAGGACCAGAACTTCGGATTTCAGGGAGGTGGCACGCTGCACTTTACGGTTACGGACTCCAAAGGTAACGCATTCAAGGGCGACCACAAAGTTGACGTAAGTCGAGCACCTAGCAAAGGCTCAGGACACGAAACAACGTTTGTTAAGGATGCCGGGAGGAGAACCTTCGATGTTCCATAGTAATCCTTTCTTTGTTCCGAAATCGCAATTGAGATCCTATTTTGGCTTATTGGTTTTACTGCTAGGATCAAGCTCTTGTGCAGCCTCGCCACAGCAGGTCATGACGACGGCCTTGCGGCTGGCGGAAGGTTCGATCCCTCCGGTCGGCGGTCCCTTTGGTTGCGTTGTCGATCTCGATGGGAAACCCTATTCGAGCGAGCTAGTTCAGAATTGTGTCAAGCTGATAACTAAAACCTCCTATGTTTTAGACGTTAGAGTAGAATCTAACGACCTGCCGAACGGAAGAATGTTTACTGAATTTGTTGTTAGAGCCAAAGCACTCCCGACAAAGGAACTCACCTTCGTTGTTCAGCAGGAAGAGTTGCCGCCGCTCCAAGAATGGTTAAAGAGGAATCCCAACAACCTGAGGCTAGGGGGGATTTACAGTGCAGCGGCCGAGTCATCGACTTATCAAGGAATAAGACAGTTCTACCTCGCGCGGGGCGTCTTGGTAGGAATAGTTCCGACGGTCCGTTTGGATTATAACGAGGGCATTGCGAGCATAAACTTTGAAATCATTAAGGGCCCAAGCGTTCCTCCACAGCCTGAATATTTTCCTTACGGAGGCACATGTCAAGATGAGCTGACGTATATGGATTGGTCTCAGGTAGATGAGTTTGTACCTATCCCCCTCGTTGAGTCCCAGATAAAGCTTAGATCCTTAGGTGGCTGTTTCACGCCGGAATTCGTCAAACAGGACCAGGACGCCCTTAGGAAGCTGGGAATATTTCAGGACGTAGCAATCAACTACTCGGGTTCAAACGGGTCTCGTCATGTCTCCGTCAAGCTCAAGGGAAAACCGCTGTCCGTGGCCGAGATAGGAGTCCGCACCTTTGGAAACTATTCAAACTGCGCAGAAAATCACAAACAGGACCTCGCGCTAAAGGTAACAGAGACTTATACTGCTGCTTCCGCGCACAAGAGCGGTGAATACCTCGAGCAAGCTTGCTCAGGGCCTGGTCGCTGGGTCGAGGTCAACGAAGAGGACCATCTCACCGAAGGAGGACAACTGCGCGTTTTCTTTAATGTCCTAGTGTTTCCCCTTCAGACAGTCTTCGTTGACGAAAAAAAAGTAAATTGAAATCTGAATGGCCTGGTCAGAGTAAACCATCCGCGGGTGGCCCCGACGATAAATCCTAAAGCGAATTTGGGTGGCCCACACGCCGGGTTTACGTGTGGGGCTTTTTTGACTCTGTTTTCCTCTCCTTCGTCTCGCATCCACAAAACCATTCAGCCGCTCTAATAACCGTTCGCTGCTCAATTTCGTCCATTCACTGCAAAACACTTAACAACTTCAGTAAGGTGTGCTATTCTCTCCTGTGTTTGCCAAGCTCCAGCAACGACTCGGCCACCAACCAGCCCTCCCTCGCTCCGATGTTCTTTCTGTGCGTTTTATTCAAGCCATTTCTTTTCAAACGATTACCCACTCTTTTGCGCGACGGCCAACACCCATCCCCTTCTCCTTCAATCATTTCCGCACTCTTTGTACAGCGACGGAGGGTGTACCCTCACTCCCCTCAGATTTCGCGCATTCCTGGTCCAACTTAAGTCCCTCTAGAATCAACACTTATGGGCCTCCCCGCAAATGTAGCAAACAAAAGACTTGCAGCACAGTTGCGGCCCACCTAAATCCTTTAGATGCAACACTTACACAAAACCGGGGGGTACATCCTTCAAGCCAGATATCTTCCTCTGCCCTCGTCCAGGCTTTTCACCTTACTCACACGGCGTTTTCACTGTCCCGCCGGCTTTTCAGAGGAAACTTTCCTGACGCCCATCTCGTACCTGTTTCCAAGAACCGGCCCTGCGCCGGCCAGGAGGCATCCAGTCATGTCCGACCGTTACAGGACTCTATTCGTCAAGGCCGCTCTCATCACTACTACGGCTCTTCTGGTGTCGCCGCTCGGCGCCCTCGCGCAATCCACTGCTACCCCGGCAAGTTCCAGCCAGTCAACAACTTCCGCATCGAAGGACCGCTGGCTGCACGTGCGTGTCATTAGCTCAGACGCCAAGGGTGAGACCGTCCGCGTCAATGTCCCCCTCGAACTGGCCGAAAAGGTTCTCCCGACTATTAACAAGGAGCGCCTCCATGACGGGAAGATCAGAATCGACAACGGCCATGTGAATGACGTCGACCTCCGCGCGCTCGTCGAAGCCATTCGCGCCACAAAAGACGGCGAGTTCGTCACCGTCCAGAGCAATGACTGCGACGTTCGCGTCGCCAAACAGAGCAACCACCTCATCGTGCATGTCCTCGACAAACAGAATTCCAAGAAGTCCGAGGTCGAAGTCAAGGTACCGATGAAGGTCATCGACGCGCTCTTCTCCGCCGGCAAGGATGAATTGGACCTGGTCGCCGCGCTTCATGCCCTCTCCGCGCAGGGCGATACCGAGCTCGTGTCGGTGAAGGATCACGAAAATACTGTGCGCGTCTGGCTCGACTCCAAGAACGTCACAGACTAGGACAGCAGGAGGCCATCATGATGCTAATCGCGAAAGCAGCTCTCGGACTTGGCAGCACTATTGTCCTCGCGGGCGCCTATACCATGCGGGAAGGCGTGATCCGCATCGACGTCGACGAATTCCGCTCCGGCGGCTCCCACGTTCATATGTGGGTTCCGGCCGCGGCCGTTCCCATGGCCATGCATCTTGTGCCTGACAAGCATTGGCGCCACGCCTCCGAGCAGGCGCGCGAGGCCATGCCCATTCTTCATGCCATCGTCAAAGAACTGAGGAAGTACCCTGATGCCGACTTCGTCGAAGTTATGGATCATGATCAGCACGTCCGCGTTCGCACGCGTGACGGGAAACTACAGATTGATGTCGACGCCCCGGACGAGAAAGTTCATGTTCTGTGCCCGCTTTCGACCATCGAAGACGTCACCATCCAGCTTGAGGAGCACGGCCCGAGCGCGTAAGGTTCTTCGTGTGAAGCCCTTGGCGAATTGCTGACCAAGATTTGAAACTAAAGAATCTCTTCTGTTCTTGGCGCGGATGTTACGTTCCGCAGGTCAGCCCGCTCCGGCTGTCCCGCCTTTTTCCTCTTGAAAATAAACCTCTTCAAACACCGCGTCCTTTTTCCAGCCTGCGCGGTATAGGATGCCGCGCCCATTCTCCACCATCACTGGGTGTCCACAGAGATAAGCCGTCGTCTCCTCCGGCTGCAGCCCCCACTCATACGCATATTTCCGTAAGAGGTCGTCCACCCGCCCCGTTTCACCCTTCCAGCCCGTATCCTCCCAAGGCCGGCTCACCGTGGGAACATACTTGAACCATGGCACTTCGTTCGAATAGCGCTCCAATTCCTCGCGATACCCGAATTCCCACGACCGGCTCGCGCCCTGCAGGCAGTAGAGTTTGTGGTTCCCTGGCATGGGGCTATCGCCACTTTTCCAATCTCGATAGAGCGTTCGGACATAACTCACAAACGGGGCAATTCCCGTCACCGTGGAGACCAGCAAGTGGCGCGTCCTGCCACTGCGCAAATCCAGCGTGAAGCGTCCTTTGGCAATCTTCCTGCAAAGCAAAGAGTCTCCTGTTTTCAGCTTGAAAAGATCCGGCGTCAGATCTCCGTGCGGGACCAACTCCACGAAAAACTCAAGTGCGTCTTCAAACGGCGACGAAACGATGGAGTACGCGCGTTCGAGCCGCTTTCCTTCGTGCTCGACCCCCAAGGTCGCATACTGCCCGGCGCGGAATTCGAACGGTCCGCCTGGAGCGATTCGAATGATCCAGAGATCCGGCGAAAGATCCCGGCGCTCCAGAATCCGCGCTTGGTAGTGCTTGTCCGGGGAAGGAGTCATCTATTCTTCACGGATAAGATTCAACGCATTTCACAAAAAGACGGCGGGCGGAGCCAGCGCCGGCTCCGCCCGGGTTTCAAGTTCAGAAACTACCAATTTTTTGCCCGCAGAGCAATCCTCGGGTGCGGTGCGTCCCCGGCTCTTTGAACGCCGCAGCGCAGGTTATTCGTAGGCGAGCGCGACGACCGGATCATAGCTGGCGGCGCGGAGCGCGGGGTAGATTGCTCCCGTGGCTGCTCCCACCAGTGCGAGCACAATCGCGGAAAAAATCCACGCCGGGGAAATCAGAATGGTCAAGCCTGGATTGGTCTGCTTCAAAATTGTCTGGGTCAGGAACGTAAGCGCTATTCCCAAACTGGTTCCCATCAACGTGAGGATGAGAGTCTCGCCAAGCAGCATCTGAACGACGTCGAGCCTGGAAAAACCGAGCGCTTTCAGAATCCCGATCTCTCGCGTGCGCTCCATCACCATGGTGTGCATGTTCAAGAGAACCACGAGGAAGCTCACGACAATTCCCAAGGCCACCATCGTGCGGGTGAAGGGACGCAACTGCGGCAAATTCGACGAAGTCATCAGCGTAACGTATTCCGACGTGGAGCGAACGTTATTCTCCGGCATCAACTTGAGAATTTGCGCACGCGTCGCCTCCGTATCTCCTTTGCTTCTCACATAAAACATCGAAACGCGCTTCTCCGCCCCCGCGATTTCCTGCGCTGTCCGGATGGGAATGAAGAATCGCGCGCCCTTTCCGTGGGCTACGACCCCACACACGGTAAACGCGCGATTTAACAGCGTTATCTGGCTACCCACCTTTAAGTGACGCGTTTGCGCAATAATATCGTCAGCGATTACTTCGTCCGGCCCTTCGAACGGTCTTCCATCGCGAAATAGGAAACCCTTGCTGAGCGCATTGAAGCGCTGGTAATCGATCCCATACACCATCACTAAGTGCTTTGGTTCCGTGAGGATGACCGTCGGTGCCACCTCATCCACGCCGCTTAGCGTGCCAATCTTTTCACCCAGTGACTCCTGCATCCCAACACTCACGAAAGCGAAAAAGATCGACGAGTTTGGCGGCTGCACCAGGATATCCGCGCCAACACCCTCGACGCGCTTTCCCCACTCGGAAATGACCCCGGACGTAAGGCCTACAATCATCAGAACGAGAATCACCTGAATGGCGATGGCGATCACACTCAGAAAACTCCGCAGCGGCCGGGCAGTAATGCTGCCCCAGAACATTTGGAGGAGAGAAAATGGTCCGTCGTAGGTTTCCGTCATCGAGCGCAGCCAAATTTGTACTCTATCATCCTAGTTCTATATTTCGTTGCGGTCAAAAGTACCTTTCCGGGTCGCAGGGCAAGACGCGTGCCGAAGTCCACGCAAAATATTTCTTCTGCGTTAAGATTTCAACACGAATGTTGATAAGGTTGTGGAAATCCCATGTCCAAGCACCGCTAACCTCTCACCCTTCAACACTCTTCTCCTCTTTGCACTATTTGAGTGCAATTGTATTTTTTTGACGCACTTGTTCGGTGAAGAATTTTCTCGCCACCAGGAAAATATATTTTACGGGAAGAATCTCAACCGACGAATCGAGGAACAACTACCCTTATACTTTCCCTAAGCCGTTGATTCTCAACGATGGCCGCAAAATTTTCTTTCAGTACCACTTCGGCGGCTTCTCAAGATGCACCTTGATGATCTGCTTCGGATCGGTGATGTCGAGCCAGCGTCCATACGTCTTCCATCCCTCGGCGACGACTTGAACCAAAACTCTCCCCATCGGTGCATTCGGAACGTGCGCGATGCCTTCGCGGCTTGTCTTTACATTCATTTCCAGCTTCTTATCCTTCTTCAGCGAGTGCTCTTCGATGAATTTCACATACACGCTGGCGTTCTCCACGGGAACACTTTTCTCGCCGCCGGTCACTTCAATGGTGAGCCGCGCTTGTGCGTCGCTCGCAGGAAGCGGAGTCCGCTGTTTGGACGCCGCTGACGGTTGATCCTGGGCCGCCACGCCTTGGACAACCACGGCGCAGGCAGCAATGCAAGCGCAACTGAGAAACTTAGTAGGAAATCTCATAGATTGCCGAACTCCATCGTCTACGGAACGGCAAGCCGGGTCAAGCCTCGCCACGTTAACCTTGGATGCGATCGACGGCGGAGATGCTGCTCCGCCGTTGTTCCGCCGTGGAAACCTCGTGTAACGGCCATTTGACTCATCTATTTAGCTCCTGTAACTTCTCAAGAACTGCTCGGCGGGGCAAGATGGGAGCGCCCCGAGAATGAAATTTACCTCGAACGGTGGTCGCCGAACGTCAAACTGACCGCATCACGATCAGTGCTGGAATCGCAAGGAGAGCAAAATGGGTTTTGCCACCAACGCCATTCATGTCGGGCAGGAGCCCGATCCCGCCACCGGGGCCATCGTCGCCCCCATCTATCAGACCTCCACGTACATCAACGAAGAGTTGGGCAAAAATAAAGGCTATGATTACGCGCGCACGAATCACCCGAACCGCAAAGCCCTGGAGCGTACCGTTGCCAAGCTGGAAGGCGGCCACAGCGCCTATGTTTTTTCCTCCGGGATGGCGGGAATCGACGCCGTTTTCCGGCTGCTGCGCCCGGGCGATCACGTGGTTCTCTCCGAAGCGGTTTACGGTGGCGTGTTCCGCCTGTCCACGCAACTCCTGGTGCACTTCGGACTGGAATTCAGCTTCGTGGACACTTCTTTCCCAGATTACGTGCGCACAGCATTGCGTCCCAACACAAAAATGATTTACATCGAGACGCCCGCCAACCCTACTCTCGGCGTCACCGATATCGCGGCAATTTCCAAACTGGCCGGTGAGCGCAACCTCTCCGTAGTGGTTGACAACACATTCTTGAGTCCTTATTTGCAGCGCCCGATTGAACTGGGCGCTCACATCGTGGTTCATTCCATGACGAAGTACCTCAACGGCCATAGCGATTCGACAGGAGGAGCAGTGGTGCTCACGCGGCCCGAGGACGCGGAAAAAATCTATTTCATCCAGCGTTCCGCCGGCACGGGCCTCGCTCCCATGGATTGCTTCCTGGTTTCGCGCGGCATCAAAACGCTCGCGGTTCGCATGCTCCAGCACAACGCCAATGGCATCACCGTTGCGCGCCATCTCGACGCTCATCCCAAAATCAAGAAAGTGTTCTATCCCGGCTTGGCGTCCCACCCGCAGCATGAAGTGGCCCGCCGCCAGCAGAAAGGCCCAGGCGCCATGCTCTCCTTCGACGTAGGGTCGCTCGATGCTGCGCGTCGCTTCCTGAACCACGTTAAGCTCTGCTCGCTAGCCGAAAGCCTCGGCGGCGTCGAAACCCTAATTTCCCTTCCCGCGATGATGACCCACGCTTCCATGCCCAAGGAAATGCAGGATCGCGTGGGCATCACCGAAGGCCTTGTCCGCCTGTCCGTCGGCATCGAAGACGTCGAAGACATCATCGCCGATCTCGACCAGGCTCTACTTTACGTGTAATCACCCTCTCCCCTTGCTTATTGACAGGAGCGGTGCTATAGTCTCCCCTCAGTAACTGATGGGAGCGCCATGAGCAAGCCTACCGATCTCGTTCAAGGCACGCTGGACCTGTTGATCCTCAAGACCATCGCCCTCGAATCCATGCATGGTTGGGCTATCGCGCAGCGCATCCGCCAGATTTCGAAAGACGTGCTGCAAGTCAATCAGGGCGCACTCTACCCCGCGCTTCATCGGCTGGAACAGCAAGGCTGGATTGAAGCCGAGTGGGGCGAGTCTGAGAATAACCGGCGCGCCAAATACTATTCCCTGACAAAATCCGGCAAGAAGCATCTGCAAAGCGAGCAAGCAAACTGGGAACGGCTCGCTGCCGCGATTGGGCTGGTCTTAAAGACGGCGTGAAGTTGGAGGGTGACCATGCGCTGGCTGCGAAGCATTTCGAATCGGTTGCGCAATTTGTTCCGCAAGGACGCGGTTGAACGGGAAACCGATCAGGAATTGCGCTTCCATCTGGAGCGTCAGATCGCCTTGCACACGGCGGCCGGTATGCCTCCCGAAGAAGCGCGCCGCGCTGCCCTGCTCGAATTTGGAGGTGTCGAACAGTTCAAAGAAGAGTGCCGCGAGGCTCGTGGCGTGAACCGCATCGAATCGCTCCTGGCCGATGTGCGTTATGGTTTCCGCTCTCTCCGAAAGAGTCCCGGCTTCGCGGTCATCAGCGTACTGACGCTGGCGCTGGGCATCGGAGCCAACACGGCCATCTTCAGCATGGTCAACGCCCTGCTCCTGCATCCCTACAATTTCCGCAATCTCGATTCTCTTGTTCGCGTCTGGGAAAATCGCGGCATTGACGAAGGCTACGACGCAAGGTACATCGCTCCCGCGGACGCCGAAGACCTTCGCTCCTCGAATGGCATCTTCGAAGGCCTGACGACCTACAGCTTCCAATCCTTCAGCTTGGGAACGGAAGGGGACGTTCAGCCCATTCTCAGCTGCAGAGTGTCCGCGAATTTTTTCGATATTCTCGCCGTCAATCCCGCAGCCGGCAGGCTTTTCAGCGCCGCAGAAGAACAGCCGGGCGCCGATCAGGTCGCCATTCTGAGTTACGGTTCATGGCAGCGGCGCTTCGGCGGTGATCCGCAGCTATTGGGCAAGACTATTTCGTTGAACGGTCGTGCTTACACCATTGTTGGAATCATGCCCAAGGACTTTGACTACCCCGTGCCCGTGGAATTGTGGGTGCCGCTTGCGCTCACTCCCGCGGAGAAAGCGGATCGCGCGCAACTCTCGCTCAGCGCCCTTGCGCGGCTTAAGAGCGGCGTCTCTGTCTCGCAGGCCAGCGCGGTACTGGCGAATTTTTCTCGCCGGCTCCAACAGGAATATCCAAGAACGAACGCGGGCCGTTCCACGACGCTGCTCCAGTTGCGTAAAGAACTGTACATGTTCACGCTCCCGCTATTTCTTTTGCTTCAAGCCGCCGCTGGATTCGTCCTGCTGCTCGCCTGCGCGAATCTGGCAAATCTTGTTTTCGCGCGCATGATTGGCCGCCAAAGAGAAATCGCTTTGCGCGCCGCCCTCGGCGCGAGTCGCGGACGCCTAGGGCAACTTTTCCTGTCGGAAACGCTCTTGTACTCGTCCGCCGCGGGTGTGGTGGCTATCGCGGCTTCGTTTGCCAGCGTGCGCGCGCTCCGCACCAGCATTCCAGTGGGCTGGACGAAGTGGGTGCCCGGGTGGGACGGCATTCGCGTCGATGGCAGTGTTCTGGTATTTACGATAGTCGCCGCCTTAGGTGTGGGAATCTTTCTCGGCTTGGCCACCATGCTCCACACCAGCCGAGTGGAACCCAACAAGACTCTCAAAGAGACCGGCACGGGCACCGTAACTCGCGCGAAGCGCAGACTCCGCAGCGGCTTGGTGGTCGCGCAAGTCATGATTGCCCTGATCCTGCTTGTGTGCGCGGGTCAAACGATTCAGGGATTTGTGCGTCTCGCGAACGTCTATCAAGGATTCGAACCGGCCAACGTTCTGCGAGTCGAGATTTCCCTACCTGAAAAGATCTATGCAGCCAACGTCAAAATCACCAATTTCTATCAGCAACTTCTTCGCGGCACCGCCTCGCTCTCCGGCGTGCGGCACGCATCTCTTGTCACCAATCCTCCGGCCAGCAACGTGGACAATGAAACAACCTTTTTCTCCATCGAAGGCCAGCCTGCGCTCAAAGTCAGTGAAACGCCCTCCGCCGATTTGCAGATCGCCAGCCCCGATTTTTTTGACACCTTGAAAATAGCTTCGGTGGCGGGCCACACTTTCTCGGACGCGGACAACGCCGACGCTGCCCGCGTTGCAGTAATCAGCCACGGCATGGCAACGCGCTTCTGGCCAAACGGTGATGCGCTGGGCCACCGCATCAAGCCAGGAGCCGCCGATTCGACGGAACCATGGCTCACGATTGTGGGCGTGGTCGGCGATGTGCGTCAGAACTGGTGGAATCCTCTCACTCGCCCGGTGATCTACAAACCATTCGCTCAGTCTCCGCAACGCTCGATGACTTTGCTCGTGCGCGCCGCTTCCAATCCGACCAGCTATGTCTCCGCTGTGCGCGACGTGGTCCGCCAAATGGATCCTGGAATCGCCATGGAAGGTATCAATACGCTCGAGGAAGAAATCGCCGATTCCATCGCCATCGTCCGCATTATGGGCATCTTGATGGGAATCTTCGGACTAGTGGCGCTGGCGCTTTCCTCGATCGGGGTCTATGGAGTTCTCTCCGAAAGTGTCGCCCAGCGAACGCACGAAGTCGGCATCCGCCTGGCTCTGGGTGCCAACCCGCGTGACTTGATGAAGCTGATCCTCGGGCAGGCGTTGAAGCTCACCGGTATAGGCCTGGCAATCGCTGTGCCTTGTGCCATAGCCATGGGCCAGGCGATGGCGAACCTGATTTTCGGCGCAATAACCGTGGACTTCGTGATCCTTGGCGGATTCACGGCGCTGCTGCTGCTCGTTGCTCTTGGCGCAGGTTATCTCCCCGCGCGGCGCGCCATGAGCGTCGATCCGGTTGTCTCCCTACGCTACGAATGATCCACGTTATTTGCGATTTTTGGGCCCCTTAGCGACGCTTTCCCCCAGCCACGAAAGATATTTCTTCGAGCCCTCGGTAATCGGCAGCGCGATAAACTCCGGCACATCGTAGCTGTGAAGACATTTCACTTCGTTTTCCAATTCAGCGAGCCGCTTCGCCGTGGTTTTCATCACCAGTAGATACTCCCGCGCCCGCTCAACCTTTCCCTTCCACGTATAGACCGACTCGATTGGGCTCAAGATTATATTCACGCACGCGGCGAGCCGTTTTTCCACGACGGCGCGCGCAATTTTGCGAGCGAGCGCAACAGATGGGCAAGTGACGAGAACGATCCGCTTGTTTTTTGCCCCCGCACGATTCATCGGTCCCACATAATAATCGCTTTCGCGCCATCGCGCGAAGGACTAAAATA
>Ga0210407_10000306_pt1 | contig 58730 bp, 56 predicted proteins | sample IncBWC27MmetaG_FD_150860 | JGI IMG/M metagenome (GOLD analysis project Ga0210407, IMG submission 150860) | Forest soil microbial communities from Barre Woods Harvard Forest LTER site, Petersham, Massachusetts, United States - Inc-BW-C-27-M | ecosystem: Environmental > Terrestrial > Soil >...
CCGCAGAACGCGATGACGTTGATGGGCTCCTTCTTCATCTTGCCCTTGCGCATTTGCGCTTTCAGGCCTGCCGCGGTGCCGAGCGCTGCCGAGCCGCTGCTTCCCAGCTGCGTGTGCATCCACGGAATCACCCACGACGTGCTGTAGTAGGTGGTGTTCGCCACGTACATGCAGCCCGTGCTGCCGAGCACGATGGTACGCGGGCCGGCAGCCTTGGCCATCATCTTCATGACGAGGGCGGATTCGCAGCCCTGGCACGTGCGGTGGCCGGAGGTGAAGTATTCGTCGAGCGGGAGCTTCTTCACGCCCTTGATCGGATCAAGATGCGCTATCGGGTAAAGATCAGTCGTGGTAGCCATTGCTTTAATCTCCTCGGCTGCCCTTCCACAGGGCAGAAAAATTCTGTTTCGCTATTCGCGAACTCCAATCCATTGCGTCAGCGGCTGCGATTTTCCTTCCGCTGCCCTGTAAACGATGTCCGCCATTTTGTTGACGTCGGGCAACAAAACTTCGCGGCCGCCCAAGCCGCCGATGAAGCCGATAATCGGAGGACGCTTGGCGGTGGGATACATTGCGGTGCGAATTTCCGTGGCTAGCACGCCGCTATGATACGGCGAGCCGAGCGAAAAGTCGCGATCGAGAACGCCCACGGCCTTGAATCGTCCGAGGCACTTGGCGAGTTCATCGGCGGGGAACGGACGGAACCAACGCACGCGCACGAAGCCGACTTTCTTTCCTTCCTTGCGCATTTGCCGGATTGCAACTCGCATCGGATTCGACAACGTGCCCATGCCGACGAGCACGATGTCGGCGTCCGCCGTTTCGAACTCTTCGAAGAAGGGATTGCCGTAATCGCGTCCGAAGATTTTTGCGAAATCCGCATAGGCTTCGCGGATCACGCCGGCGGAGCGTTCCATGGCTGCCGCGGTCTGGCGGCGAATTTCCATGAGCCAGTCTTCATTCGCCTGAGGGGCGATGGTGATCGGATTGTCCGGGTGGAGCAGCAAATCGCCGCGGTCGTATCGCGGGAGGAACTTGGTCACTTGATCCTGCCCCGGGATTTTGACGAGAGCCTGCGAGTGGGTGAGGAAAGCGCCGTCGCAGCTGATGGCGCACGGCAGGAAAATGCGGCGGTCTTCGGCCACGCGGTAGGCGATCAAGGCCACGTCGAGCGCTTCTTGCGGGCTATCGACCCAGACGAGTTGCCAGCCGAGGTCGCGCACAGCAAGAGCGTCGTTGTGCTCGACGCCGAAAGCACCGGGATCATCGAGAGCGCGGTTGCCGACCATCGCCACCATGGGAATACGGAGCGCGGGAGTGACCGTGAGGCACTCGAACGCGTACATCCAGCCGACGCCGCTACTTCCGGTGAACACGCGGGCGCCGACCGCCGAGGCGTGCTTCACGATCTCGAACTGGGAGTGCTCGCCTTCGGCGATGATGTACTCGCAATCGAAATCGCCGTTGGAGACGAGCTTGGCGATGTACTGCATCACGGTGTCGTAGGGACGAATCGGATATCCGGTGATTACGTCCACGTCCGCCAGCTGACAGGCAATGGCAATCGCCTCGCTGCCGGTGATCAACTCCATCCTGTCGGTTCCTTCAATCTTGACTGCGGTTGCCATTAGAGTTTCTCCTCGGCTGAAATTAATCGTTGGCGTCGGCCGCTTTCATGGCGCCGGGTACCTGTTCTTCGTACTGACCGCGATAGCGGAATCCGTGTGAACGCTCGTGCTTTTCCTCGATCTTACCCTTCAGCCAGGCCTGGTAACCGGGCTGGTCTTTCCGCCACGCTTCCCACTGGCTGTCGTTATCGGAGAAGGAGATTTCGTTGACCATCGTCACGCAGTCCTTGACAGGGCAAACCGCCTCGCACACTCCGCAGCCGCAGCAGGCTTCCATGTTGGCGTCATAGAGTCCTTCGGGAGTGACGTCGAAGCAGGAATCCGGGCATTGCAGCCAGCAGAGCGTGCACTTGATGCAGGTGTCGAAGTTAACCACGGGACGCATGGTGCGGGTGAGGTACTTCTTGAACGTGGGATTACGGGCGGGCTGGAAGCCGCCGGTCTTGTGGTTCTGCGCGTCCGTCATCATATGGCCTTGCGGGATCGCGGGAATGGTGATTCCATCGCGCATTTCCGTCCACTTAGGCATGACGAATTCGTAGGGTTTTTCCGTATTGCCCTGGCTCGGCTTCACCGGCACAGAAGTGATCGTCTCGTAGGTGCGCGCTGCGGAAGTGGCCTTCAACTGATCGTGCCACTCCTGCATGATGGCCTTTTGCACCGAAGCGAGGCTGAAGAGTTCCGGCACAAACTTGGCGATGGCGCCAAGAATGCGGACGTCCGTGTGGTCTTCCTTGTAGACCCAAAGACCCGAGAAACTCGGGATGGCCTTGAGGACGGCCAAGTTGTAGGGGGTGTCCTTTTTGTGGCACATCTCGATGATTCTTTCGGGAGTTTCGCGCGAGGTCACGAGCAGGGTGCCGCCCGACTTAGTGAGGCGGTTGATGGGCTGCAACCCGTACCACGCCCACGACTCGACGCCCTTGCAGAGCGTGTCGTCCACGGAAATCGAGATATCGACTTCCTTTGGCTCGTATCTCGCCATGCCCTCCTCGAGGGTGATGTCGTCGGTGGCGATAATTGCGAAGGCTTTGGCGGGAATGCCGTTGCGCTCGGGACTGTCGCCGTAACGTCCGAACGAGATACCCGGCTTTCCTTCGTGGTGCGCCGCGAGCACGATCGCCCGCGTGATATTCTTTGCAAGGGTTTTCTGAAAGATACCGCGATAAACAATTTCCACTGCCCAGAGCCGGCCCATTAGGACCTCCTCGTCTTAGATCTTTTTTAGAACCACAGCTTCAATTTCTTGAATATGCCGACGCATAGCGATTTGCGCCGCCGTTGCGTTGTGTCGCCGGATAGCGTTCAAGATTCGGCGATGACCCTCAAACGACTTCTGAAGCCGCCCTTCGCCCTGAAGCGAGCGCTCGCGGCTCTCGCGGAGAAGGTCCATGAAAACGTCCACGACCTTGAGAACCACGCTGTTTCGCGCAGCTTCTGCGATCGCGTAATGAAACTCGGTGTCTTCTTCCACGGCCAATTCGCCGCGATCAACCTTTGCCTTTTGCCGCGCGAGAATGTCTTCGAGGAAGGCGATTTCTTCGCTGGTCGCCTCGATGGCAGCCCGGCCTGCCAGCGGAGGCTCGATCATGCGCCGCAACTCGAGGAGCTCCAGCAGCATTTCGCGCTTGTGAACCAACATCGCAGCAATCGGATTGACCAGCGACTCGGTGGTCAGATCGCGAACCACCGTGCCCTCGCCTTGACGTGGTTCAACAAGGCCGATCAGTTCGAGCGAGCGAATAGCGTCGCGGAGAGAGCTGCGGCTGACTTGAAAAGTTTCGGCGAGTACGCGCTCGGGGGGAAGCATGTCGCCAGGTTTAAGGAGGCCGTCGACGATCATGCGTTGAATCTGTTGGGAGACTTTCTCGTAAACCTTCGTCTTGCGGACAGCGGCAAACTCGGGTTTCGCCAGCGTCGACAAATCGCTTCTCCCAAAGGTCACTGGTACAAACATCGGACCATTCGGGGGCATTGAACACCCGCACCAATTGGCTGTCAAGGGAAATCTGATTTGACGAATCAGGTTTTTTAATCGGCCCCCCGGGCAGTTCTGGTACTCGTGCGGACGGTATCGGGTTCCGAGACGTGTTTCGGGGCGTCACGACCCGCATTTGGTTCCGTGGTCCCTCAAGCTGCCACGAATCCGGGCTCTCACGAACAACCTATTCGTAGACAACGACTCGCAAACAACGAAGAGGGTTGCCGGTGGCGTTTCACCACGTGTTTAGGGTTTTTAGCGACCGAATGGTTGTTCCAGCCGAACGTGCGGTAGCTTTGTCGAGTACCCCACATATAAGGTTCAAGGGTGGCAAATACACTCATTTCCATATAGAACACTGTCCCAGGCTGGAGAGATTGTCCCGCCGGCTGACGAGGAAGACGTGGCTGCGAGAATTCAAAGAGTCGTCCAACCGGGTGAGCGAACGAACCCGCGGGGAAACCCTGTCAGCAATCGAATCCTGTTAGCGCTTCCCGATAGCGAATATAAGCTGATTCGGCCACGGCTCCAATTTCTGCCGCTCCCCTCGCACCGGATTCTCTACGAGTCGAATGGAAAGATCGAATTTGTCTATTTTCCGAATCGAGGATTGATTTCTCTTGTCGTCCTTATGGGAGACGGCAAAACAGTGGAAGTAGCGGTACTGGGTAGAGAAGGATTCGCGGGCGTGCCCTCGATCTTCGGGTTGCCACGAAGCCCCATACGCGAGGTAGTTCAAATCGCGGGAGACGGCTTCAAAATTAAGGCGAGTGTGTTTCGCCAGGCTCTTCGCTCCGCACCGGTGCTGCGGGCCCTGGTAGGCCGCTATTCCGGGGTATTGGGAATGCAGATTTCGCAGACCGCCGCATGTAACCGTCTGCACGATATAGAACGCCGCTTGGCGCGGTGGCTGCTGATGGCGCAGGACCGAGTGGACGCCGCGTACGTGGCCATTACTCACGATTTTCTTGCGACCATGCTCGGCACCGACCGGTCAACCGTGAGCATGGCGGCTGCGAAATTGCAGCGCATGCACATCATCGACTACACGCGCGGCGCCGTGCGCATTTTGAACCGTAAGGATCTGGAAGCGTCAGCTTGTGAATGCTATCAGGCCATTCAACAGTTTAACGGTGAGATTGATTTGAAATAAATGCCCTGAAACAGATCTGAAATAGAGATCGCGCCATCGGTGGGAGATCTCCGACGTGAGTCTTGCCAAGCCGTGAAATGTAGTCGCGTTCCGAGGAGTCGCACCGTGGACCGGCAATACGATCTTTTTGAAATATTCCCCGATGGCTCCCCGCTGTGGCGGGAGTCTGTCACCGGCCAGGAGAGCGCCCTCCGCAGGCTCAAGGAATTATCCTCGCAAACAAAGAATGAGGTCCGCGCAATGCATATTCCGACCAACACGGTGATAGCCGCGATGAATCTCCCGGAATAAACGAGCGGCTCCCGGGCCTTACAGTTCCGCGTGATTGCCACTGCGAAAACGATGTTTGCTTGCAGCGCGTTTGCGGGCGTGCGAAAATTCTCACTCGGCTGCCATTCTGGCGATATCGTCTAAAGGTTAGGACGGAGCCCTCTCAAGGCTCAAATCCGGGTTCGAGTCCCGGTATCGCTACCAAGTTTTTCGCAAAGAATACTCGCGATTGCATCGCGGTTCATTTGGATTTCATCCATCAGATTTTTCTATTTGTCGTCCGGCATTTTTCGATTTGACGCTCACACAAGCCGCGCGATACCCTACGCCGTTCATCCGGCTTCCCGGGCTGAACTGGGAATTGCCGTTGAACCTAGACTTTCTTCCTTCGAGGAGATGCATGGCCAACGACCTCCGTAATTTTCTGACGCTCTCGTACGAAGAACTGGAAGAGATGAATCTGCACGCGAAAGAGCAGCGCATGAATCGCGTGGCGCCGCACAAAATTCAAGAGCAGCGCATCAAGTATCTGACAGATGAGAAGCGAATCAAGGCTGTCACGGTGCTGTTCAGCGACCTGGAAGGCCGCCTGCACATGCTCGATTACGATAAGAAGTTCCTGATCAAGAGCTGGGACAATCTTACGTTCGACGGCTCGTCGATTCGCGGCTTCACGGCGCAGCGCGAAAGCGATCTGCGCCTGGCGATGGATTGGAGCGCGTTTTATTGGGGCCCGGCCGACGTGTTCGGAGGCGGCAAGGTGCTCGTCTTCGGCCACGTCATCGACAAGGACGGCTCGCCGTATCGCGCGGACATGCGCGGAGTGCTGAAAGGGTTCGCCGATGGGTTGCACAAGTCGGACGGATACACGCTGAACGCCGCCAACGAAATCGAAGGCTTCCTGTTTCAGGGCGCGGATGCGGAGCGGAGGTACCACGAAACCGGAAAATTCGAATACGTCAACACCGGCGGCTACTACCATTCATTGCCCGGCGATCCCTTGCGGACGTTTATCGACACGACCGCCGAAGTGCAGCGGGCGATGGGATTCGAGAATGAGAAGGACCATCCGGAAGTGGCACCTTCGCAATTCGAAATCAACTACGGATACGGTGAGGTAGTCGCCGCAGCGGATCAAATCCAGCTCTATAAGCTTGTCTGCCGCCAGGTGGCCACGCGCATGGGACTGACGGCGAGCTTTTTGCCGAAGCCGGTTGTCGGCGTGAACGGCAGCGGCATGCACACGAACCTATCGATCAGCAAGGGCGGCAAGAATTTGTTCTGGGATCCGAAAGGCGAAGAAAAACTCAGCAAGGCCGGCTGGTCGTTCGTTGACCGCATCTTGTCGTACGGGAACGATATCTGCCTGATCATGAACGCGAGCGTGAACGCCTACCGGCGTCTCGATCCGCACTTTGAAGCGCCCAATCAACTAAAGGCTTCCGCCGTCGACCGCGGTTCGATGATCCGCATTCCCATTGGCAACGAGCGCAGCATGCGGGTCGAGTTCCGTTCCGTCGCGCCGGACGCGAACCCGTACATGGTGATGTACTCGATCTTCAAGACGGGACTGGAAGGCGAGCTGGCGAAAATTAAGAATATCCGGCAGGCGGAACGCTACTTGCCGGACAATATTTACACGGCGCTCGAAAATTTCCGCAAGTCCGGATGGACAACGGAACTGTTGGGCGAAGATGTGAAAGGCCGTTACGCGGAATTGAAGCAGGCGTCGGCGGACCGCTGCTCGCGCCATCTCGGCACTTTCGTGAAAGCCCCCGAAGTTCAATATCACCACGAGGTCTATAACCAATTCCTGTGGAATTTGTTCTAGGAGGCTTGTTTCACCTCGAACCCAGATTAAAGTGGTTAGGTGAAGATAAAGCAAAGACGGCGAAATGGAGCGAGTAGCCTCAATAAAGCCATTGTGGCAGGCGGGTGGTTCGCGCTATACTACTTATATAGGTCGCATGGAATTGGCAGTGACTTTTCCGGAGGCACTGATGGAATGGGTAACCCCGCAACACGAAGAAGTTGACCTGAACTGCGAGATTAGTTCGTACGCGAACGCTGAACTGTAGCCGCTAGATGCGCGTCAAAGTCCTCGGCTCGGCAGCCGGGGGCGGTTTTCCGCAATGGAATTGCGCTTGTCCCAACTGCTGGCGTCTGCGGCGGGGCGAATTGAAAGGCCAGGCCCGCACGCAGGCACAGATTGCCGTTTCCTCCCGTCAGTCCTCGTGGATACTCCTGAATGCGTCGCCAGACCTGCGACAACAGATACTGAAAGATCCAGAGTTCGCTCCTATCGAAGGCGCGAGAGGCACTCCGATTTCCGCCGTGATACTGACAAGCGCTGATTCTGACTGCGTAGTGGGTCTGTTGCACTTGCGCGAGTTTCAACCGCTGCGAATTTTTGCAACCGCAGCCGTGCGGCGGATCGTCACCGAGGAGAACAGTTTATTTCGAACACTGGAGCGATCGATCCCGCCAGTGCAATGGATCGATCTGACGTTCGACGGACCGGTGACCGTGTTCGGGCAGACGGCGTCCAAGGGTAACGAAAACATACTCTGCCAAGCGGTGCCGCTTGGCGGTGAATTTCCGGATTATGCTAGCGAGCCGCTCCGGCGGAGTTTAAGGAAGGAAGAAGCTGTCATTGGCCTCGAACTCGTGCAGGACGGAAAAAAAATCTTCTACGCTCCGGGCTTGCCAGGACACGGCACGGAGTGGAGTCGCCGCGCGGAGGAATGCGATCTTGCGTTCCTGGACGGGACGTTCTGGACGGATGAAGAGTTACTGAATGTTCGCGGAAGCGGCAAGACGGCGCGCCAGATGGGCCACTTGCCTCTTTCGGGCGCGAACGGACTGCTCGAGCAAATGGACAGTGGGGGCAGGACGCGCCGCGTGCTGATCCACATGAATAATACGAATCCGGTGCTCGACGAGGAGAGCCTGGCGAGCCGCGCCGTACGCGATGCGGGCTGGGAAGTGGCTTATGATGGCATGGAGCTCGAACTTTGAGCGACGCCGGAGCAAAAACGATTCTGCCGGAAGATGAATTCGTGGCGCGACTGCATGCCATTGGCGAGGAACGCTATCACCACAAGCACCCTTTTCATCAGCTGATGCACGAAGGCAAGTTGACGCGCGGCCAGCTTCAGGCCTGGGCGCTGAATCGCTACGCGTATCAGAGCCGTATCCCGGTGAAGGATGCCGCGATATTGGGACGCAGCGCGGATCCGGATTTTCGGCGCGCGTGGCGCAAACGAATCGTCGACCATGACGGCGACGGCAGCCGGCCCGGGGGCATCGAGAAATGGCTGAGGCTCGTTGAGGCTACCGGCCTTGACCGCGAACAAGCGATTTGCGGCAAAGGAATTCTTCCGGCGACTCTGTATGCGGTGGATGCTTACGTCCATTTGGTCAGGACCAGGACTTTTCTCGAAGCAGTGGCATCGTCACTCACTGAAATGTTTTCGCGTAAGTTGATTACGTTGCGGATGGACCGTCTGCGACAACACTACCCGTGGCTTGCGAACGGACTCGATTATTTCGAGGGGCGCATCACGCAAGCGCCGGAGGATGCGGAATTCGCGCTGGGCTGGGTGACGAGGCACGCGCGGACACGGGAAGAACAGGAGCTGGCGATGGGCGCATTGCGAGCCAAGTGCGATATCCTGTGGGCGATGTTGGACGCGATCTATTTTGCGTACGTGACACCGGGCTGGGCGCCGCCGGGCGCGTTCGTACCCGCAAAAGAATCATGACGACACCCGAGCCAAGCAGCTTTCCACGCCTTGCGGCCGGTTGCCGGTTGAACGAAAAGGAGCAACAGCAGCGCGTGCTGCTGATGCCGGAGCGCGCGCTGCGACTCAACGGACCGAGCCTGGAAATCGTGGAACGCTGCGACGGCAGGCACACGGTGCGGCAGATCATCGCGGAACTGCAGAAATTGTACTCGAAGGCAAAGCCCGAAAAAGTGGAGCAGGATATTCTGCGATACCTCGCGCTGCTGCGGGACCAGCGGGCGCTCGACTTCGCGAATGAAATTTGGAGTTCGAATGAAGCCGTGCCGTCGAAGCAGTGATCCATGAGCCCGACCTCCTCCGTCCCGCTCGCGCTCATCGCCGAAGTCACCCACCGTTGCCCGCTGCATTGCGTGTATTGCTCGAATCCCGTTGAACTGACCAAGCGCGCGAGAGAACTTCCGGCGAGTGTGTGGGCGCGAGTGCTGCGCGAAGCGGCCGAGCTGGGGGCGCTGCAAGCGGACTTCACCGGAGGCGAACCTCTGGCGCGTCCTGACCTTGGGGAACTGATCGTCGCGGCACGCGACGCGGGCCTTTACGCCAGCTTGATCACGTCGGGCTTACCGCTCGATGAAAAGCGGCTAGACGAACTCGTGAGTGCGGGCCTCGACCATCTCCAACTGAGCTTTCAAGGAGCGCGCGAGGAAAGCGCTAATGAATTTGCAGGTGCGCAAACCCACGCGCAAAAGCTGCGGGTTGCGCAATGGGTGAAGAAGCGGCGCGTTGGACTGACGCTGAATTTTGTGATTCACCGCCAAAACGTGGACCAACTCGGCGAGATGCTGGCGCTGACGGAGTCGATTGAGCCCGGGCGGGTGGAATTCGCGCACGTTCAATATTACGGCTGGGCGTTTGCCAATCGGGAACGGCTGCTGCCGACGCGGGAGCAGTTGGATCGTTCGCTAGAGACTTTGAAGGGTGCGGAAGAACGGCTGCGTGGCCGGATTCGCGTGGAATACGTGGTCCCCGACTACTACGCGAGATATCCGAAGGCGTGCATGGGCGGTTGGGGACGCAAAGTGATGCTGGTAGCGCCGGGAGGCGATGTACTTCCGTGCCACGCTGCGAACATCATTCCGGGAATGACATTTGAGAATGTGGAGACGCGGTCGCTTCGCGAGATCTGGGAACACTCGGACGCATTTCAACGATTTCGCGGTGAGGAATGGATGCCGGAACCCTGCCGAAGCTGCGATCGACGCACGCTGGATTTCGGCGGATGCCGGTGCCAGGCATTTTTGCTTGCCGGAGATGCGGGGGCGACCGACCCAGTGTGTTCTCTCGCGCCGGACCGCGATGTGGTGGATGCGATTCTCACCGTCGTGAACATGGCGGTTCCAGCAACTCCTGTGGAGCCAACTGACTGGCTCTACCGTCCCAACCCTGCCTAAACTTTCACCTGCCTACATCGCTTTGCCAGGTGTTACGCCAGGCAGAGGAATGAGAAGGCTTAGAGTTCGGGTTCGAACCCATGGACCGCCGGAAGTGAAGATTGAAAAATGAGATGTTGCCGCTAAGACATGTGGGCGAGTCGGTATGCTATCGTTGCAGGGGGAAGTCCCTTCTTGGGAGGGTTTGAATGGAGACGCAGTCGCGACGCCGCAGCGATCGCGTTACGCTGACTTTGCTACTGGAGGCATCGGGCACCGACAGCCACGGCCACGTGTTCTCCGAGTCTACCCGCACGCTGATGATCAACAAGACTGGCGGGATGATCGTGCTTGGGAGGGAGTTGCGGACCGACCAGCAGTTCCTTGTTAAGCGAAAAGCGCCAACCGAGGCGCATCGCCAGAGCAAGGTGCGTGTGGTGGGCCAATTTGGACAACAGAAAGAAGGTTTTCTCTACAGCATCGAGATTGTCGACGGCAGCAACGATCTGTGGGGCATCGAATTTCCGGAGCTTTCGGCGTCGGAAGAAGCAGTAGCCCGCATGCTGATGGAATGCAGCTATTGCCGCGCGCGCGAGGTTGTCTATCTAAATGAACTGGATCTCCGGGGGTTTGAAACGAATCGCGGAATTGCGCGCCACTGCAAGATCTGCGGAGTGCCGAGCATCTGGACGCAGGCGCCCCACGAGGACGAAAAAAAACTGGCTTCGCGAGCAGCTCGTGGGCGGAGGGGACTGGAAGACGAGCTTCCGGTGGGCGGCGAGCAGCGCGAACGTTCACGGATTCGATTGAAGACGAGACTCACGGCGTGTATCCGCCAGAAGGATTCGGACGACGAGCTTGCCGTATGCGAGGATATTTCGCCGATCGGGATGTGTTTTCGCAGCAAACGGCGTTACGATTCGGACGCGCCCATTGAGGTTGCAGTTCCTTACGCGCCCGACGCGGCGAACATTTTTCTTCCGGCGCGGGTTATCTATTCCGAGGAAATGCCGAAGGCGGGATTATTCCGGCACGGTACGGAGTACCGCAGAATCGGTCCCCGCGCCTACTAGGTTTCGACCAGCAGTATTCTTGACAGAAGGAACACTGCCAGTCGCACGCGTGGTGAAGCAGCAAAACTTTCCCAACCGCAACTGCTCTCAACCAACAACTACAGGAGAACGCTCGCGGCTGCGCCGCTGGTGGTAGCGCATTGAGATGTTGAGGTGCACATTTCCATTTGGTGTTTCGAAGCACAGGATTGTGGCTTCCGAATCTTTGCCGGCGGCGGCGCACTGCTCTTCGGTGAGAATCTGCGGCGGAAAAACTTTGAATTGGAAGCCGCGGTCGTTGAGCTGCGTTACGGCGTTTCCGATCACCATGTTGGCCAACTCGCACACGGTTTCCGGAACGAGAGGTTCGCCGGCGTTTACGACTTCTCCGGAAAGGGAACTCGCCACTTGCGCGGCTGCTTGAGGTTCCATATCGAGTACGACTCGGCCTTCGATCTGGCCCTTGAAGACCACGGAGGCCGCCAGCCCTTTGCGGCGGTAGCCTTCCTCTTCCATGGTGAGGTCGACGATACGGGCGGGAGCATTCATCAACTCCGCCAGAACCGCGTCGAGCGAACCGATAAAAGGCTGGATCAGATCCATTCTCATCGCGAAACCTCCCCTCCAGCGCCGACGGGAGAAGTGACGCCGTCGTCATTGAGCACGTAGCGGATGATTTCGTAGAGAGCGTCCGGTTTTACCGGCTTCTGAACGAAGTGGCGCGCACCCTTCTGAAGAGCGGCCAGGATGTTATCCTGGTAACCGACAGAAGAAACCATAACGATGCGAGCGTCGGGATGTTCGGCGATGATGCGCTCGACCGCTTCGATCCCTTCCATCTGCGGCATGGTGATGTCCATGAGGACGATGTCGGGCTTGGTGCGAGCATACTCGGTAATCGCAGTGCAGCCATCGCCGGCCTCGCCTATCACCTGGCCGCCAAACGACTCGACCATCTTCGCGAGGCTCTTTCGCGCGAAGACCGAGTCGTCCACGATGAGGTAGCGGACCAGCTGGCTGTCTTTCTTGCGCGTTAATGCTTCAAACTGTTTCATGACGATCTCCTTCGCGAATCCAATTCGGTGGCTGCGTCCGCAGGGGACGTGACCGCTTCCGGCGCGGCTGAGGGCCGTTCCGGTGTACATATCGATTGCAGAACACTGGCCAGATTAGAAAGTGAAACGACCCGGCTAACGAAACGGCGTTCGATTGCGTGGCGGGGCATACTATCGACGATGCAAGTGTCAGGGCTTTGGGCAATCGTATTACCGCCAACCGCTTGTACGGCTCCGGTACCGATCACGCCGTCGTCACCCATACCCGTCATTATTATTGAAACACTCCTGCTGCCAAATTCCTGCGCGAGAGATTGAAAGAGCACGTCGACCGACGGGCGATGACCGTTGACGCGTGGCTGATCCACAAGGACCGCGATATCGCCGTGATCCATGCGACGCACTTTCATGTGGCGATTGCCCGGACAAATCAACGCGCGGCCTGCAAGGAGCAAGTCGCCCGACTGCGCTTCTTTCACTTCGATCGCGGAGGACTCGTGGAGGCGTTTGGCAAACATTTCCGTGAAACCTTCCGGCATGTGCTGTACCACGAGCAGGCAACCGGGAAAATCGCTGGGAAGCTGCGAGAAAAGATATTGCAAAGCGTTCGGACCGCCGGTGGAGACGCCGATGGCTACAACTCGAGAGGGCCAGTGGGAATTCGACGAGCGCCGCGGCTCCTTCTGCTTTGTTGCCGGCTCGGTGATGATCATCTTCGGCGCACCGGAAGCGGCGGCCACTTTGATTTTGATCGCCAGCTGTTTGCCGATTTGTTCGATGTGGCCGGAAGCGGCGTCTTGCGGTTTGGTGACGAAATCGAATGCTCCGAGGGCCAGCGCTTTGAGCGTGAGGCCTGCGCCATGCTTCGTGTGCGCGCTCACGACGATTACCGGAACGCGGTGTTTGCGCGTGATTTGGCGGAGCATTTCGATTCCGTCCATGCGCGGCATTTCGAGGTCGAGGGTGATGACGTGAGGGCGAAGTTCTTCAATTTTCTTCAGCCCGATCGCGCCGTCCATGGCGGTGCCCACGACCTCAATGGTGGGGTCGTGCTGAAGCACCTGCGGAATCAACTTCCGCATCAGAGCCGAATCATCTACGACGAGAACTCGAAGTTTCTCACTCATGCGATGGCCCCTACCGCCGGGATTCTCGAGAGGTGTGAAATCACAGCTGGTACATTAAGGATGAGTACAACCGTGCCGTCACCAAGAATCGATGCGCCGCTGACGAGAGGCGTGCTGATAAGGCGGTCCTCAAGAGCTTTGATGACCAGCTCTTCTTCGCCCATGAGGCTATCTACCGCAAGGCCGAAACGGCGGCTGCCTGCGCCAATGACGATCACGAAAGTGCGTTTGGCGCGCTCGCGATTTTCCTTCGGTCCTAGACGGTCTAAGCGAACCAAAGTGAGTACTTGCTCTCGCAGTTGAAAAACTTCGCGATCGTCTACGTGATGAATCTCATCGTCCTGAATGCGCGTAATTTCGATGACGGACGCGAGCGGCACGGCGTAGAGACGTCCCCCCACTCGAAACATGAGAGCCTGAATGCTGGCGAGCGTGAGAGGAACCATGAGTCGGAAGGTGGTGCCTTTGCCGGGCTCACTCGTAAGGTCGATCTCACCTTTCAAATTGTCGAGCGCGGCGCGGACAACATCGAGCCCGACGCCACGGCCGGAAATTTCCGTTACTTCATCCGCGGTGCTGAGACCAGCGGCAAAAATCAACTGAAGCGATTCGCGTTCGTTGAGCAGATGAGCTTCGTCGGCCGAGACGATTCCGTGCTCTATGGCGCGGCGGAGGATTTTTTCGCGATTGAGTCCGCGGCCGTCGTCAGACACTTCAATGATCACTTGATTGCCTTCGTGATACGCGTCCAAGCGAATCGTACCGCGCACCGGCTTTCCGGCAGCCTCGCGCTCGGCGGCTGTTTCAATTCCGTGATCGGCCGCATTACGGACCAAGTGGGCCAGCGGTTCAGCCAGCGAATCAAGAATGCCTTTGTCGAGATCGGTTGTCTGGCCGGCCAGCTCGAGGACAATGTCCTTGTTGCGCAGCTTGGCGACGTCGCGGACGACACGGGGAAAGCGGCGGAAGAGCTGCTCGACCGGCACCATGCGGATTTTCATCACTGACTTCTGAAGTTCACCGAGGACGCGCGCTTGAAATGCGAGTGCATCCGAGAATTTTCCACGCAATGGGTCTTTGGCGAAACGGCGCTCAAACTCGCCAATCGTGCGTAGCATCATCGATTTTCCGATGATGAGCTCCCCGACCAGGTTCATGACGACTTCGATCCGCCCGGCGTCGACGCGCAAAGTATTTTCAGCGGAGCGCGCGCCGTTCGTTGGAAAGTTGCTGTCGTGCGGCTCTTCTTCGCGCGCCAGGACGGAGTCCAGCGTTGCGGACTTGATGCCTGCGGAAACCGCTGCGGCTTCCGATTCGAGAAGGATTTCGAGCAGATCTCGCGGAGTAGAATCTGGCGCGGGAGCTTTGTCGACCGAAATGCGGGCCACCACCGACGGCACCTGGCAACGCTTGCGTATCCAGTCCGGCGACTTCGCGCTTGCGAGGGCTGCTTCTACCAGGCCCACGTGGGCGACGGGCGCCGTTTCCGGGTGCAACGCCAGAATTCTGCCGGCGCTTTCCAACGCCTTTCGCGAGAGCTCGAATGCAGCCGCGGGCAGAAACGCTTCGGGATCGAGATGCATCGCGACGTAATAAACCGATTCACCGCGCCGAAATGCCTCGGCGATCATGAGGCGTTCGTACTCACTCCAATCGAAATGAGCCTGCTCGATAGGTTGTGCTGCCGGCGTATCCGGCTTGCGAAGCAAATGTTGAATGTGTTCGCGAAGTGCTTTGCCGTCGGGCGGCTGCAAGCGATCGCGATACGCCGTGAGCATTTCGTGGAACGTGTCCGCGGCGGTGAGAACTACCTCGGGTATGAGACCCGCATTTTCTTGAGCCAATTCCGGCGTGAGAACGTCCTCGAGTTCGTGGGCGAGTTCGCTTAATTCGCGGAAGCCACACGCGGCTGAATCGCCCTTCAGCGTGTGCACCGCGCGACGCACGCTGCGCAGGCTCTCCTTGTCACCAGGATGCGCCTCGAGTGCAAGGCCGGATTCGTTCATGGCTTGGAGGATATCCGCGGAGCTTTCGAAGAAAAGCTCGCGAAGTTCGGAGGCGCGATCGTCGGGCAAAAAGCTCACTTCGCGGCCTCCAGCTTCTGATACACGGTGCCGTTATTCTGATGAATCATGTGATATTTCGTGGTGAGGCCGAAAAGGCTTTCCGCGTGACCCACGAAAAGATAGCCGTCGGGGTTGAGACAGTGATGAAACTTTTCAACCAGGCGCTTCTGCTCGGGTTCGTCGAAATAGATCATCACGTTGCGACAGAAAATGGCGTCGTTGCGTTGGGGCAGAAATTCCGTCTTTAAGTTGTGGAAGTCGAACTGCACCAGGTTTTTCAGAGCCGGCTTGACGGAATACTTGTCGCCAACTTTATCGAAGTAACGCAGGCGGCAGGTATAGTCGACTGTTTCCATCTGCGCGTCGCTAAAGACCCCTTGCTGAGCTGTGAGCAGCGCGGAGTAATTGATGTCGGAAGCAAGGATTTCAACTTTCCACGGCGGAGGAATCAGCGGTTTCGGCGTGGGCATTTCGAATGGCAACGGATTGCGCAAGTAGTAGTACGCGAGCGCGTCGCAGACCAGGATCGCCAGCGTGTATGGCTCCTGACCGGTCGAGCAGCCCGCGCTCCAAATGCGAAGCGACCAATCGCGCCGCTCTTGCTTCCGCTTCAACAATTCCTCCAGAACTACCTTCTGAAATAGTTCGAGCTGAGGACGAATGCGGAAGAAGCTCGTCTCGTTGACCGTAAGATTTTCAAGCAGCGCGATAAGTTCCTGTTTGCCTTCCCGGCTGGTGAGCAGCCGGTAGTAGCTGTAGAACGACTCCATGTTGCAGGCTTTCAACCTGCGTTGGAGACGGTCACGCAGGAAATGAGTGCGGCGCTCATCGAAGAACATGCCGCACTCCTGATAAACGAGCGTCTGCAGGAGCTTCAATTCAGGATCGGTCAGTGGAACTTGTGTAGTAAGTGTGGACATTCGTCTCTCGTCCCTTTTGATCCAAAGCCTAGCTCAACGATTTCGTCATCGGGTGCCAGTAGGAACTGCAACTGACTCCGCTACTTCCTCCAGACGGCGCAATTCGCCTTTCTGCAAGACGCGCGTCAGGTCCAACAGAATCACGAGCCGGCCCTTCAGTTTTCCCACGCCCGTGATGTAATTCAGTTCGCCTTCTTGAAAGACGTTGTGAGGCGCTTCAATATCGGCCGGCGGAATCTTCATGACTTCCGACGCGGAGTTAACGATCAAACCGAGCAAACGGCCTTCGAGTTCAACCACCACGACACGATTCTTCTTGTTTGACTCGATCTGTTTCTGACCGAAGCGCTTTCGCAGGTCCACGACGGGGATGATCCGGCCGCGAAGATTGACGACTCCTTCGATGTAGTCGGGTGCATTCGGGACGGCAGTAATTTCCGGTACGCGCACGATTTCACGGACCAGCGCGATGGGAAGACCGAACGTCTCGCGTCCGATCCGAAATCCGACGATTTGCAGATCCTTGGCCATGACCATCGAGTGCGCCTTCAGGAGCGAACCACTTCTGCGTATTCGGACGGTGAGTGGCGTTCCGATCCCTGTTCAAAACGCCGCGCGGGAGTCCGGCGTGCTGCCGCTCCGTAGTTTTCGTCGAGCACGAAGCGATCCATCGAATCCAGCAATGCACGGGACAATTTCGACATTTGCTCGGCAGCGGCGGCGAGTTGCGTAGAGCTCGACGTGGACTGCTGCACGAGCTCACGCATTTTTTCCATCGCGCGAACCACGGCTTGCGCTCCCGAAGCTTGCTCCTCCACCGACGAGTTAATCTCCTGCGTGATTTCGGTGAGACGATTGGTAGCCTTGGCGATCTGCGCCGAGCCACTCGACTGTTCCATCGTGGCCGCGCCGATTTCCTGAGAGAACTTGTAGACTTCAGAGACTACGTCGGAGATTTTCTCGAGCGCCAGGCCAAGGTCTTTGTTCAGGAGCAATCCTTCCTGAACCATGGTGGTGCTGTTCTCCATGTTTTCGACGGCTTCGCGCGCTTCCTTTTGTATTCCCTGGATCAGTTCGGAGATTTCCTTGGTGGATTGCGTGGATTTTTCCGCGAGCTTTCTTACTTCTTCGGCGACCACCGCGAAGCCGAGTCCGTGTTCGCCAGCGCGCGCCGCTTCGATCGCAGCGTTAAGAGCCAGCAGGTTCGTCTGTTCGGCGAGGTCGTCGATTACTTCGATGATCTTGCCAATATCGTCGGCTCGGCGGCCAAGGACGTCGATGATTTCTGCCGAAGACTGAATCGCGTGGCTGGTGCGATTGAGTCCTTGCGTGGCTTTGTCCATCGTCACCATGCCGGTTTGGACTTCCTCACGCGAGCGGTGAGAAATGTCCACCAATAGCTTGGCAGTGTCCGCGACACGCTGAATCGACGTGACCATCTGATCGATGGAAGCCGACGTCTCGGCGACGCTCGATGCCTGGACTTGCGTGTTCTTCACCACGTTTTGCACGTTGATGCTCATCTCGTGCATCGTGCTGGTGACTTCATCGATCGCCGATGCGGCCTGCACGCTTACTTTCGCTGATTCATCGGAAGCGCTGGCCATCTGCCCGGCTCCGCTGGCGACTTGCGAAGCACTGTCGCGCACCTGACGAACCATCTCGCGAAGGCCTTGTGCCATTCGCGCGAAGGCTTTCGCCATGGTGTCCTGCTGCGATCTCGGGTGCACGGTGACGGTTAGCGTGCCCTCAGCGATCGCCGCCGACACGTCTGCCATTTCTTTCAGGTGAATAATCATTTTGTTAAAATTTTGCGCCAGTATTCCAACTTCATCGGAACGATGGATATCGATCGATTGATCCAGATCGCCCGTGTCACCGATCCGGTGCGCTACGTCGATCAAGTGATACAGCGGATCTTTAATGCTCTTGGCTGTGTAGAAGGCGATGAATCCGCCCAAAAGGACCGCAAGAAACGTACCCGCAGTGGTGAGGCCTGAACTGAGCGCGGTGGCCGACGACGCCGCGGCGTTGGAATTTTCGAGGGATTTGCGAACGTTGCTGTTCGCTTCATCCAGCACTCCGGAAGATTTGCTAACCCACGAGGCCGGATCGTGCTGCAAGTAGAAGATCTGCAAATCGGAGACGGTTGCGTCGCCAGCATCCACTTGATGGCGCTTGACGATCATTGGCTTGGCGAAACCGTCGGCCCAATTGTGCTCGTTCTCTTCTACTTGAGACAACGCGGACTTCAAGTATCCATCGCGGGGTTTTGTTTCGGCGTCCCGCAGCAACGATTGAAGTTCTGTGATTCCGTGATTCGTCTTGTCTTCATCGCGCAGGTCGCCGCTCAGCAGGTAGTTCCCGAGGAACTGACGGTTTTCCATCATTTGAAAACGGACCATTTCGATGGTCTGCACGTCCGCAAGAGTGGCGGCAACGGCCGAGCGCGCCTTGTACTCGCGCGCAACGCTGAAGATGTTGATCACGAACAGAAAAAGAATGATCGCCAGGATCGAACCAAATCCGTAGTACAGCTTCTTTCCTATGGTCATCTGAAACGCCTCCACTGCTATCTTCCCGTTATTCGCCGGAATACATTCGGTCGGTGCTAATTCAAGTTGGCGAAATCAAATTCAACGATCTCGATGGTTTCTTTCGGCGCAGATTCATAACGCCACTTTTTCAAAGCATCGAGCGCAGCAACCACGAGAACCGGGCTACCTCCGAGAACTTTTGTGCCGGTTACGTGCCCCTCGGGCGTTACGGTCGCTTCGATCTTCACTTTGCCGGTCACCTTCAGTTGCTTGGCGAGAGGCGGATACTCGGGCGCGACGCGCACTTTTATTTTCCGCTTTGATGATTCGGTCAACGAGGTCTGTGCCAGAACACGCGGGGCCACCCCACACGATGCGGTGATAAGCACTGCCAAGCCAAATCCTGCAAGTCCCCGTCCCCAGTTCATGCACGGCGCTCCGGCATCGAGAGAAAACCCCAGCGGGGGAAAATGCAATGGCGATGCCATGAGCGAGGACATCTTCAATGTTCGGAATAATTCGCCAATACGACGTCTAAGTGATTGGGGAAGAATAGCTTCGGCGCTCGGATCGGAATAGACAAACTAGCTGGTAGCCAAACAGATCGTCTCATTTACCGGTGTAGGGATGGCTTCGAGTCTCACGTTGCGACACGCATGCGATTGCCCCTTAGAGCAACACACGCTGCGCATTCCTTGACTCAAAATGAGATTCGACCGTAACGTGTTTCTGCTAGGCGAAACGCGCAAGCCCCCAAATCCTCCATGCGTGCGTTGAAACGAAATCGGGAACTCCCTGATCGTCTCGATGGCTCTTTCGAGAGCCTGTTGGCTCAATTCTCCGCCACAACTCTGGAACTTAACCCGTCGCTCGGAGCACTGGAGTTTGCGCGTCGCTTAACAGTCCGCGCTGCGAAAATGCTTGGCGCACGTGCAGCGCTCTTGACGCTTGCGCGTGGTTCCGACTGGGAGGTTGCAGCGCTTTCCGGACCGGCTTACCGCTGGGATTCGGTAAGCCAACTCCGATTAACTCTGGCGCTGGTCGAGCAAGCTTCGATGCCTTCGGTACGGCCGCGAGTCGTAACGGCGCGAAAGGCACTGGGCGAGGAACTGACCGAGGCCCTTGGGTGGAACGACCTCATGGTGGCGCCCCTGACTGGAAGTGAGGGAGAGTTGCTGGGCGTGCTCTGCCTTGTCGACTTGGGTCGGGAACTCTCCGAGACGGAAGGCCAGCTCCTTGATGCATTGGTGGGCCACGCTTCGGTGGCGTTTGAGAATGTGCGGTTGTTTTCGCGCATCGAGCTGTCTAGAAAACAATGGGTGGAAGACTTTGACGCAATCTCCGATCTGATCGTAGTGCATGACGCAGAGAATCGCGTTCTGCGGCTCAATCGCGCACTGGCCGATCTCTTGGGCGAGGCACCTTCGAAGGCTGTGGGCCGGGATATGGGAAAGCTCGAAATTCTCGCGACGACGTTGCAACTGGGACGATGCCCTTTCTGCCGAGATCCTAAAGCTACGATCGAAGATTTCGTCCATCAAACGGCCGAGCAAACATTCCTGGTGTCCACTTCGCGAATTCACACGGGTCAGGATGATGAACCACGCACGATTCATGTTCTGAAGGACATTACCGACCGGCGCGAAGCAGAAAGGCGGTACCGCCGCGAAAGGGATTTCAACAAGAACATCCTAAACAATACGCAGAGCATGATTCTGGTGCTCGACACGGTGGGGCTTATTAGCTACGCGAACAGGAGGTGTTTTGAGGCCGGATATAAAGAACAGGACTTACTGGGCCAACCGCTCGTACAGATGGTTCCGCAGGCGCGGCGTCCGCAAATGGCTGATGCGGTGGAGCGGACCTTGCGCGGAGCGGCGCTCGATATTCTGGAGATTCCAATCATTCGCGGAAATGGGACCCCCGGCCAGTTCTCGATCAGCCTCAGTCCCATGCGCGATGAACACGGCGACATTAACAGCATCATCGTGGTGATGACGGACGTCACGGATGCGGCGGATTTGCAGGCCAAGTTGATGCGAACCGAGAAAATGGCGGCACTCGGGCAGCTTGTTTCCGGCGTAGCGCACGAAATTAATAATCCGCTGGCCGCGATTGTTGGTTTTGCGGATTTGCTGCTGGAGAATCCCGAAGTCCCGGACGCCGCGAAAGATGAGCTGCGCGTAATTTTGCAGGAGGCGCAACGAACCCGCGTGATCGTTCAGGATCTGCTGAGTTTTGCGCGCCAGATGCCGTCGCAGCGGGAACCGGTGCAGGTGAATTCGATCGTGCGGCAGACTCTGAAGCTGCGCGCATACGACTTCTCGAATCATGGCGTCGAACTGGTGGAGAAATACATGGAAGACCTTCCCGTGGTGGTTGGCGATCCGCATCAATTGCAGCAGGCATTTCTCAACATTTTGAACAATGCATATGACGCCGTGAACGAGACGCGCCGGCAAAGAAGAATCGAGATTGAGACGTCGAGGCGCCAAAGTGAAGTGGAGATTGCTTTTCGAGACAACGGGACAGGCATTTCACATCCCGATCGCATCTTCGATCCATTTTTCACAACCAAAGAAGTGGGAAAAGGTACGGGTCTCGGGCTTAGCATCTGCTACGGAATCGTGCGCGCGCACGGAGGCGAGATCGTCGCGCGGAACAATCCGGACGGATTGGGTTGCACATTCATGGTTCGGCTTCCGATTGCGGGCAAGGCCGCTGAAACCATTTCGGCGGACGCAATTCGATGACGAATCTGAGAGACAGACCTGCCACCCTTGGAACGAGAATTCTGCTCATTGAAGACGAGAAATCTGTGGCCACCTTTTTGCACAAAGCGCTCGAGCGCCGTGGGTATGAGGTGGCGTTCTGCCCGTCAGCTGCCGAGGGGTTGCAACTGCTTGCTTCGGGCGATTTTCGCGGTGTGATCTCCGACTTCCGCACGCCGGGAGGAATTACGGGCGCGGATGTACGCGACTGGATTCACCGGCATCGGCCGGAGCTTGCGTCGCGCATCGTATTTATCACCGGCGATACGGCCAGCGCTGAAACGGCGGCGCTTCTCGCGCAAGATGGAACGCCCTGCGTCGAAAAGCCTTTTCGTGTCCAACAATTGATGGATGCCGTTGAGAAAACGATCGGCCAACCATGAAAGACGAATTGCGCCTTCGATTCCTGATTGTGGATGACGAACAAAGCATCCGCCGCCTTTGCATGACCGTCGGCCAGGGGCTTGGGTTTCTATGCACCGAAGCCGAAACGGCCGAAGCGGCACTGGAATCGCTCGAATCGATGCCGCCGGACATTGTGGTGACCGACCTGAAACTGCCGAGCCTTTCCGGCGCGGATCTGCTGCGGAGGGTCAAGGAACAGCTGTCGCGCACCGAAATCGCCATCATGACCGGACACGGATCAATTGAATCGGCCGTCGAAGCTATGCGGCTGGGCGCGTACGATTACATCGAGAAGCCCTTTCGCGTGGAGAAACTACGGCAGCTCCTGCAACGTATGGCCGAGAAAGTGCGCCTGGTCACCGAGAATCAATTTCTGCGCGAACGCGTGAACACCGAAACGCAGCTGGACGGCATCGTTGGCACCTCGGCGAAGATTCAGGATGTGATGCGGATGATTTCGCGGCTGAAGGACACCCGCACGCCGGTTTTGATTACGGGCGAGAGCGGCACGGGAAAGGAACTAGTCGCGCGCGCGATGCACTTCCGCGGCCCGCTGGCGCCGATGCCATTCGTTGCAGTGGATTGTGGCGCACTCGTTCCGACACTGATGGAAAGTGAACTTTTCGGGCACGAAAAAGGCGCGTTCACAGGAGCGCTCAAATCGAAGGCCGGGCTGTTTAAAGCTGCCAATGGCGGCACCATTTTCCTGGACGAAATTGGCGAGCTTCCGCTGGAACTGCAGGCCAAACTGCTGCGGGTGTTGCAGGAGAAAGAAGTACGGCCCGTCGGCAGCAACGACAAAATTCCCGTGGATGTCCGCGTGATCGCCGCGACGAACCGCGACCTTGAAGCCGCCTATCGCAACGGAACATTTCGGAAGGATCTATACTTCCGGCTGAACGTCGTGACGGTCCACCTGCCAAGTCTGCGCGAGCATCGTACGGATATTCCACAGCTCGTGCATTGCTTCCTCGATCGTTACGCACCGGATGAGAACATTCAGGTGACGGCCGCGGCTATGAAGAATTTTCTGCAATATGAATGGCCGGGAAACGTGCGCGAACTCGAGAATTGCATCGCGCGGGCTGTAGCTCTTGGCGATCACCGGCTCATCGATGTGGCCGATCTTCCGCCGGGGGTCGCTGTGGAACCGGCGCCGAACGGCATCGACACTGACGCAGCGAGCCTTTCCACAACGGCGCTCGCAGACCTGGAGCGAATGACGATCTTGCGAGTTTTCGAGCAGGCCGGTGGTGACAAGGCGCTCGCGGGCAGAATGCTAGGCATAAGTCGCGCCACACTGTATCGAAAACTTAAGCAATACAATATTCCCTTGCGTTCTTCAACAAAGCGGCCTGTCGAGCCTGAATTAGTTCGTCCCTAGGTATTAGGTGAGCGCGGAATGCGCCACTAACAAAATGGATTTCCCGAACAGCAGTGAGACTCAGGTGTTTCAAGCTGAGACATCTGAATCCATTTCACAGAAGCGATAGTCCAGCAACCGCCTCTAGATAAAGCAGTTCAAGTTTGCGAACCGAGCGGGTCTATTTGGCCGCGCTCTTGCATTCGCTATTCAGGGCACGGGTCTCGCATCCGTGCGTCGCGTTTTGTTTGCTCGCTTCATGCGGCGTCACGTTGGGAAACTGGGTGCCGAGGAGAGCGGAATCCGCAAAAAAGAAAGGCCGCGAAAGTATCGGGGACCTAATGCCAATAGAAGCTGAAGTAGCGTGGGTTCAACCCGCGCAGACGTGCGTGAAGAAATTGGCTGAACTTTTTCCAAGCGCTTCGCCCGTGCGGATTCCGATTCGGGTTATCAAGCTCGGCACCAGCCGACGCCGGCTACAGGAGCACACAATCATTGAATTCGGCACAGCCAAAGAAGTGCTGTTCTCTTCCGCATTGCCGCTCGAATTCGAAGATCACGTTCGATTGCTCAACTCTGACGGCTCGCTCGACACGCAAGCCACCGTTGTGGCCGTGAGATACCACGACGGACGCAAAGCTGTTGCGGTGCGTTTCGCGAGCGACGTCGCGAATTGGATCATCAAGCCATGACGATTAAGCCGCTCGCCACGCTGATGGGATCTTCCATGGGTTCGCAAACGGATCTTGCCGGGGATGGTCCCGCCGACTTCACCGCGCAGTGGAGCGAAGCGCGCTTTGTGTATCCGCTCTACGCCGCGTTAGCAGAGCAGTTTCGCTTCGCCGAGCTCCCGCATCCGTTGGGTGAATTGCCACCCGTCCGGCCCGCGCGCGAGGTCTTCGATCGCGATCTGCGCTGGCTTGATGAAATTGACGAAAAGGTTCGCGCGTATCAGATTCGCCAGCTTCCCTCAGATGTTCTCAACGCCAGCGAGCGGAGTCTGCGAGCGTTTATTCACCGGCAATTGAAGAAGGCGAACAAGACGACGATCGACCGAGACAAGATTGACCTCTTGCTTACACAATATTTCGCGTTATGCGCGCCCGAAGCGCTGTATCGCGGCGAAATCGAACTTACTGACGTGGCGCAGGTTCTTCAGCCGGTGCTGGTGGAAGCCGATGCAACACCATTGGAGTGGTGCGAACCGCTCGAGGAAATTCTGGCTGCACTGGAGAACTGCCATAGCTTGCGGGATCTGATGGAACACGGACTGCTCGAGCAGGGGCGCCTATTGAAGGATTCGGCCGGGTCCATGTTCTACGACCCTGCTGCGCTCGTGGCTTTTGTGCGATTCAACTTTCTGCTTCGTCGAGCGTTCATTCGCATGCTGCACGAAGATGTGAGCGCCGTACGGCACGCCATTGACGCCCTGGAAGCGAATGAAGTGCGAGCGGTAGATTGTCGCCGCGCTGGATTTTCCGCCGCAGAGACAACGACGCAACTTCGCTACTATTGCGAGAACTGGCGCCAACCGTTCCACAAGGACTACACAGAGAGCTCTGTTACGCACGCTTTCGAGCAACTTTTGGCGCTTCGCGCAGACCTCGAGGAGGCGGTTGGCCGCGGGCGCAACAACCTCTTATCTGCCTCCGCTCCGAAGCCAAAGGAAAAGCCCGTTATCCCAGCGCCGCCAGAGTCGGAGATACCAGTCCCTCCGACTCCGAGCACACCTCGGCCTGCTGCCGTGCAGGTTTATCCGCCAACGCCCCCTGCGCCGAAGACAGGGGGAGCACGCGAAACCACTGAATGTGCACCGAAGCACGCTGCCGCACCAGAGGAACAAACTCCCGCAGCGCCTACTGGCGCGGCTGAGATGGAGAAATGTCTCGAAGCCATCTGGGAACAGTTGATTGCCGCGCCTCCATCGCGCGGTCGCTCCATGTCTACCATCGTGCTTCAGGATACAAAAGTTCTGCTCTCGTCATGGGAAGTCGCTGCATTTGTGGCAGAGGGCGGGCAAGATGCGGAAGACTTGCGGCGAGCGGTAGTAGCACGCGCGTTGCTTGCGGTCGCTGCGGACCGGCGCAAACGCTCGGGCGAATTGAACGCCCTCGCGTCGGCGCTATTGTTGGCGCGAAGCGAAGTCTCTTACTTCCAAGGCCGCGTGGAGCAATCCAAGCAAGCAAAGAACACAGAAGCCGCCGTCAATCTTGGGATAAGTACGAAGCGGCTGCTTTCGTGCGTCGAAGAATCAGAAAAACTCCAGCCCTGAGGCGCGGAGAGAGATGGGGTCTCCCTTGCAACACGCCAGCGTCCTGATCGTTTCGGACGACACGGAATTCGCGCGCAGCGTAGCCGCGCGCTGGCAGGCAGAGCGCTGTGTTCCGGAAATTACGCTCGCGACGAGCGACGTATGGCATACCGGGAGTGCCGCCGGCTACCGACTGGTGATCGTTGGACCTGTCCGCAGCGGGCATTCGCGTTTAATTTTATTTGACCTGAATTCGTCTTCCGCTGCCGCTATTTACGTTCCCCCCGAGGAACAAGAAGCGTCCGTTTCACAAGCAAAGTATCCGCATCTACTTGTCATTCCACAGCAGGATGGTTGGAGGGAGACGTTAATTCTGGTTTCAAGCGAAGCGCTCCGCCGGGTAGAAGCAGTGAATCGAGCGCAGCGGGCGGAACGGCTTGCGATCGAAAGCCAGGGCTATGCAACGCTGGGCCGCTACATGCTCGATATGCGACCCAGCGTGAATAACACGCTGACTTCCGTGCTAGGCAATGCAGACTTGCTGCTGCTCGATCCAGAGCCGGTTTCCACGGCGTGCCGCGAGCAGATTGAGACGATCCACACGATGGCGCTGCGGCTCAGCGAAATCATGCAGCGTTTCTCATCGCTTGCGACAGAAATGCGAGCGGGTGAGAAAGAATCTCAACCTGAGACGGAGGTCGCGTCCGGCGGACTCGTTAGCGGTGTTGGAAAGCGGCGCGATCGTTCGTAAGCAAAGCAAATGAAACGGGTTTGCGAACAGGTCGCAAAGCGCGAATGGGTTACGAAGGTGGCTGCGGACTTGCATTTCTTTCCTGGGGTCCGAATCTGGAGGTGCGTCGGTGGTGAACGGGGTAGTGAAAAAGGTGCTGATCGTCGACGACTCACAGGCCGAAGTTCACCTGATGCAGTCGATGCTGCAGCAAGGTGGCTTTCATTCGGTCGGCATATCCGACCCGACAAGGATTGAAGACGCGATTGAAGAGGAGCGGCCCAACGTGATTCTCCTCGACGTCGTGATGCCGCAACGCAACGGCTTCCAGGCGTGCCGGGAATTGAAGAGCCAGGATATTTACTCGCAAATCCCTGTGATCCTTGTGACGTCGCGCAGTTCGCCTAGCGACCGGTACTGGGGCGAACAGCAGGGCGCAAATGGCTGGGTTGCGAAGCCATTCACCTCGGAAGAGTTGCTCAATGCGGTGAAACGGTTTGCCTGATGGCAGATTGGCGCAAAAACGATCAGCAGCCGACGGGATTGCCACTTGAGCTCGAGTCAGGGGAATTCCTCGAGAGCCAGGAGCCCTCGGAAGCTCGCCGGCCTGAACGTCAATACTGCGTGTTTCGCGCGGGGCGCGAGCGTTTCTGCCTTTCGGTACTCGAAGTCGAAGAAGTAGTCGATTGGCCGATCGTGACGCGCATTCCGCTGTCGCCGGCGTTCCTAATGGGAGTTTTCAATCTTCGCGGGACGATAGTGCCGCTCGTCGACATCGCGTTTACGGAGGGCCGCCGGCCTGGCTTACTCCCGAAGCACGTGGTGGTAGCGGCGCTTGAAGGCGACTCCCAGCGCGACGACTTGCGTGTGGGGATTGCGGCGGACGAAGTAATCGGAACCTTTACGACGGCGGAAGAAGCATTGCTCGACCAGGCGCCGATTGACGTTCCACATTGTCGTGGAATGTTGCGCCATGAGGATCGTCTCGCGCTGGTGGTAGACCTGCGGCGATTGACCGACGTGTTTCCGGTGCCGGTGATTTAAGGCGTACTTCCAGTATTGCGGCGTTTTGAACGACGATTTCGAGATTGTGTTGAACAGCGGCTACGGGACAGGGGTCGCACAAGTTCTTGGGAGGAAGTTATGAGAGCACGTTTGAGTTCCACCATCTGGTTGCTGGTCTTCTGGACCGGCTTAGCCCTGTTCGGAGTTCTTGGGCTCGCCTATCACGCCGGCGCGCATTCCGGGGGCCTGTCCATTTTCGATGCGCCATCTATGCCAGGAAGTGCGAGCGGGGCTTTGCTAGCGGCATTCGGCCTCGCGGTGATTGCCGCGCTGTCTGTGGTTTTCGTGCTCAGCAAGAAAGTGCTGAAGCCAGTGGGCGAGCTTGCCAAATTCTCTGAAAGGCTCGTAGCGGGAGATTCACGTGCGCGCGCCGAAGTTGAATCCGATGATGAATTCGGCTTCATCGCAGAGAATTTTAACCGCAGCGCCGCGAAGGTCGCTCACGCCGTGACGAACCAGCAAGCGCAGGATTCTCTCCAGAGGAGCATCACCGACCTGCTCAACACGATCAATCAGGTAGCACGAGGCGACTTGACGATTCGCGGCAAAGTGACGAACGACGCGCTCGGAAACGTGGTCGACTCCGTGAACTTCATGCTCGACAACTTCACGAAGGTTCTCGAACGCGTTCGTAAGGCTGCCGTGGACGTGAGCACAAGCGCCAACCAGATTCTCGACGCGGCGGATGACATGACCGCCGGCGCGACGCAACAGGACCAAGAAATCACGAACACTTCTTCCGCAGTGGAACAGCTCACGGTCTCGATGAAGCAGGTGTCAAACAACGCGGAAGCGAGCGCCGAGGCTGCACGACGCGCCCTCGACGCCGCCGAACAGGGCAATCGCGCCGTACACGATACGCTCGAGGGCATGCAGCGCATTCGCGCTTCAGTGCAAGCCACCGCAAAGAAAATCAAGTCACTCGGCGATCGTTCCTTGGAGATTTCGGAGATCATCAACGTGATTAACGACATTACCGAGCAAACAAATTTGCTCGCTTTGAACGCGGCTATCGAAGCGGCGCGCGCCGGCGATGCAGGCCGTGGGTTCGCCGTCGTCGCCGATGAAGTCCGCAAGCTGGCAGAACATTCCCGCAGCGCTACGAAAGACATCGCCGCGCTGATCAAGGCGATTCAGGCCGAGACGAACGAGGCGGTCGTCGTCATGGAGGAAGGCACGCGCGAAGTGGAAGTAGGTGCGGGCCTGGCCGATCAGGCCGGAAAAGCGCTCGAAGCAATTTCGAGCGTTGTCCGCCAGTCAGCTGAACTCGTCCAGGAAATCTCCCTCGCCTCCAAGCAGCAAGTGCGCGGAACGGAAGGCGTCGCGAACGCCATGCAGATCATTTCGGGCATCACGCGGCAAACCACGCAGGGCGCGCGGCAGACGGCTTCCACCGTCGGCAACATGGTGAAACTCTCCGAGCAACTCAACGAGGCGCTTGCGCAGTTCCGCTCGCAGTCGGGACGCACACCTGAAGCGAAAGAGGAGCCGCGGACTCCGGCGCCGGTGGGGGCGAATCGTTAGCGGCGGATTAGAGCGCGGCCGCTTGCCGCGCTCCGACATGTGCCGACCATGAAACATCATTCATCTACGGCATCCACGGCGTCCACGGCGTCGACGACAGCCACGGCTGCGAAGCTCAGCGAATCTGAGCTCGATGAGATTCGAACGCTGATCGAGCAGCGCTCTGCGATCTTGTTGCGCGAGCGCTTCTTTTCGGCGCGCTTGGGCGAGTTCATGGCGGACAAGAGCATCGCGAGCGGCACGGACTTGCTTCGATTCGTGCGTAGCTCGAGCATCGAGTATGAAGAGCTGCTTGAGCGCTTGCTCACGCAGGAGACGTCGTTTTTCCGGTACCCCGCCGTCTATGAGGCGCTCGAGAAAAGAATTCTGCCGGAAGTGCTGGAGCGGAAATTTTGGCGCAACCCGCGGACGCTTCGCGTATGGAGCGCCGGCTGTTCGACAGGTGAAGAACCTTACTCGATAGCGATTACCGTGTGCGACGCTCTCAAGTTCGCCGAGGCTTGGGAGGTCGAGATACTGGCGACGGATGTGAGCCGGCGCGCGTTGCGTCATGCCGAACACGGCGCTTATTCACGGCGCAGCTTGCAGGATGTTTCGTTGCGGCAAGTGGAAACCTATTTCACGGCGACGAAACACGGCTTTCAGGTGAAGCCGCGCATCCGGCGGATGATTTCATTTGCGCAGATGAATCTGGTTGACTCGGTTTACGTCGGCAAGCTCGACTGCATCTTCTGCATGAACGTGTTGATGTACTTCTCAGAGGAGCGGCGGCTTTCGATCCTTCGCCGGTTCTTTGATGCGCTTGAGCCCGGCGGCTACTTTCTGCTGGGCCATTCGGAAACGCTCTCGAACGTGCCGGTAAAATTCGAGTCCATCGCTCTTGGCGATTGCCGGCTTTACCGCAAGCCTCTGGTTGCGGAAACGCAGCGGGCGCCTGTGCTCGTGGAGGGAAGTCTGTGAGCGGGCTGAGTCCGGAATCGATCGAACTGTTCCTGCAGGAGGCTTCCGAGAACCTCCAGTATCTGCGGGAGTACTCCGGAATTTTGCAAGAATCCCAGACGAAACCCGAAGATCTGGAAAAGCTCTACATTGCCGCGCACACGTTATCCGGCACGTCTGCCAGCTACGAATTCCCATTGTTCTCCGAGGTCGCCTCGAAAATGGCGCATATCTTCCATTACGCCATGAACGCAACTCTCACGCCGGAAATGCATGGCCCCCTCACAGAGTTTATCTCGGATGCGATTGCGGTGCTCGAGTTCGACCTGCTGCAGATCAGTTCGAGCGGAGTAGAGACGGCTGACGACATTGCGTCCTTCAAGCAGCGTTATGCGTTCGCATTTCCACCTCCGCCGGCGTCTGAACCTGCGAAGGATTACGCCGAGAACGATTTCGGAGTAGGCGAACCGATCCCCGAGATTTTCCCGGGGCATTCCTTTGCGGATCGCTTGCCGGAAGATGGGGAAGTCCCGGACGAAGTCCTCGAATTCTTTATTCCCGAGGCCGAAGAGCACTTGCAATCCGTCACCGAGTGTTTGCTCGCACTCGAGACAAATCCCAATCCGGACGACGTCCATCGGCTTTTCCGGGCGATGCATACGGTAAAGGGTTCGGCGGCACAGGTTGGCTTGCACCGGCTTTCAGCTGTAGCCCACCGCGTGGAAGATTTGATTGGTCAGTTGCGTGACAGAGCGCTCCAGCCGGGCGCGGAAATCGTCGATCTGTGTCTCGAATCGGTGGATGTCCTCAAGAAATTCCTTCATCGGCAATGGTCGAGTGATGCCGAAATGGCTGCGGCTGTCGATCCCTTGCTGGCACGGATCGGAGAATTGGTTCCTGAAGAGGTCGTGGACGAAGGAACAGAGGGGACCGAGACGGGTCTGGCGACGGGCTTACCGCACCCAGGGGCAGCTGAGGCAGTCGCGGTCTCGTCGCGACCTGCTGCAGCACAGGCCTTGCCGCAAGCGAAGTCCGTGCGTATCTCACTGGAGCGGCTCGACCGCATGATGAATGCAGTCGGCGAGCTTGTAATTAATCGCACGCGAATGGTTGGCCGGCTCGCGGAACTTGCCAAACTTGTCGAGGTGCTGACCTTCTCGAAGGGCCGCCTTTCCGGCAAGATTTCCGATTTCCAGGAGAAGCACGAATTCAATCGCCTGAGTGGCTCGCTCGTGCCCGGCAGCCACGCGCCTCAGATGGACACGACGCGACCAAAATTTCCTGCGCTGCCTGCGATGACTTCGAACGATCTTCTCGACTTCAGCGAGCTTGAGATGGATCGATACGACGATTTCAACATCCTGTCGCGCTCGCTCACTGAAATCTCGGCGGATGTCACTGAAGTTCTGACGCAACTCGAAGGATTCATGGGTCGCGTCGACACCGACATCGACGAATTCTCGAAGCTCGCCCATCATTTGCAGGACGAAATCACGGCCGCGCGCATGGTACCGATTGGGAATCTCTACACCCGCCTTTCACGCACGGTGCGCGATGCAGCGAAGGCCACTGGGAAGCCCGTCGAGCTTTCACTGGAAGGAGCGGAGACTGAGCTCGACAACAACATTATTCAGCACATTTCCGATCCGCTGATTCATCTGGTCCGCAATGCCGTTGCGCACGGGATTGAAGGCGCTGATGACCGTCGCCGCTCTGGTAAGGACGAGAAAGCCCATGTCACGGTGCGTGCGTACCATCGCGGCAATCACATTTTTATCGAAGTCGAGGATGACGGCCGAGGGATCGACTACGAGCGCGTACGCCAGAGCGTTATCCAATCGGGCGCGATGTCGCCGGTGGCAGCAGCCGAACTTACGGATCGCGAACTTCGCGAATTCCTCTTCCGGCCCGGTTTCTCCACGGCTCCGTCGATGACCGAACTTGCCGGCCGCGGTGTGGGGCTCGATGTGGTCCGCTCGAACGTCCACTCACTGAACGGAGAGATTGAAGTCCGCTCCGAGTTGGGTCGAGGCGCGTGTTTCACTGTGAAAGTGCCGTTGACGCTCATTATTTCGCAGGCGCTGTTCGTCCGATGCGGAACGTCAGTATTCGCGCTGCCGCTAGCCGTGGTAGAAGAAATCCGCAGGTTGCGGCCTGATGAAATTGAAGACGTCGGTGGAAGACTTCTGACGCGCGTACGCGACGTGGTCACCGAAATCGTGCGCCTGGATTTGCAACTCGCGCTGCCTACGCTAGAACCTCTGAACGGTTACTTCCACATGGTAATTGTCAAGGTTGCCGGAAAACATGTAGGCGTCGTCGTCGAGGAAGTTCTTGGCAAGGACGAAATCGTAATTAAGAATCTCGGTGACTACCTGCGCCGCGTAAAACTGTTCCCGGGCACTACGATTGCTCCCGACGGGAGCTTGATTCTCCTGATCGACTTGAATCGTTTGGTTTCTGCGGACGCCGCCGACCGGCATGCGCTTCCGGCGTCGTCTCCGGCCGCTCGCGTTTTTGCGCCAGGTGCGGAAGCGGTGGCCGCTGGCAGCATTCCAGCCGAAGCTGTGGATCCAATTGAAAACGACCGCGTCGTAGTCGTTGCAGACGACTCAATCAGCGTGCGGAAATTCGTTGGAAGAATGCTTGAGAAAGCCGGGTATCGCGCAAAGCTCGCTTCGGACGGCCTCGAAGCTTCGGAAATCGTCGCCCAATCAGGTTGTCACCTCGTTATCACTGACCTCGAGATGCCGCGAATGAACGGTTACGAGCTCATGGCGCATCTGCGGCAGAATCCCGCGACTCGCGGGATTCCGGTGCTTGTTGTTACGTCGCGCGCCGGTGCAAAGCATCGCGACCGCGCTCTGAAGGAAGGCGCGTCGGGGTTTCTCACGAAGCCCGTGCAGGAAGATCAGTTGCTTTCGAGCGTCGAGAGTTTGATTGGATCGGACAGACCGCTAGGTCGCCCGGCAATAAGCGTGGGGTCGCGGCAGGATTGAGATGATCAAGGCGACGGACAAAAAAATCCGAGTGCTCGTGGTGGATGACTCCGCCTTCATGTGCAAAGTGCTTCAGGAGATCATCAGCGCCGACCCCCAACTTGAAGTGGCCGGCTTAGGCCGTGACGGACGCGATGCGATCGCCTTAGCGGAGTCGCTGCGGCCAGACGTGATCACGATGGATATCAATATGCCGCACGTGGACGGTCTGCAGGCGACCGAAATGATCATGTCGCAGAATCCGCGGCCGATCGTAATTGTCAGTTCCGAATCACGCGAAGGAGCGACCAGCACGCTGCGCGCGCTTGAGCTCGGCGCTATTGATTTCGTTCAGAAGCCTTCCACCGGCATCGACCTCGACATGCGAAATGTTCGCGACGAGCTTACACGCAAGCTCAAACTTGCGGCAAAAGTTCGCGTGGTGCGCACGGCGACGCGTTCGAAACTCCCCGCCCCCCATGCGCCGCTGCCGATTTCAACCGGGCGCTCCGTAGGTGCGACAGTTGCTTCGCAGAACGGCGGGAAATTTCCGTTAGTAGTAATCGCTGCATCTACGGGAGGGCCAGCGGCTGTCATGCGCGTGGTAGCCAGCTTGCCGAAAGATTTTGCGGCGGCCGTATTGCTCGTGCTCCACATGCCGGCGGCGTTCACCAAACAATTCACGATTCAACTGGCCGAGATTGCACCGCTACCAGTGAAAGAGGCGGAAGCAAATGAACTCGTGCAGCCGGGGATGATCTATCTGTGCCCAGGCTCGCATCATTTGCGCCTTTCCTCGCTGGGCAAGATCGCCCTCGACGCCGGCGCTCGCATCGAGGGTTATCGCCCGTGCGCAGACGTTGCCTTCGAAACAATTGCGGCCTACGCGCGCTCGCTCACTGTGGGAGTCGTGCTAACAGGGATGGGCGGCGACGCGGCCAAGGGTGCCAAAGCCGTTAAGCAATCGGGCGGCTACGTCGTTGCCCAAAATGAAGCATCCTCCGTGATTTTTGGCATGCCCGCCGAGGCAATCAAGATTGGGGCCGTAGACGAAGTGTTGCCGCTCGACGAAATCAGCGCTGCAATTGAAAAGCGTGTAACGAAGATCTGGCGCATGGTCCCGGTGGGAGTGAGATGAAAATCGCTAACTCGGACGCATCGAATTCGCGCCGCAGCACCACCTCGGAACCAATGATTCTTTTTCGTGTCGCGCATCAAACGTTCGCGATTGCAGCCGATGCCGTACAGGAGATTCGCAGCACGGACGGCTTGGCAGCCGCGGCTACGGAATTCGAGCAAACGGAAGTGCCAAAGGTTCACCACACGATTGAGCGCGCGCACCGGACGTACTATGTCGTGAATGCCGGCGCCCACTTCGGATTGCCGGTAACGCGGCCCACGCTCGTCTTGATATTGCGTCAACTGCGTGCCGCTGTGCTCGTCGATCAGATCGAACGTATGACTGATATTTTCACAGTGCATCCGCTGCCACGAGCGTTCGCCGGACAGGAACGGCGGTGGTACCGCGGATTGACATATCTGGATGACCACGTAATTCCAGTGATTCAGCCAAACGGTTTTCTTACGCCCGATGAATTCGATCGGCTCGATCGTGCCGCAATGGCCATCGCCGCCGAGCGTCAGGTTGAGAGAGCGGTGCAGGCATGAGCTTGATCGAAAATGTCGGAGGCAATTCCTACGTCCTTCTGCAAGTCGGAGAACGCCGTTTCGCCATGCGTGCCGATATCGTCGAGGAATTGGCGCCGCCAGTGAGGTTGCATTCGTTTCCGCACACCTCTCCCCTGATCGTGGGTGTGATCGTGCGCCGTGGCCATGTCGTTCCTGTCTTTGACGTTGGCCCGCCATTGCTTGGAAGAGCTTCTCCGGCCCATCGCTTCTATCTCGTCGCGCGCCGTCAGTTCGGCGAAATGAGTGAATCGAGTGCGATTCCCGTGAATGGCGAGTGCGAACTGGCCACAGGTGCAGTGGAACCACCTCGCGAAGGTCGTCCCAAATACGTCACCGGAATTCTCACCACCGCCGATGAAAGACTGGAGATTTTGAATTTCGAAGTGCTCATGGCTGCGCCGACCGCCGCAGCTCACGAATCGAGCCAGCCGAGTGCATTTACGGAGGCATCGCTGTGAGCGCCCAGTCGAACGCTCCGCGAATCCTGCTGATCGACAGCAACGTTTACTTTTCGAAGCGCCTGGGTGATGCGCTCAAGGAACAGGGTTTTGACGTAGTGCCAAGCACGCAAGCATCTTATTCGCTGACGATGCTCGAATGGGACGCGCCAATGGCCATTCTCTGCGCTACAAATTTGCGCGAAATGGGCGCGCTCGAAATGGCGCCAATCCTGCGCGCCGATCCGAAGACGTCAAATATTCCCCTGATCGCAATCGGCAGCGGAGGCGACCAAGCCTTGCTTGAGGCCTATCGCGCCGGATGCGATGACTACGTGGACCGGCGGCGCGCGCCTGCCGACATCGCCGCGCACGTTCGCAGTTTTCTCGTGAGCCGCCAGGAAGGATTCCAGCCCACCCAAATGCTCGCTCAGTCGGATACCTCTCTCAGCGGCAATCTTTCACATCTAGATTTGCCCGGTGTGATGCAAATGCTGGGCCAGGCGCGGCAAACCGGCGCTCTGCATATCAATGCGTGTGAAACTGACGGAATTATCTTCTTTGAAGGCGGTGAAATTTTTCACGCCGAGTGTGGCATATATTTCGGGGATGAAGCCGTGACGCAAGTCGTGAAGAACTGCCAGGCATCCGGGAAAGGCGTTTACAAGTTTGTTTACGGAGCCGCTGCCGCGCAGCGGACCGTATTGCGCTCGGCCACCGACTTGCTTCTCGATGCGCTCCGCGAATTCGATGAAGGCGAGCGCGACGAAAACGAGAGCAACCCGATCGAGAATGCCGAGAAGGAGTCGTCATGAGCGAGACACAAATTCTCACGGCTGCCCGCACGCCGACGGTTTATTTCATCGATGACAGCGCCACCATGCGCGAGGTGATCAAGATCGCCTTCCGCAAGGAAAATATTCACGTCATCACGTGCTCCGATGCCGCCTCTGCGCTCGCGCAATTCGGAGAAGTAGCGCCCGACATGGTAATCACCGACGTCATCATGCCGGATAAGGACGGCTACGAAGTCTGCCAATTCGTGAAACAGCACGAGCAGTTCGGTAAGACGCCCGTAATCCTGATGTCGGGCGTAGTCAACCGCACCGTCGCGGAAAAAGCCATGACCGTGAAAGCCGACGAATTGATCCGCAAGCCGTTTCAGCCGCAAGATCTGATTCTGCGCGTGAAGAATCTTCTCTATCCAAGGCCGGCCGTAATCGCCGTCGATGACGAACATGCGGCGGCGCGCGTGTCTTCTCGATCATTGTCGAGCCTTTTCTCGCCAGTTCCTGCGGCCGGAAACGCACCGTTCACCCCACAAGGGGCAGCGCCGCGACCGGAAACTTCTGCTGCGGTTGCTTTCCAGAAATCGTCGGAGCCCACTCCTTCGTCCTTTGGATCGATGCATCGGACTGCTGCATCTTCGCCAGCAGAAAGTCAAAAATTGCGCAACGAAATACGGCGCCTCGAACTGCTCGTAAAAAAATTGCAAGCCGAACTCGAAGCGGGACGCCAATACTGCGCTGCACTAGAAGCCCACATCCAGACTCTGCAGGAGTCTGAATAGCTCCTCTCCCTCGGAGGGATCGAGTTCCCCCGGTCACTTCGTAACGTCGTCTCCATTGGAGTTTAGAAGCCTTCCGTGGCAGAATCCTGCGACGCCCAATTCGCGAGAGAGGATGCGCTATGCGGCCTGTGCCACGAATGTTTGCAATCGTTCTATCCGCCATCTTGATTTCGTTCGGGCTGGCTTCTCGTGCTGCATCGCCCACTTCCTCGGTGACAGATTCGTCCTCCGGCGATGCGCGCAGTTTTCAGTTCACCTCGGTCACTCATGTTTCAGCTTTGCCGGCGGGATCTCGTCAGCTCAAGATTTGGGTTCCACTGCCCTACGAGGAGCGCTCTCAGCTCATCTCGAATCTTCAGGTTCTCACTCCGCGTTCCTACAAAATTGAGCGCGAAAAAGAGTACGGCAACCGCTACGCATATCTAAAAGTAGATCCCGATGACGCGCGCGATCCTTTCGATATTCGGGTCACGTTTCACGTGCAGAGATTTGAGCATCGCGTTTCGCTCACTCCATTGAGTAACGCGCTGAGTGAGCCGGCTGTCTCAACCGCGCGCTTCTTGCGGCCGGATCATCTAGTGCCCCTCGACGGCGTCATTAACGAGCTCTCGATTCAACATACGGCAGGCGCCGCAACGCCGCTCGAAAAGGCGCGCCAGATTTACGACTACGTTGTCGCGTCAATGCACTACGACCACGACGGCAAGGATTGGGGTCGCGGCGACGCCGTTTGGGCCTGCGACGCGAAGCACGGAAATTGCACTGACTTTCATTCCGTGTTCATTGGGATGGCACGCGCCGCTGGGATTCCCGCGCGATTCGAGATGGGTTTTCCACTTCCCGCGAACGCCCGCGAAGGCACGATTTCCAGCTATCACTGCTGGGCGCAGTTTTACGTTCAGGGAATCGGCTGGGTTCCGATTGACGCTTCCGAGGCGTGGAAGAATCCGTCCAGGCGAGATTATTTCTTTGGCGCTACCGACCAGAACCGGGTCATGTTCTCTCTCGGCCGCGATATTCGTCTGAAGCCTGCGCAGAAGCGCGAACCGCTGAATTACTTCGTTTATCCGTACGCCGAACTCGACGGAAAGCCTTTCACGCAACTGAAAAACGAATACTCATTCCGGGATGATTCAGTTCCAAAGCTACCAACGGCGGGCCTTACAACTTCCGATTAATCTCTTTCGCTCTCGCCCGGCTGCTTAGTCGAGTCCTTTCCGGCGAAGAAATTCGCGGGCCACGTCTGCCGCATCCAGATGCTGTCCATCCACAGCGTTATTCATTTTTCGCATTTCGTCAGTCGAAATTTTTCCCGCTAAATCCTTTAGCCGCCTTGTACCGCGGGATGTCGCGTGAAGGTATCTTCTCGCACCACTGGGACAGCTTCGTATGGCGGAAAATAGTGCTTGTCGTCCTCAAGCATTACCAGGTCGTGTGCCGCTAGCAACCCGTCGGTTGAATTTCCCGCAACCAAATCAACCTGCTTTTCAAGCAATGCTCGATAAAGCAGTCCCAGATCCAGGATCCGTGGCGACTCGGCGAATCGAAAGCCATACAGCTTGGCGAGTCCCGGATATCCATCCGGCCGCTCCGAAAATTCGAAGCCAAACCCGGCGCGCCACCGCGAACTGTACGGAGCAGCATCGGAGATTGTCTTCAGATTCAAGCGCCGAGCATCCTCGCCACGAATCACAATCGCAAACGTATTGTCGAAGCCAAGCGACGGCAGCACATTCAGCCCGAATCTCTTTTTGTATTCAGAACGGACGCTCTGAAAGACGGCGCCAGGGTCGCGCTCGATTGGATCGTGCAGGATTGCAGTCAACGCGGTGCCGGTGTATTCGACGTAGGTGTCGATGCGCCCGGCAAGTAAAGCCTGCTGGCAGATGTAAGAGCCCGCGAGATAGAAACGGCGCACCACCGGAAGATGAGTGCGAGCTTCAATGTGTTGCGCCAGAATTTCTCCGAGCAGCGCCTGCTCGGAGAAATTCTTTGAGCCAATCACGATCGAATCCTGCCGCCCTGGCCCGCAAGCTCCAAAGCATACTAGTGCAAGCGCGACAACCAAGCCTATCGCGGGCGAGTGGACCGTTCGCGTCATCGAATCGGACGCAGCCGCCGTTCAAGTAGCCCGATCCCCAGATCCGCTGCGATGGCAAGTATCGCAGCTGGAATTGCGCCGGCCAGGATCAGCTGATCGTTCACCATCGCGAGGCCGCGAAAAATAAATTCGCCGAGGCCCCCCGCGCCCACTGCCGCAGCAATCGTCGCAACACCGATCGTCAGCACGGTCGCAATTCGCACGCCGGCCAGAAGGGTCGAAAGCGAGAGCGGTAACTCGACTTGAAAAAGAATCTGCCGTTCCGTCATTCCCATGGCTCGCGCTGATTCGCGCACCGCCGGATCCACGCCTGCGATTCCCGCCGACGTATTGCGAATGATTGGCAGCAACGCGTAAAGCGTCAATGCCGTAATGGCCAGCCGGTCCGCGCGCCCGCCGAGCCATGGCACCGGAAGCAGGAAACCGAAGAGCGCCAAACTTGGAATCGTCTCTGCAATATTGGCGCTGCCGAGGATCGGCTTCGAAAGCCACGGACTCCGCGCCACAAGAATTCCCAGCGGCACGCCGATCGCCACCGCCAGCAGCATCGTCGCTCCCGCCAGCCAGACGTGCTCCAGCACTGCCTGCCAGATTTCGCCCTGGTGGTGCAAAAAAAAAGTGACTAGGTTCATGCGCCTCCCTCAAGCTGCTTATACGCGCGAAACTGCGCGGCATACGCGGCAGCGACAGGTTGCTGCGACCTCAAGAATTCTTTCGGCGTGTACACCCCGGCGAGCTCACCTGATTCGATCAAGCCGATTCGCGTGCCCAGCAGGAGGGCTTCACCCACGTCGTGCGTAACGATCACGATGGTTTTGCCCAACCGTTTCTGTAGCATTTGAAATTCTTGCTGAAGTTCGCCGCGTGTCAGCGGGTCGAGCGCTCCAAACGGCTCGTCCATCAGTAGAATCGGCGGATCGGCAGCCAGCGCCCTCGCCACGCCTATGCGCTGCCGCTGACCGCCCGAAAGTTGATGCGGGTACCGCTTCATGAATTTCTCGGGATCGAGGCCGACCAGCAAGAGCAGCTCTCGCACACGCGCGCGGGTACGATCTTCTGCCCAGCGCTCGAGACGCGGCACCAGTGCGATGTTCCGCTCCACCGTGAAATGGGGAAACAATCCGATTTCCTGCACCACGTAGCCGATGTGCCGCCGCAGCGCTATCGCATCCCATTCCGCAGTCGAGCGGCCCTCCACGCGCACCTCTCCACTCGTGCTCTCGAGGAGCCGATTGATCAGCTTCAGCGCGGTAGTCTTTCCAGCACCGCTGCGCCCAAGCAATACCAGCGTTTCGCCCTGTTTCACCGGCAAAGTCACGTCCTTCAGCAAAGCGGGCCGCCCCGGAACCGCGAAGGTCGCGTGTAGGAATTCGATCGCAACTTCGCGATTGGTTTGATCACTCATGTAGCGTCAATGTAGCACAGCCGCTCCCTGGGCGAATGCGGCCGCCGTGTAGCCGCTTCACTTGTCGGGACAGTCCGTTCGCGGTATAAGCTCATCGAGTTTCTGGAACTTAGCAACCATTGCGAGAAATGGAAGATGCGGCGCTTCTGGATTGACACCGATACGGCCTCCGACGACGCAGTCGCAATTCTAATGGCGCTTCGCACGCCCGATATTCAAGTCGACGGAATCTCCACCGTCTCCGGCAACGTTCCTCTCGAGATGTGTTCGCGCAACGCGGGAACCGTCGTCGAACTCTGTGCCAAGGACACGCCGGTCTACGCCGGATGCGACCGTCCGCTCGTTCGCGAGCCCAGTTACGCTTATTTCTTCCACGGTCCCGACGGCATGGGCGGAATGAATTATCCCGCGCCAAAACGCGGGCCGGAGAAGGAACACGCCACAGACGCGCTTGTGCGCGCGATTCGCGGCCAGCCCGGCGAATACACGCTGGTAACGCTTGGGCCTCTCACCAACATAGCGATGGCTTTGCGCCAGGCGCCGGACATTTCCACCAAGCTTCGGCGCGTCTACGTGATGGGCGGCGCGGCGTGCACGGTGGGAAATATTACTCCTGCTGCGGAGTTCAATATCTGGGTCGATCCCGAGGCGGCAAAAATCGTATTCCATTCTGGCATGCCGATTCTGATGGTCGGCTGGGAGCATTGCCGCGGCGATTCTGTTCTAAGCGATTCCGATATGGCGTTTGTTCGCAACTTCAAGACGAAATACGCCGATTTTGCGCTCGATTGCAACAAAAGCGCCCTCGCCGCCAGCCGCAGCTTCAATCGCGAGCACGGATTGACGCTTCCCGATCCGGTCACAATGTCTATCGCCATCGACGCAGCCGTGTGCACGTCCGTCGATCATCATTACACGGACGTAGAAGTTGAGTCCGAACTTACCCGCGGCATGACAGTTGTCGATCAGCTCCGCGTCACGAAACAGCCCCCGAACGTCGAAATCTGCTGGAAGATCGACGCCCGTCGCTGGAAAGAAACGTTGTACAAGACTCTCCGATGAGCATCGGCGCATCGAACCGCCCTTTGGGAGCAGCCCAATCGAGCTGGCTCTGGAACAAGGACCTCGCTCCAATCCCTCCCGAGCGGCGCACTTGGGGCACCTACAACTACACCGCTCTGTGGGTCGCGATGAGCGTCAATATTCCAACGTACATGCTGGCGAGTGGAATGATCGCCGGCGGCATGAACTGGAAACAAGCCATCTTCACGGTTTTCCTGGGCAACGTAATCGTATTAATTCCGATGCTCCTCAACGCGCACGCCGGCGCCGAATACGGAATTCCGTTTCCGGTGTTCGCGCGCTCGTCGTTCGGAGTTCTAGGCGCCAACGTACCCGCCGTTCTCCGCGCGCTCGTAGCGTGCGGATGGTTCGGCATTCAAACGTGGATTGGCGGAGAAGCGATCAACACATTGCTCGCGGCCATCGTGCCCGGTTGGAACCACGTGTGGCTCTGCTTCGCGCTGTTCTGGTTGCTAAACGTAATCGTAGTGCTCCGAGGAATCGAATCCATTCGCTTCCTTCAAGGCATAACAGCCCCAGCACTCCTCATCCTCGGCCTCGCCTTGCTAGCATGGGCCTACTTCAAAGCGGGCGGCTTCGGCCCCATGCTTTCGACGCCTTCGAAATTCCGCACCTTCGGCGAATTCTTCGCGTTCTTCGTTCCTTCGCTTACAGGTGTTGTCGCGTTTTGGGCCACGGTTGCGCTGAACATCCCGGACTTTACGCGTTACGCGAAGGGTCAACGCGAACAAATGCTCGGCCAGGCGCTCGGCCTGCCCACCACGATGACGCTTTACTCTTTCATCGGCATCGCGGTCACTTCCGCAACAGTCATCGTGTTCGGCAGCGCGATCTGGGATCCGGTTGCAGTCATGAGTCGCCTCGGGAATCCAATCGCTGTGGTAGTCGCGATGTTGGCGCTGCTGCTCGCCACACTGAACGTGAACGTCGCCGCCAACGTTGTATCTCCGGCGAATGACTTCTCGAATTTGTATCCGCGAAAGATCAGCTTCAAGTTGGGCGGCTTGGTCACCTGCGTCGTAGGACTGCTGATGCAGCCATGGCGGCTTCTCGCAAGCTACGGAAACTATATCGTTGGCTGGCTGGTTGGCTATTCGGGTTTCCTGGGACCAATCGCAGGCGTGATGATTGCGGACTATTACGTCCTCCGAAAGAGAATCATCGTCACCGATGATCTCTTCGAGCGCGGCGGCCGGTACGAGTTTTCGCGCGGTTTCAACTGGCGCGCGATCGGCTCACTAGCCGCTGGAATCATCGTCGCGCTGATTGGCCTCGAAGTTCCCGCGTTGCACGGCCTATATCACTATGCGTGGTTCGTCGGCTTTGGCGTTTCGTTCGCAATTTATCTTGCCTGGATGCCTCGTCCGTGAAACGCCCGCCCACAAAACCAATGACGCGGACAAGGCCAAGCGCCAAATCATTTCCGCTCAAGAAACCGGCGTATATCCCGCAACACCTTCGCGAGCATCGCCCTCGTCAGTTTACCCGTAAAAGTATTTTGCTGGCTCGGATGGTAAGAGGCGAACAATCGCGGCAACTCGCCGGGAAGCTCGTAAGTAACTCCATGGCCAAACCGGAAAGCCGCAAGGCTCTTGATTTCGCCGCGCTCCTTGAGCAGCCCCAGGTACACGCGCATCGCGATGCTCCCAAGCGCAAGAACCGCGCGCGGCCGCAGAATTTCAAGCTCGCGCTCGAAATACGGCCGGCAGTTCGCCAGTTCCGACGGCAGTGGTTTGTTTGCCGGCGGCGCGCAACGGATTCCCGCAACAATATAGGTATTCTTCAATACCAGGCCGTCGCCGCGGTTTGTCGACGTCGGCTGGCTCGCGAATCCAGTGCGGTACAGCGCGTGAAACAAGAATTCACCCGAGCGGTCGCCCGTAAACACGCGTCCGGTGCGATTTCCTCCATGCGCCGCGGGCGCCAGTCCGAGGATCAGCAATTTCGCCTGAGGGTCGCCGAATCCAGGGACCGGTTTGCCCCAGTATTCGTAATCCCGGAACGACAGCCGCTTTTCGCGCGCCACTCGTTCGCGGTATTTCACCAGACGCGGACACTTCCGGCACCGGATGATTTCTTCGTTCAGTTCTCGAAGCCCGTCCATCAAATTTCCCTCAAGGAAAATTATCACGAAACCGAAGTGCCGCCGGAATCATCTATTTGTATGAGTGAATACGGCCGGCGAAAGGCTGTTCGCGTTTTCAAGTCGATCCTCATCAGGTACGAAAGATTTCACGGTCGCCACAACCAATGAACGCAAAGCGCGAAAAAATCATCATCATCGAATCCGACGTCTCAAGCGCTGAACTCCTCCGCGCGGCCTTCGATACGGCAGGATATGACGTCGCGTCATTCTCCACCGCCGCCGAAGGCCTCGACGCCGTCCAGCACTCGGACGCCGATATGCTCATATTCGACACAAGCCTGCCGAACCCGGTCGCGCGAGAAACCATAGCGGCCATCCGAGGTGCAGTCGCGACGGAAACCGTCCGCGTGATTCTCATCGTCGGTGCCGCGGCCGCCGAACGCGCCGCCGCGCTCGATATCGGCGCCGACGATGCCGTTTCTCGTCCCGTCGATTCCCGTGAGCTTGTCGCCCGCGTTCACGTTCAATTGCGCGCCCGGCGCGCCGAAGCCGCACTCCGGAAAAAAGTGCGCATTGCCGAAGAAGGCCAGCAGATCGCGCACACCGCGTTCGAAGCGATCGCCGTCACCGAAAAAATGGCTAGCGACGCGACCAAACTCGACCACCGGCTCAAAATCGGGTTCTCCGCCGTGCTCGCGCTCGCCGCAGTCATGGCCGTCATTTATTTCGGATTTGCCCGTACCGCTCAAAAACAGACACAGCGCTCCAACGCCTTTATCGCTCGCATGGAGGGTGGACTCGTTCATCAGCAGGATTTGCTCTCGCAAGTTCGCAAATTGCGCGGCGAACAAGTCGCCGGAACCATCGCTCCGGCTGGAAAAGACGAGTTGAAACGGCAAGCCGCCGATCTCAAGGCCAAGATGTCTACTGCCAATTCAGATGAAGTAGCGGCGCTGCAGAAAGATTTGGCCGAGACAAATGCCCGCCTGAAGAGAGTCGAGCAGGAAGGTGCGGCCGCTCAAAATCTCATTCCCATGGACGTGCAGAGCGTCTGTCTCCTGCACGTTTCGGTCGCGTTTCGCGATAAACAGAGTGGTCGCAGGCTCCACTACGCCGGACTGAACTCCCAAGGCGATCCTCTCGAAGATAGTGACGGTAATCCGATTCTGAATCTCGAAGCCGGCGGACCGGAAGTGAAAGTCGATATCTTCGGCACCGGTTTTCTCGCAGGCCCCGGAGGCCGCGTAATCACGAACCGCCACGTCGCCGAACCTTGGTGGAAGAATGATGAGCTGAAAGAACTCACCAGTCAGGGTCTCCAGGCTGAAATTTCCTTAATCCGCGCTTATTTCCCCGGCGACTCCCGCGCCTTCCACGCCGAAATTCAGCAAATTTCCAGCGAAACGGATTTGGCTACCATGCGCGTGGATCTGCAAGACTTGAAACGCCCGCTCCTTTCGATCGACTCGCAAAAAAACGCCGCAGTCAGTGGACAACCGGTTGTACTCATGGGCTATGCCACTGGCCTGGCAGCGATTCTCGCGCGCACCGACGAAGAGGCCGCGCAGAAAATCCTCACCAAGAGCGGGGGCGACGTTTCGCAAGTCCTCGATGAATTGGCGCGGCAAGGTTTGATTCGCCCGCTCATCACGCAGGGCCACATCGGCGATGTTTTGTCCGATAAAATAGTTTTCGACGCGCAAACCACCTCCGGAGGCTCAGGCGGCCCGCTGTTCAATCGCGACGGCAAGGTCATCGGCGTAACCTACGCGATCCTGAAAGGTTTCGGCGGTTCGAACTTCGGCATCCCAATCCGATTCTCACAGCCGCTATTGACCCAGTAAGAGTGCCTGTTTGCTGCCGCATGCGATCCCCGCCTGCCGCCCGGTGCGCAATCATAACTGTAGGCATATGCACAATTGCGCGTCCTCACGCGCTGTCATCCTGAAGGCATCCGGCCAGGATGCCTGAGGGATCTCAGCGTACAGCGCGCCACTTCATTCCATTCGGAGGTCTCCGCCTCCGCGTTTCGCCATCCCCAGAATTTTTCCTAACCAAAAAAACACTTGAAATCCCGTAGGAACGCGCTATAATTCACAAATCCTAAAATAACCTAATACTTATTTTTGTGCCCCGGAAAAAGGGGCCAGCGCCGGCGTGTGTCCCTATTCCACGCCAGAGGAGAACTTTCGTCCCCAGCTGGGGACACGCGAGACGATGAATGGAAACCGACAATGTGCATCTCGTCGGCTCGGTAGCGTTCTCTTCGCAGGGACGCAGCACGCTGCGCCCGGTCCGGCGATACACCACATGCAACCACGTGCGCGGTTGCGCACAGCCCCTGGGGCCGCCCGCCAATACTTCGCTTCCCAGATCTCCGGGAAGGAGAGCCTGAAGGATCAGCCGTTCGCCTCCGCATTTCTAATAGCGAATCCGCGATTAGAAGCACGCCTAAATCCAACAAAACAAACGGCGGCACCCATGCCTAATAGCGAATTTTCGCAGGTTTTTCTTTCTCGCCTTCGCCCGCTCAACACCCGCATTTCTAATCGCCACATTCCGCGATTAGAATCGAACTTAACCTCTGCAAAATCAGCGCCCACATCCTTTCTAATCGCAACAAATCGCACACCTCGCATCTCCGCATTTTCCGCGTTCTCCGATCCGCGACAAACGCCAGACCCTCCCTTTATTTCCTCGAAATTGACACTAGAGGGCCGCACGGCTAGCATAGTCCCAGCGATTTTCCCTTTAAGGCAAGGCCTGAAGGCAAGCATTCCCGCGGCTGGGGACTGGCTCTTTTCTCTACCCATGGAAACTAGCTCGCACTCGAAAACCATTCTGGACCGAATTGTCGACGCTCGTCGCCAGTCCGTCGCTCACCGCAAGCGTGTGCTTCCCGACGTTGCGCTGAAGATTGCGGTCGAAAAGAAAGCTCCGCCGCCGAGGGATTTTGCTGGCGCGCTGTCACGCGCAGGTCTGAACGTAATCGCCGAGCTGAAGAAAGCGTCGCCATCGCGCGGCATGCTGCGCGACGAATATGCGCCGTCGGCTTTGGCCGCGGGCCTCGAACATGCAGGCGCCGCTGCACTCTCAGTGCTCACCGAAGAAGATTTCTTTTCGGGCTCTCTAGCAGATCTTAAAGACGCCAGCAAAGTGACAAAAATCCCAATCCTCCGAAAAGATTTCATCGTCGATCCCTGGCAGGTTTGGGAGACGCGCGCCGCAGGCGCCGACTCGTTCCTTCTGATCGCCGCGATCCTGACCGACGCCGCGCTTGGCGAGCTTCTTGAGTTAGCGCGCTCGCTCCGTATGGAGCCGCTGGTGGAAGTTCATTCGCGCGCGGAACTCGAGCGCGTAGTCGCCTCCGGCGCCCGCATCATTGGCGTGAACAACCGCGATCTGCGCAATTTCGAAGTCCATATCGAAACCTCGCTCGAATTGATCGAAGAGATTCCGGACTATTGCATTGCAGTAAGCGAGTCCGGCCTGCGCTCTCACGCCGACTTGAATCGGCTGCGAGATGCCGGGTTCGACGCTTTTTTGATTGGCGAGCATCTTATGAAGGATGCCGAGCCGGCCAGTGCATTGCGCGAGCTGCTCGAACCTGTCGGCGGAGGGCACAAGGTCGCGTAAGCGCCCGGCTGCGATGGTCATGGTCAAAATTTGCGGAATCACAAATGGCACGGACGCCCGGCGCGCAGTCGAGGCGGGCGCGGATTTTCTCGGCTTCAATTTCTATCCCAAGAGCCCCCGCTACATTGAGCCGGCCAAAGCGCGGCGAATCGCGCACAAGCTGCCAACGAAGATTTCTCTGGTGGGAGTTTTCGTAAACGAATCGGAAAAAACGATGCTCGAGATTGCGCGGATAGTCGGCCTCGATTTCTTGCAATTGCATGGAGACGAATCGCCCGCAATGGTTTCGCGTTTGAAGCGCACGCTGCCCGTAATCAAAGCGATTCGCGTGCGAAGCTCATTTCGCCCCGCAAACCTAGTGCGATTCGGCCGCTCGGATGCTCTCTTGCTCGATGGCTTTGATCGCCGCCGGCACGGAGGCACGGGCAAGACGTTCGCCTGGGACATCGCGCGCCGCGCAAATCGATACGGCAAGATTTTTCTGGCGGGTGGTCTGAGACCGGAAAATGTGGCGGACGCAATGCGCGCCGCGAAACCCTACGCAATCGACGTGTGCAGCGGAGTCGAAGCGAAGCCTGGAAAGAAAGACCCAGCGCGTCTGAAAGCTCTGATGCAGGCGGTGAAAACGGCCGAAGCCGCGCGAGTGGGGCGAGCGGTAAAAGCCGTGCCGGCGGTGTCATTCGTTAAAGTCGCGAGGCGGAAATCACGATGAGTTCGATCGCACAACTCGCCCCCGATTCCCGAGGCCGTTTCGGCCCGTACGGCGGGCGCTATGTTCCTGAAACTCTCGTCGCGCCACTCGAAGAGCTCGAGCGGGCCTACGCCGAAGCGCGCCTAGACCCGAGCTTCGAAGTTGAACTTGATTCCATGCTGCGCAATTTTGCCGGCCGCCCCACTCCGCTGCAATTCGCTTCGAGGCTAACGGAACAATTCGGCGGCGCGCGCATCTACCTTAAGCGTGAAGACCTGCTCCATACCGGCGCGCACAAGATCAACAATTGCATCGGTCAAGGACTGCTCGCCGTTCGAATGGGCAAGCGCCGCGTGATTGCGGAAACCGGGGCGGGGCAGCACGGCGTCGCCACCGCAACCGTTGCCGCGCGCCTCGGACTTGCCTGCACTGTGTACATGGGTACGGAGGACATGGAGCGCCAGCGCCTGAATGTTTTTCGCATGCGTCTCCTTGGCGCCGAAGTGATCGGAGTCGATGCAGGCAGCCGCACGCTCAAGGATGCGATTAACGAAGCCATGCGAGACTGGGTGACCAACGTTCGCACTTCGCACTATTTGCTGGGTTCTGTTCTCGGCGCGCATCCCTACCCGCAGATCGTGCGCGATTTTCACAAAGTGATTGGAGAAGAAGCGCGCGAACAGATTCTGGGTGTCGAAGGACGCTTGCCCGATCTGCTCATCGCCTGCGTTGGCGGCGGCTCGAATGCGATTGGACTTTTCACCGCATTTCTCAATGATCCCACCGTGAAGATGGCGGGTGTCGAGGCTGGCGGGCGTGGCAAATCGCTGGGCGAACACGCCGCACGCCTTTCCGCCGCGCAAGGATTTACGGGTGCGCGTCCTGGTGTTCTCCAGGGAACCTACACGCATCTTCTGCAGACTCCGGACGGACAGATTTCAACCACGCACTCCGTCTCCGCCGGGCTTGACTACCCGGCAGTGGGCCCACAGCACGCCTGGCTTGCCGACCTCCGCCGCGCTCAATACACGGCGGCGAGCGATGAAGAAGCCATTGCGGCCGCGAAGCTGCTCGCGCGAATCGAAGGAATTATTCCGGCGCTTGAGTCCGCGCATGCGTTAGCAGAGCTTCCGTGCCGCGCGTCCAAAATGACTAAGGACGAAATCATCATCGTGAATCTCTCCGGGCGCGGCGACAAAGATATGGAGATCCTCTCCCGCTATGTCTGAGCCCGCCATTTCAAAGACCGTGACAGCCGAGCGCGCGCCCGGCCGAATCGCCGCCAGATTCCGCGAACTCGCGAACGCGTCCGAACTCGGGTTGATCGCTTACATCACGGCGGGCGATCCATCGCTCGACGCAACCGAAAAAATCGTTTGCGCGGCAGCGGAAGCGGGAGCCGACATAGTCGAACTCGGCGTGCCGTTCAGCGATCCAGTCGCCGATGGTGCCACCATACAGCGCGCCAGTGAGCGCGCGCTCAAAGCTGGAACGACGTTGGCCGGCGTGCTCGACCTTGTTCGGCGGATTCGCGTTCGCACGAATGTGCCGCTCGTGCTTTTCGGCTATTTCAACCCGTTCCTGCAAATGGGCCTCGAGAAATTTGCTGCCGCCGCGGCTTCTGCCGGGGCGGATGGCATTCTGACCACCGATCTAACGCCGGAAGAAGCCTCGGAGTATCGCGCGATCTTACAAGCACACGGGCTGGACACGATATTTCTCGCCGCGCCCACATCCACCGATGCTCGCCTCGCAAAGATTTCTGAATCTTCCAGCGGCTTTCTGTATCTGATTTCCCGCACTGGAGTAACCGGCACGCGGGACGCGCTGCCCGAAGACTTGCCGGCGTTGGTGCGCCGGGCGCGGAGATTCACCAAATTACCCATCGCCGTCGGTTTTGGAATTTCGCTTCCGACGCATGTGACTGTGCTGGGAGGAATTGTTGACGCCGCAGTCGTCGGCTCGGCGCTGGTGGCTGAAATTGAAAAGGCCGGCACCTCGAACGCAGCCGCGTCCGCGGTGGCGGAGAGGATTCGCATACTGAAGAACGCGGCGCGAAAAGGCGTCAGCCAGCGCAGCGACAGAGTGGACCGATCGTGAGCGACAAAACGATTGACGATTGGCGGAACCGAATCGATGCCATCGATCGCAAGCTCGTAGAGCTTTTGAACGAGCGCGCCCAATGCGCCATGGAAATCGGCCACCTGAAGCGCTCGGAGGGCCTGCCGGTGTATCAGCCGGATCGCGAACGGGAAATTCTGGCGAATGTGGAGAGTGCGAACCGCGGGCCGCTCGAAGATACCGCGGTCCGGCGGCTCTTCGAGCGAGTGATTGACGAAGCACGCACGCTGGAACGCATCGCGCGGCGTGATGAAGCCACTCCGCCGGAGCGTTCCAAATGATGTTTTCGATTTTGTGCAGCGTGGTAGCTACGCACTTATTGGGGAGAGACTCATGGTTGTCGTAATGCAGGAAGGAGTGAACGAGGGACAGATCCAACAAGTGATTGATCGCCTCGTTTCGAAAGGGTTCGACGTGCACCGTTCCACGGGCGAGTCGCACACGCTGCTCGGAGCCGTGGGCGTGCACCCCGACTACGATCCGCGCGAAATCGAGCTGCTCGACGGGGTGCGCGAAGTGGTGCGCATCACCCAGCCATATAAATTGGCGAGCCGCGAGTTCCGGCCCACGGGAACGATCGTCGACGTGGGCAAAGGCGTTCGCATTGGCGGCGCCGACGTTGTCGTAATGGCTGGACCTTGCGCCGTTGAGTCGGCGGACCAAATTAATCAGGTCGCCGCTCATGTTGCGCGGATGGGAGCGAAACTGCTGCGCGGCGGAGCGTTCAAGCCGCGCTCGTCTCCATATTCATTTCAAGGTTTGGGCGAAGAAGGCCTGAAGCTGATGCGCGAAGCCGCGGACAAGAATGGCTTGCTCGTGGTGAGCGAAGTGATGGACCCGTCGCAGATCGCGATGATGTTGCCGTACGTGGATATGATGCAAGTCGGCGCGCGCAACATGCAAAATTACCATTTGCTGCGGGGACTCGGCGAAGTGCGCAAGCCGGTGCTGCTGAAGCGCGGAATGTCCGCCACGATTGAAGAGCTGCTGTTGAGCGCGGAATACATCATGGCCGGCGGAAACTACAATGTCGTTCTGTGCGAGCGCGGCATTCGCACATTCGAAACGTACACGCGCAACACGCTCGATATTGCCGCGATCCCCGTCATCAAAAAACTGTCTCACCTTCCCATCGTCGCGGACCCGTCTCACGGCACGGGGCGCCGCGATAAAGTCGCGCCGATGGCTCGAGCCGCCGTCGCGGCGGGCGCAGACGGATTGCTGATTGAAGTGCATCACGATCCTGAACACGCGCGCTCCGATGGCGCGCAATCTCTATTCCCGGAGCAATTCGCGCAACTCATGGCCGAGTTGAGAATCATTGCGCCGGCGGTCGGGCGCCGCATGGCCTGAGCGATGGATGCCACATCTCCGTTTCGTCGCGTTGCCGTCCTCGGCACGGGTCTTATCGGCGGCTCGTTTGCCCTCTCAGTTCGCCGTCACTACCCTGACGTCACCGTAGTCGGATTCGATCGCGCGTCCGTGATCGATCGCGCTATCGCGCTCGGTGTAGTACATGAAGTCGGCAACGACATTGCGAGCGCGGTTAGCGGCGCAGACCTTGTTTACATCGCGCTTCCCGTTGGCGCCGCAATCGAGGCGCTTCCCGCCGTTGCGGCCGCTGCGCGGCCTGGCGTTCTAGTAACCGATGCGTCCAGCACGAAGACCGCGACTTGCCGCATCGCGGAGCAGAATTTTCGAAGCGAGGCGAGATTCCTTGGCGGGCACCCAATCGCGGGACAGGAATCGTCCGGAATCGAGCGCGCCGATGGCGAGCTGTTCCGCGGCGCACCCTACGCGTTGATTGGCCGCGAAGACGACAACGATCCGCGAGTGATAGCGTTCATCGCGCTCTTGCTCACGATTGGCGCGTCCCCAGAGTGGTGCGACGCAGAGACGCACGATTGGGCGGTGGGAATTGTTTCGCATTTGCCGCAACTGCTGTCCATCGCGCTCGCACAGGTGGTTCGGGATGAAACCGACGAAACGGGATTGCCTCTCAGTCTTGCGGGGCGTGGATTGCGCGACGTCCTGCGACTTGCCGGAAGCCCGTACAGCGTCTGGCGCGATATCTGCCTCACGAATGCAGACAACATTTCGCGCGCCCTCGACCGTCTCGCGCAGGCCATCGATCACCTCCGCACGCGGCTGGCGAGCAGGGAACTGGAGACGGAGTTTGCGGCCGCCAACGAACTCTACAAAATTCTCAACAAGTCGCGGTAAACTCGCCTGCCTAATATTCTTGCTGAGCGTAATTCGAGGGGGCACGGATGGATAAGCGCGTTGCAAACGCGGACGCGGCGATCGCGCGCATTGAAGACGGCGCGACGATTCTGCTCGGAGGTTTCGGCCTATGCGGCATCCCGGAAAATTTGATCGCCGCGCTGCGCCGCAAGGGCACGAAAGATTTGACGCTGGTGTCGAATAACGCGGGCGTCGACGATTTCGGCATCGGTCTCCTGCTCCAAAGCAAGCAAGTGAAGAAAATGATCGCGAGCTACGTGGGCGAGAACAAGACTTTCGAACAACTCGCGCTGAAAAAGGAACTCGACGTCGAGTTGAACCCGCAGGGCACGCTCGCCGAACGAATTCGCGCCGGCGGAGCCGGCATCCCGGCGTTCTATACGCCAACCGGCTACGGCACGATGGCCGCCGAAGGAAAAGAAACTCGCGAATTCGACGGGCGGCACTACGTTCTGGTGCCCGCGCTACGCGGCAACTTTGCTTTCATCAAGGCGTGGAAGGGCGATCGCTGGGGCAATCTGGTGTTTCGAAAGACTGCGCGGAACTACAATTCGATAATGGCGACAGCAGCGGACTACTGCATTGCGGAAGTTGAGGAAATGCTCGAATTGGGGAAGCTCGATCCGAATAGCGTTCATACGCCGGGAATTTTCGTAGATGCGATTTTTCAGGGCAAGAATTACGAGAAGCGAATTGAACGCCGGACCGTTCGCAAGCGTTAGCTGGAGGAAACATGTCACCGGAAGTGGACAAGCGCGAAATTATCGCGCGGCGTGTGGCGCGCGAGTTGCGCGACGGTTTTTACGTCAATCTGGGCATCGGTTTGCCAACGCTCATCCCGAACTTTTTGCCGCCGGGAGTTGAAGTAGTACTGCAATCGGAAAATGGGATGCTCGGCGTTGGCCCATACCCCTACGAAGGCGAGGAAGATCCCGATCTCATCAATGCAGGCAAAGAGACCGTTACGGAGATTCCCGGCACGTGTTATTTCTCGAGCGCCGATTCTTTCGGGATGATTCGCAGCGGCCGCGTAAACGTCACGGTGCTGGGTGCGCTGCAAGTGGATGAGAAAGGAAATCTCGCGAACTGGGCTATCCCCGGGAAAATGTTGAAAGGAATGGGCGGCGCGATGGACTTGGTAGCCGGGGCGAAACGCGTGATTATCGCAATGGAACACGCCACCAAAGATGGCGAGGCGAAAATCGTGAAGCGATGCAGCTTGCCGCTGACGGGCCTTGGCGTGGTGAATATGATCGTCACCGAACTGGCGGTGATTGACGTGACACCGGAAGGCCTCGTTCTTCGCGAAATTGCGCCGGGCGTGACACCAGAAGATGTGCAAAAAGTAACTGAGCCAAAGCTTCTCCGCGCGCCAGGCCTGAAAACAATGTCTGCGTGATGCATTTCTTGGTGCGAGAATCGGCCGATAACTCTTGCGTCCGACGCGGGTTCGCCGCGCCGACGAATTGCGATAACATGGCTCACACCGGGGTCATCTAGGAGAGGCGATGGAGCCGCACTCGATCGTGGTGGTCAGTCTGCACAGTCCCAAGGAAAAACTCTGGGGCGAGATGATCGATATGACCATCGCGGGAGTGACGCTGCGCGGAATCGATTTGAGTTCGTTCGACGATTTCGTGAGCCAGGTGCTGCATCCCGAAGGCGACCGCATGGGTTTGCCCACGCTTTTTTTCCCCATGCTTCGCATCGAGCGGATCGCCCTTGACGAGGCTCGCGGATCGATTCCGTCTCTTGCCGAAACTTTCGAGACCAAGGTAGGCCGCTCGCTCCAGGAGTACCTGGCGCAATTTGTCTGAGCGGGCAGCGCGCGAAGTTAGCCGGACCAATCCATGAATAGCCGCATACTGACAGTACCCAACCAGCTCACCTTCCTGCGGCTCGTGTTTCTTCCTTTTTTCATTATCGCGATTCACTACGATCGCTACGGCTACGGTCTGCTGATTCTTATCGCTGCGGGCATCAGTGACGCGCTCGATGGCTTCCTCGCGCGCGGGTTGAATCAGAAGACGCCTCTCGGCGCGTATCTCGATCCCATCGCCGATAAGTTCCTCATGACATCGTCCTACCTGGTGCTGGCGCTGCACGGGAAAATTCGCTGGTGGCTGACGATTCTTGTTCTCAGCCGCGATGTGTTGATGCTGATTGCAGCGGCGGTGATACTGATAACGGTCGGCTACCGGCCATTTCCGCCAAGTATCTATGGGAAGGCGACCACTTTTTTTGAAATTCTGCTGATCGTACTCGTGCTGGTGGCGTCGCTGTGGAACAACGGCAACCTGTGGATTGCGAAAAACGTGTGCGCGTACCTGGTCGCGGCTTTCGTGCTGGTTTCCTGGCTGAACTACAGCATCGTCGTTGCGCGACGGCTGCACCACGGGAGCTGACGCGTTCTACTTCGCGACGTGCAGCACCTGAAAGGCAACCATCGAGAAGCTGAGTATGACAACGACGGCGGTCGCCCAGCCGAGTGCATACGCGCGCTTGCGTTCTTCCGGAGCGACGGGCGGGCGTGCGTCCATCAATTTGCCGAGACCAAAGCCCGCCGCAAGGCCACCGATGTGCGCAAGATTGTCGACGCTTGAAATAACCAGCCCAAAGATGGCCATATAAATCAGGAAGCGGACGAGCTGGCCGCGAAGCATCTGCAGCGACGCGTTTCGTCTTCCCATCGTTAGTGCGAGAAGTGCGCCGATCAAGCCCATCAGGGCCCCCGAGCCGCCCACGCTGAAATGGCCGCCAATGCTGCTGAGTATGTAACCGGCGATCCCGGTTACGACGTAGAGGAACAGATATCGCGCGGACCCGTACGTCTCTTCCACCAGCGGACCCACGTCCATGAGCACCCACATGTTGAAACCGATGTGCATCAAGCTCCCGTGAAGAAACACGGCCATCACGTAACGCCACGGCTGCGCCAGATCGTAAAACAGAGGCAACGACGCGCCCAGATTCTGGAGAACCTGGCCATTGATTCCACCGAGATTAAACAATGCGGAGAGTCCGCCGCCCGCAGGGGCTTGGAATCCGGTCAATCGAATGGTCCAGAGCAAACTCGCGGCGTACAGCAAACAACTCAGGCTGAGAATTCCGTACGTTGCCGGGGAAGTGGTCGGCATCAATTTTTCGAGTGAGCGGCTAGCCGCTGCGAGCGAAAACGTCATGCTCGCGCCGCACTGGTGGCAGCGCGTCGCGTTAGCGCCGACAAGGGTTCCACATGCAGGACAAAGTTTCGGCCGCGCGTTTTCTTTGTTGCCGCCGAAAACGCCGCCAAACTTTTCCCGGAACCGATCCAGTTTCCAGCGAAGACGAGGCGAGAGAGGCAAAAGGCTTCCTTGCGAGAATGTACAAGCGTTCCTATAATACAGAAAAATGAGTCAAAACAAGTGACGCTGGATATCGCGTGAGGCACTCGGCCCTGCCCGGAGATTTTCGCGGCCATGTAACTCGGAGATCTCAGCGTCGCGGCGCATCGTTTTTCCCGCTCGTAATCGCAATCATGATTTCGCTCCTCGCAACTGCGGGGTGCGCGAATCGCACTTCCACGGCGCGTGCTCCCGCATCTGTTCCAAGTCCGCAACCCTCTCCGCCATCGGGTCCGCCGCCGGCAGTCGAAAGGGGACCTGCTGTCCCGGGCGAGTATGTGGAAGAAGGCGTTGCGTCCTGGTACGGCGCGCCGTTCCATGGACGGCGTACTTCGAACGGCGAAAAGTACGACATGCGCGAAATGACCGCTGCTCACCGCACGCTACCGTTCGGCGCCGTGGTTCGCGTCACAAATTTGCGCAACGGCAAGCAAACGGAAGTGCGGATTAACGACCGCGGCCCCTTCGTTGCAAACCGCGTGATCGATCTATCGGAGGCGGCGGCACAAGCGATTGAGATGGTCGGCCCCGGGACGGCGCCCGTGCGCCTGGAAATCATTTCAGGACCAAATCCGAAGGCGGGTTTCTTCGGTGTGCAGGTGGGAGCATTTCTTTCGCCGGCCAATGCGGATCGCCTGAAGGCGGACTTAGGCGGACGCTACTCGACCGTCAGCGTCGTAAGATTTGAATCGCCGAATGGCACGTTTTACCGCGTCCGCGTTGGACACTTTTCCAGTGAAGACGCCGCGCGGCAGCTTGCGGTTCAACTTCATTCCACCGAGCAATTCACAACGTTCGTCGTGCGGCTTGACGAATGAGGTTGCGAAATTGCCGGAGAGATCCTTCGCTCACGTCGTTCGCTCAGGATGACGATGCTCTTCGCATCGTCACTTGTGTTTCATTACGTAGACGCCTTCCCACTCGGAGGAAGGTTCTTCGGCCAGGTATTCGTTACAGCGCTCGATGAAGATCTGGCTCGGCCGGTCTTTGGGCCAGCGGTGAAGCACATCTTCGAACAGATTCCGGGCGTTTTTCCATTCGCGTATTTTGTACGCGTCGCGGGCCTTAGTAAAAAGATCGGCAAGTTCTTTTCCTTCCCTGCCAACCACCGTGGGACTCAACACTTCGTAGATGGTAACCGGCAGCAGCTTGCCTTTCACGCGAATCAGATCCAACTCGCGGAGAATAAAGCGCTCGCTTTGTAGCGTGATGTACGTGGACTCGCTGATTAGTATGCGCGACCCGTATTCTTTGTTGAGTCCTTCCAGGCGCGAAGCAAGGTTAACGGCGTCACCGATGGCGGTGTAGCCGTATCGCAGAATCGAACCCATGTTTCCCACCGAAGCCGTGCCGGTGTTGATGCCTACGCCGATTTCGAGAATCGGTTTGTCCTGCGCGCGCCATTCCTCCTGCAGCTCGGCCAGACGTCCAAGCATCGTGAGCGCCGTTTCGCAGCAACGGTCGGCGTGTCCTGGTTCGGCAAACGGCGCGCCCCAGAACGCCATCACGGCGTCACCAATGTACTTGTCGAGCGTGCCGCGGTGCCGGAAGACGATCTGAGTCATCTCGGTGAGATAGCCGTTCAGCAAATCGGCCATTTCCTGCGCGTCGAGCGATTCGGAGAGTGTCGTGAAGCCGCGAATATCGCTGAAGAGCACGGTGATCGAAGTCTTTTTCGGTCTCACGCTATCCGGCTCTTCGAGCAGTCGGCGAATTACTTCCGGGCTGACGTACTGGCCGAAGGCGCCACGCACTTTGCGCTTTTCTCCTTCTTCGAAGAGAACTCGATACAGCGCTACAAAGCCCGCATTCGCAAGAATAGTTACAGATGGAACAATCAGGTTTAGCCACCACCCGTGCAGGAAAGCCCAGTAGACCAGTGCCATGAAACCGGCGAGCACAGCGATGCTCATCACAAGCCAGCGTGGGGGGACAAGCGCGAGCAGAATCCCAAACGGGAGGCCAAAGAATAAAATCGCAATCAGGTCGGCGATAACTTGCGGCGCGTGCCGCACTAGAAACTGCTGGTTCAAAATGTTGTCGATTACGTTGGCATGGATTTCGACGCCAGGATAGTCGAGGCCGCCGAAGGGAGTAGCACGCAGGTCACCCAGGCCGGTTCCGGAGGCGCCGACGAGCACGATTCTGTCTTTGAAAGTGCCGGGCGCGAATTTGTGTTGCACCACATCGGCGAACGAAACGTATGGGTAGGTGCGCGCAGGACCATGATAATTCACAAGCAAACGGCTGATATCGTCAGGCTGAACAACAAGCGATCCGAATTCGATGTTGATAACTCCCGCCTTGCCGTAGTTGAGGATGGTCTTCTCGTTGGTTAGTCCGAGATAAATGCGAAGGGCCTGCACGTCCATGGAGGCATACATGTCCCAGTTGTTGCGATCAGGATCGCGGCCGTATGGAAGCGCGAGGGGGGCGTGCCTCACAACCGTGTCCGGATCGGTGATCACGTTGAAGAATCCCGTTCCTCCTTTTTCGCCCGCCACGGCTTCGGTGAGAACCTCGATATTGGCTTCGGCACCGAGCGGTAGGAGGCCGATATTTTCGTAGTTCTTGATCATGGGAACGTAATCATCCTGGCCTGCCGGAGGTTGAGGACGCACTTGCGGAAACGGGAAGAAGGCGAGCAGATTCGCATAGCGATTGAGCTGTTCGGGCGTGACTCCTTGAAGGTCCGCAGGCGTATAAAGGAAATAATTCCCCAGCACCACGCCGCCAAACCGGTTTATGGCAGCAGCAAACTCTTTGTCGTAGGCGTACTCCGCTTCGAGGTGCGTAATCTCCTTGAGCAACTCGGAGTTTACCGGCTCGCCTTTTTTCTTCTGTTCTTCAAGCTGGTCGGACAATTGGAGCAGAGGTGCCGCAGACTTGTCCGCTTGGCTGAACGTGATATCGAAGGAGGCCACTCGCGCGCCATCATCGTGAAGCGCATCAACTAGCTCCGCGAACGAGTGCCTCGAAAACGGCCAGTGACCAAGCACTTCCTGCGAGTGTTGATCGATATCCACGATTACGATGCGCGGATCGGGCTTCCAACGTCCCCGCAATTGGAAGCGCAGGTCCAAGCTGTTGTACTCCAGGCGAGAGACGAAATCGGAGAGAGGCAGGTTTTGTTCGCCGAGGAACGTCACGTAATAGACGGCTAGCCCAATTAGCGTGACAACCACGCTGATCGCGAACGATATCCGGTGCCGCCACCAGAGTTTGACGATTCCGAAAAACCTGTCGCCGAGACTTTTTCCCATGTTGACCGGTGCAAATCCTTCGCCGCTTGTCAC